>LSQX01282651.1_pt1 | contig 20347 bp, 5 predicted proteins | sample 654561 | NCBI WGS metagenome assembly LSQX01 (sample SAMN04489861, study PRJNA283612) | anaerobic digester metagenome | isolation source: 4 biogas reactors fed with cattle manure at either 37C or 55C with and... | place: Denmark: Kongens Lyngby | collected 2014 | reverse complement strand
GGACATACTTCGAACCCCGAATAACGCCGCAGACGGGCTGGAATCGTCGCGCCCAAGGTCGACAGGGATGAATAATATCTTTTTCATCCAAATATCCGCATCATACTGCCCCGCAGCAAATAACAATTTTTTCATCCATGTTGATGAATTATTCAGGCTAGAGCATTTGAAGAAATAATGTGGCCGGGAGGTCGTAGCGAATTGGGCTGGGCCAAGGAAGGCGAAGCAGGAATAGCACCGCTATTTCGATGCAGCCTGACGACGGCCAAGCCCAATGCAGTAGACAAAACGGCTACAGAATTGATGAAAATGCTCTAATCGAGGTATTCCAGCACTTGCCATGGCCAGCTCCTATTCCATCGGAACCATTTTCCGCATCCCCGTGCGGGTGCACATCACCCTGCTGATCTTTCTGCCCCTCTTCGCCCTCTCATTCGCGCCCCATGGCGGGATTCTGGGCCTGTTCTATGGAGCCTTGGGCGCCATCGGCCTCTTTGGCAGCGTGGTTCTCCACGAAGTCGGCCACTCCCTCGTGGCCCGGGCCAAAGGCTCGCATATCCTCGAAATCCTGCTCCTGCCCATCGGCGGGATGGCCCGCCTGGACCGGCTCCCGCGCAAACCCGCCGATGAAATTCAAACCGCTCTGGCCGGCCCGGCGGTCAGTTTGGCCCTGGGCATCGTCGGCCTGTGGTTTGGCCGCGTCATCCTGCGACACAATTTGATTTTCGGCCTCATGATCGCCGAGCTTGGCCGCATCAACTTGTTCCTGGTGGCATTCAATTTGATCCCGTCGTTCCCCATGGATGGCGGGCGGGTATTCCGCGCCGCGCTGGTGCCCAAGCTTGGCCGCCTGGCCGCCACTCGCCTCGCCGCCAAAGTCGGCCGCGGCATCGCCTGGCTATTTGGCATCTGGGCCCTGGCCCCCCTGCTGTTCGGCGGCACGATCCATTTCTCATTGCTGCTGATTGCCTTCTTCGTCCATCAGGCCGCCGGGGCGGAGGCGCGCATGGTCGCCCTCGAGGCCGCGTGGCATCAGCGGCACATCCATCCCGATGGCGGCGGACCCATGCGCGATGTGCACATCCAGGCCGGCCCCCCGCCCTATGCCCCGCAGGAACGCGAGGCGTCCCGTGCCGCCCGGGACATCTTCGACGATCTGTTCGACAAGTGGCGCTGACCCACTGCCCCGGCAACCTGGCCACACGCCCGCCCGCCTACTCGCCCATCCAGCGCGTGGGCAGCTTGTAGAAGTTGGTCGGGCTGTAACTCCATTGCCACGTGTTGCCCACCCCGCCATTGTGCGACATGATGACGAGCACGTCGTTGGGCCTAATGTGGCCGGGCGGCACGGTTCCATCGGTATTGACAAAGCGCCAAGTCCCGGTCGCATCACGATACATATAGGTGTTATTGAAAAGCTGTTTGGTGCGGGTGTTCCAAGTGAACAACCAGTCCGCCTGGCCCTTGGAACCGCCCACAAAGTTGGCCGGCAGCTTCAAATCGCTGGGATGAATGGACACGGGCAAATTCAGTGAAATCACCGTATAGGCTGGCTGATAAATCCAGGTTGAACCGTCCCGTTCATTATAACCACAGGCGATCTCGTGAGTAATCACATCATTGGTCGGCACTTGCATAATGGAATGCCAAGCCAGAGCGGCCACATTGGTCTTGTTGTCGGTGTCATAGACGTTGGTGGTGGCATATCCGCGCCCCGCCAAATTGGTGGGCAGCGTGATGGAGAAACCCCGCTGGAACAGACTCTCGCTCTGGAGATTGGTCGTCACCGGCCTGCCGTCTCCATCGCTCTGATACCAATTGCCGTCCGGGCCGAAGAAGTACACCGCCGACGCGATGGGGTTCGTGCCGCTCTGGAAAAACTCGATGCGGGTGGCGCCCGCCGCCGGACTCGCCCCCGCGGGCCAGATGTTGGTGTCGGTGCCAAACACTCCGGCAAAGGTGTTGGTATAGGGCTTGCCATGCAGGCCCACAAAGTTGACGCCCTCGCCCAGGATCACGTTGTGCAGCGCATAGACCTCCTCGCTGGCCAGAGGACGCTGCTTCAGGCCCGTCAGCGGATTGGTGCGCTGCCAGCGGTCCTTGTACGACGCCCGGTAAAACCGCATCTTGCCGCGATCTCCCGTCAGGCCCTGATCCTGTCCTTCGGCGTCGACGAACCAGTTGCTTTGAATTGTACCGACCTTCTGCCAGACCCAGTTGCTGCTCTCGTTGAATGAGGTGGCGTCGGAATAAATCAGATCGTACTCTCTGGTCACCTCGAGATAGGCCCCCTGCTCATTGGTTGGACCCGCCGCAATCCAATACAGCGCCGCCGCGGTCCGGTCGGTCTCGCGCAGGTTGTGGTTCTGGCCGAAAGCCGCCTCAATCTCCCCGCGCACCCGCAGCACGCCTTGGGTCAATGCGAAACGAATGGTGTTGTTGGTCGCCCAGCTCGAAGGCGAGGCGGGGCCTTCGTTGCCGGCCCGGTCCAACCCCACAATCACCACCGCGTAGTCCTGGTCAAAATCCAGGTCATAAAGCCGGATTTCGTTGCAGCTCACGTTGGTGAGCGCCAGATAATCCGCCTGCCCCACCGAGGGGTCTGCCACCGTGTTCGTGGCCGTGACGGACGGCCAGTTGGTGTACGCGCCTGTCGCGATGAAGTTGGTAAAGATATACGCGTTGCCGGTGCCATGGCCCGAATCCCCCTGCGGAACCGTGGTCGCGTCATAGGTGCCATAATAAATCTTGTAGCTGTGCCACGGCGACAGCTTGTCGCGATCGGCCGCGTTGGGATAATCCGGATGCCGCGGGTCGTCCAGGTTGTCCGGACCCACATTCGCGGTGCTCCACTGCAGATCGAACTGTGTGGTGGGGTCCGCCACCGTTTCCGTGGTGGCGCCGTTGGCTGGCATCGCCACCGGCGTGGGCGGCGTAATGTCATAGGCAATCCCGAACGACGGGATGTCGTTGTCGGCCGGCGCGCTGCTGGCCATGCGGTCGCCGGGCCGGTTGTTGTCCCGGTCCACCGCAAACAGATAGTTCGTGGTCAGGCCCTGCTCGGTGGCCGTAAAGACCGTCCCGATTTCGTCCACGGGCACGCCGCCGTCCAGCAGCTCGATCTCCAGATGGATGTCATCCCAATAGGTGTCCGCGCCGGAAACCAGCTTGATTTCAATGTATTCCACCGTCGCGGCCAGCCCTTCCGGATTGGATGAAGCCACTACCCACCGGCCGCTCTCACCGGTAAACTCGACATCAAAGGCCTCGCCGGCCACGGGATGGCCGTCCGCGTCCAGACCGATCACGCTCAGGGTGCCGTCCGTGGCGCCCCGATAGGCCGCGCCCCTCACGGTCACCCGCGGCGCGTAACCCGAGCCGTTCATCAACGGGACGATTTGCCTGGCCGCCGCCCCGGCCGCCATCTTCAGCGAATAAGCGCCCTCGGCCGCATGTGCGCCCGAAACGATCGCACCGCCGCTCAGCGTCCAGAAGTCGTCGCTCATCTCGAAGCCATAGTTGGCCAGCGCCCCTTCGGCGGGCACCGCCAGCGGCGTGCCCGTGTCTGGACCGATGTCGGCCTTCTTCGTCGCGGTGCGGTATTCGCCGATGCCGGTCACATCCCAGTCGGCGGGCGCCTTCGGGCCGTCCTTCGACGGCTCGAACGTGATCTTGAATTCCGGCGTGTTGGTCCACGCCGCCGTGTCGCGGTCCAGCGGACCGACCATCGTCTGCCCGTTCACCTTGACGTTGGCCGGCCTGCTCGGCGCGACGGTGTCGTTGTCCCGCACCAGCATGGTGCCGATGGAGACAACCCGGTCCTTTTGATCCGTTGGCCGGTTGTCGTCGGCATCGTACAGGTGGACCGACATGGCATGGGCGGCCCAGGCAGTCTCGGGCGCGAGCCAGTCGCCCACTTCCGCATACGAGAAGCTCGTGAACGCCCAGACGCTGGTCGGGAATTGCGCCGCGATCTTCGTGTGCGACTGCGGCGAGCTCCAGTCGTCACGATAGTTGGCCGTGTTGTCCACCAGCACACTGCCGATGGTCAGCGAGCTGTTCGTGATGTTGTATCCTTCGTTGACGGATTCCTCCGTCAGCGTGGCGCCCCGCTGCAGCCCCTTGATCGTCCGGCCGGAGCCGCCGCCGCCCGTGTCGAACGCCGGGATGACCACGCTCAAGGGCGCCTCCGCCGACGCCTTCGCCAGTTGGCTGTCATAGACGATGTTGGTCAGGTTGGCGATCACCGCCGAACTGTTGGTGTTGGCCAAAACCGTACTGGCCGGATCCAGCCGGTTGTGGTTCATGTCGCCCAAGGTGCCCAGGAAAACCTGCGGCACGCACCAGCTCGAACGCGCCTCGCTATAGTTGCTCTGCACATTGGGCTGGCCCACGTCGTCATCAATAAAGGTCACATAGCCCAGGCGCGCGTTCGTCAACTCCAGTGCGTCAATGTTGTTGCCGCCGACGTCCTGACGGTCGTCATCCTTGTCCCACACCGACACAATCCGTATTTCGTTGGTCACGCCCTCATAGCTGTTAAAGAATTCCTGGGCTTGGCTCAATCCCAGGCTCCACTCCATGAAGGCGTCGGGCTTGTTGGTCGTGTCCGCGTCATCCGTCAGCACACCCACAAACCAGCCATTGGTGCTCATGCGCCCGCTGGTCGCGTTCGACACGCACAGCTCGGGCACCGTCCAGCCGCTGTAATCGTATAAATTGACCCGAACCGTCAGCGACGTGGATGCCGCCGTCTGCAACTGGGAGTCGTTGATCCGGTAGTCCTTGTTGTTGCCGCTCGCCACCGACTTGGTCAACTGTCCATTCACGAACACACCCAGCGGCCCCCCATAGAGATAGCCGCGCTTCGGAGGCGCCGTGTCGTCGTCGAACACATTGGTGGAAATGCTGACGCTGTGCGACAGCCAATCGCCATCGCGATCCCGGTCGGCATCCGTTACCGTTACCTGTGCGTTATAGACCAATGTTCCTCCGGCCGAACCAAGGGCAATCTTCTTTTTGTCCGCCGCCGGGGCCGCACCGGAAATGGACAGCTGCGTATTGGTGGCTGCCGACCAGCCGCCCGTGATGAAGGCGTTCGTGATGGGCGTCACACTCTGGGACACATTCCAGAAGTCCACCCGCGGTCCGCGTCCGTCCACTCCCGTGGTGCCGTCAATGCCGCTGTATTCATCCTGCGCCTCGAAGCTGAAGACGGCCGTGCCATAGGCCAGGTCATGGTCCGTCACCTGCACCCCGCCCGCTTCGCCCAGCACATAACCCGAAACAATCAGATTGTCGACCGACCATGTCGCGGTGCCCGTACCCGTCAGATGGTTCGTGTCAGCCACATACGCCTTGAGTTCAAACTGAACTTCGTCATCCGCCGCCGACGGCATGGCCAGGGTCGCCGAGCACGAGTTCCAGTTCGTTCCCAGCGGGTTCTCCGGATCGGTCAAATCAATGATACCCGTGCACCACAAGGCAGGCGACCCACCAGGCATGGTGCCCCAAATCTCCCAGGTATCGGGGCCATTGACACTGCTCACCCGCGTATCAAAGCTCATGCTGATCGCCTTGAAGGTCTTGCCCGCATCGGGCCACAGCGAGAACAGCCACGAGCGGGTTCCTCCAGTGGCAAAGCCCGCGCTTACCGTAATCACATCCGTCCCGGTAATCGCGCCCTGGCTATTGGTGAAGTTGCTCGAGGATATCGCCGTCGCCACCTTGGCCTTGTCCGCGGTCAAGCGGTCGCTTCCCGACCCATCAAACGTCCACTCGACCAGATTGGTCAGCACATATTCGCGCGCCAGACCCGTCCCGGTGACGGTCAGGGAGCTGACCACGGGCGGCTCGGTGTCATCGTCCACCAGTTGCAACCGGCCAAAGGTGGTCAGAGCATTGGCCTGATCCCCCTCGCGGTCGTTGTCCACGTCATACAGGTGCAACTGCACGAGATGCTCGATGCCCTGGTCGCCCGTCAGGTCGTCATCGCCCCACAGCTCGCTCACATCCTCGAACGCCAGCTCATCCCAGTGCCAGGTCAGCATGGTTTCCGCGTTGCGCGTATTCGCCACCAGGCTCTTCCCGGCGTTGTAATTCGCCCAGTTCGTCTGCCACGCGTCGATCACAAAGAAGGAGTTGGTCAGCGTCCGGCCTTCATGCTGATAGGTCGGGTCCGTCCCCAGCGCCACTCCCTTGTAATAGGAATCGTAGGCGTTGAAGCTGAACGACAGCGACATGTCCGCCAGATCGCCGTCGGTGATCTGGTACAGCACGCCCTGCCCCTGCCCTTCGACATATTCCAGCCGGCCCGCGGCATTGGAAATGACCAGCGCCGCATTCTCGCCGTTGTTCTTCCATCCCAATGCGGTGGACGGACCCGGCGGGATGGTGTCATCATCCGTCACCAGGATCTCGATCATGTAGTTTGTCGTTACATTCCGCGCCGTGTTCGGACCATCCGCGCACCATCCGCTGTGGTATTTCCCGGCCGCCTCGCCCTGGTAACTGTCCCAGGAGCCGTATTCCGCCCAACTGCCGCCTTCCGTATAGGCATCCTCGGCGCTGACCGTCAGGAAGTACTTAATGTCCGGGTCATAGTCCGCAATCGAAAACGCCTCATGCACCCAGTTGGTGACCACCTTGCCGGTGTTGCCCACCGCGTAGGTGTTGGTCTCGTAGAAAGGCTTGTCCGCGCCCCAGTCATTCACCGCGCCGCTCACGGTGTTGGACTCCAGCAAATCCCAGTTGGGCGACACGCGTCCGTTGTCGCTCACGATGTTGAACGCGAATTCACCCGCCCCGGGGCCGCCGTCGAAGTTCGCGTGAGCCTGGTTGGTCGCATAGACCCCGCTCGGGTCATCCCACCGCAGCACGAAACCGAAAACATTGTTGGCATCCTGAATCTCATTGTCATACACGTGCTGGATATAGCCGTAGCGCTCAATGTGTTCATCGTAGTCGCCTGCCAGGTAACCCGCCACGTTGGTGCCAATGTACACCAGCGTCGGCTTCGGCCCCTCGTTGTCGAGCTTGCCCACCACCTTGAACGAGCGGGTCGCCGCCGCCGACAGCGCGCCCGAGTTGTCCCGCGCCCGCACCCGCCACCAGTATTGCGAGGCCGACGTCGAAAACCGGTAGTCGAGCGTATCCGCGTCCAGGTTCACACGCAGGTCCACTTCACCGTTGTCGGCGCCGTTCACCCCGTTGAAGTTTTCGTTGGTGCTCACCTCAAGCAGATAGCCGGTAACAAAGCCGTCCGCATCGCTCGCGGGCTCCCACCACAGGGTCGGATTCGCCGCCACGTCGGCGCCATTGAGGGGACCGGTCAGGGTCGGCGCAGACGGCCGCTGGTTGTCCACCAGGCCCGACTCGCCAAACTTCACATCCAGCCAGAAGTCAATGTCGCCATCGCTGATATCCTCATCCCAGGCCGAACGCTTCAGGTCATTGTCCGTCATCCCCCACGGCGGAATCGAAATTGAATCCACGGCGTCGGCGGTGTTGTCTCCGATGTGGGCCGTGCCGTCGCCGTCGTTGTTCCACGAACCCGTGTTGATAAACGACGCCACCGTGAAGCGCGCGGTCTTGGCTCCCACCAAATTCAAGTCGGCCCGCGCCACCTTCAGCTCGATGGCGTTATGGTCGCTACTGATGGCCACGGTGGTATCCCCGTCGGTTTCCGGCGCGCGCCAATACGTTCCGTCATGCGCCCACATCTCAATCCGATCCTCGCCGACTGCATCCACATAGTGAACGTCCAGCAAATATTCCGGGAAGTGTCGGGCCCCTTCGCCATCCACGGCGTAATCGCCGCCAATGAATGTCCCCGAGTCATCACCCAGCCAGTTCAGCTTCTCGCTCGCGCCATCTTGCCGCGTGTCCACCCCGATGGACACATAGGGCTTGGACGCATCCGTGACGCTCTTCAGCTTCACGAGGAAATATACCCAGTCCGCGTCCGCATAGACCCGGAACTCGCGGATATCCGCGTTTTCATGATCCCCGTGGTCGGTGCGCTGCTCGTCCGCCTTGTCCGTCCAGATGAACTCCTGGGCCGAACTGACCGAGTTGTTCACCACCACCGACGCCGTCCCCTTCCAATCCGCCGGGTTGCCGTCAATGGTGATGGTCTGCCCGCCCGGCGCCGTCGAAGCGTTGGCCGAGGCATAACTCACGGAATAGTACGACCAGTTCTCCGAATAGAAGCGGTAGTAATAGGTCGTGTCAGGCGCCAGGCCGGTATCGTTGAAATTCTCTGCCGAGCCCCGGTACGCCACCGTGCCGTTGCCCACCGGGTCTCCCGCATGATACGTCGTGCCATTCGCCGGCGCGGTCCAGTTGCTATCCGCCAGCTGCCGGATCACAATCACATCCTTGGCCGATCCGGAAACTCCCTTCGTCCAGCTCAGGTTGATCTGGCTGTTCGTATTGACGCCGTCCCGGGTCGCCGATGCGCCCGTCGGCGGATTCAGGTTTTGCACCGTCAGCGCCGGGTTGGTGGTGGTCTGCGCCGCGCAGGAGCTGCCGGCCACGCTGAACCGGCTCGTGATGACCCCCGCCGACGTCAACTGCACCCGGTTCGACCAAAAGCTGTTGTTGTTCTCGTTCTTGATCCAGTTCATCGGGCTGGATGCCGCGAAACCGCCGTCCTGCGCCCAGTCGAACTCGAGCGCGGCTACCTGCCCCAGGCCAATCGGATACGACTGGAACTCAAAGTCCGGTTGGTTCCCCAGCCAGTCGCTGGCCGGCGCCGACCAGGCCGAGCCGTTCAGCGCGTTGCCGCCCACCCACGTCGCACAGACCGTCGGCACGATCTGCGCCCAACTGGTTCCAATGCGGATTTCATCAAACTGCGCCGCGCTGATCGTGTTGTCGGCATCCCCGCTGCCCGCGTGCAGGCGAATCTTGTTGAGGTAGGCGATATTCACGTTGTCCTGACTGACCTGCCAGCTTCCGGGCTCTGTGGCCGGGAAGTCATTGGCCAACTGGCTCCACACGCTCGCCTGCAACCGCTTGTCGGTGAAATCATACTTGCCGACCACCAGATACACACGGCCCGTATCGCCGCGACCGTCATTGTCACCGGTTCCCCTCAGGTCGTCGGCGGCCCACCACGTGCTCGATCCGTCCCCGATGGCCAGCGTATGGTAGTTGACCCCCGCTCCCTTGCCGAAAAACGCCTTCTCGGTGTTGTTGTCCAGCAGGCTCAGCCCGGCCCACTTGCTGGCCCCGTCATAGCGGTACGACATCATGAACGCCACATAGACCGTGCCGTTTTCATAGGGCGTGTTCAGCTGGCGCTCCGCATAGCCGCTCTCATTGTTGCCGAGTCCGGTCAGGCGCACGAGGTTGCCCGCCATCGGCGGATAGTTGTCGGAGTTGACAAAGCGCGGGGCCTCGTCCGAGGCGGTTTCCGGATTCAACTCCGCCCTCCACGTTCCGCTACCCCCCGTGCTCCACGAGTTGTTGCCAAAACCCTGCCCGCCCTTGTTCGCCGACCCCAGCACCGTCCCATTCGTATAGGAAAACGGATTGACCACCTCATGAACAGCATAGCTCCCCATGGTCTGATCTTTATCCACGCCATCGGAATAATAATTGGCGCTGTTGACCGAATAGAACTTGTAATAGTTGGCCGAACCCGCCGCCACCACATGCTCCAGCGCCGTCGCTCCGCCCCTGTAAATCACCGTAGCCCCGTCAATCGTGTCGCCCGCGGCATAGCCGACACCATCCGTCGGATCCGTGGCAATCGCGCTGGTCTTGTGCAGGATCATCACGTCGTTGCCCGCGCCGTTCTTGGTCCATGCCAGGCGCAACATTTCATGGCCGTCCACCGCCAGCGATGCCGACACCGGATCCACCGGCTTGCTCGGCGTCACCCCCAGCAGCCCCGCCCAGTTCGTCGAAATCCGCACCTCGTCAAAATACACATCACCCAAACGGCCGCTAGTCGCGCCTGAAATCAGCCGGACGTTGTTGACGATGTCCACCATGTTGCTCGCCACCGAGTGCGTCACATCCCACGAGATCGGCTCGTCTTCCGGCACCGCTTGCCCCCCCACATAAAACGCCTTCGCTTTGGCTTCGCCCGCCGCCCAGTCGTAGTAGCCCGCAATGATGTAGGTGTCCTCCTGATTGAGCGTATAGTTGCCCTCGGTGCCGCCTATGCCCAGCTTGTCCTCTTTGCCGTGAATCTTGCCGATGAACAGTTTTTCGGCACTATCATTCCAGAACAGCGAAAGACCGGCATATTTCGTGTCGCCCTTCCACTGATACTGCATCATGTAGCTGAAATAGATACGGCCGCTCTTGTATTCCTTGCCCAGCGGCCGGAATGCCGCTCGCGATTCATTGTCCGGCGCATGCACCCACAGCTTGTTGCCGCTGGGCTCCGGATAGTTCGCCTGGCTGCCCAGGCTGCTCAGCACGTTGCTGAACGACCCCACATCACTGCCATACCACGCCCCCCCCCACCCCGTTTCGCCATTCAGCCCGGCCAGGCTGGTCATGTTGGTATAGGAGAAGGTGTCCACCACCTCGCCCGCCGCAAACGCTGTCGTCGAACCGGACTTCGTCAACCCCGCCGAATAGGTGTTCCCGCTATAGGAATAAAACGCGTAGTGATGCGCCTTCCCTGACGCCACCACATGCTCCAGCGATGCGCCGCTGCCCTTGTAGATCACCGTGCCGCCCCCGCACGCATCACCCACGCTGTAAGCGGTGCCCTGCACCGGCGCGCTCGATGCGCTGCCTTCCTTATAGACAATCATCACCTCGTAGCTCACGTGATTCGTCCATGCCAGCCGCACCATCGTCTTGCCGTCCACCGTGGCCGTCGCCGCCGACGGATCCGGCAAAATCGTCACACTGCCCCTCGCCGGCGACGTCGTCCGATAGTTGAGCATCGAACCGCTGCCGTTGTACGGATAAATCGCCACGTGATACGTCGTTCCCGCGCTCAGCCCCGTCACCGTCACCGTGCCGGACTTGCCCGCCGTCGCATAGACCACATAGTTGCCGTTGCCCATCTCATCCCCGCTGCCAAACACCGTGCTGGCACTATAGCTGTTCCAATCACTTGGCCCCTCATTCACCGCGGCACCCGACCGGATCAGAATAAGCGTGCCATCCGCGGCGCCGGCGTTGTTCCACACCACCTTGGCGCTCGATCCGCTCACCGGCAGGAACGATGTCAGCGTGGAACTCTGTGCCGGCTCGCTCACCCCCGTGGTGGCGTTCGCGGTCGGAATGATGCCGGATGTCCGGTAGTTATGCGTCGCGTGAGCTGGCGTGCCATCATAGGCAAACGGGAAAATCTGATAGTAATACGTGGTGTTCGCTGCGGTGTTGTAGCCGTCCGTCACCGACCCCGCCGCGCCGGAGGTGGCCACATGCACCACCGTCCCGTCGCCGATCGCGTTGCCCTGCGCATAAGCCGTGCCATCCGTCGGCAGGCCGGACGGCGCCGAGCCCGTCTTGCGCACAATGAGGTAGCCGCTGGCCCCCGTCGCCGCACCCCAGTCTACCTTGATGGCTGTGTCGGACTGCGCCGTTGCCGACAACGTGCCATACGCCGTAGGCTCAACCGAAAGCGTGTAGCGGTTGGCTGGATTGCCACTGGCCGCATTCGCATTGTAGTTCAACGTGTCGTTCGTGCCGTTATACTCAAAAATGCGCACATGATAGTCCGTCGCCGCCGTCAAACCCGACAGCGTGAACGGACTCGTCCCCACATGCACCAGCTTGTTCCCGCTGCCCAAATCCGCAGCCGAACCAAAGTTGTTGTTTTGTCCGGAATACGCGACGCCATCCGTCGGCGCCCAGCTCACCGCGCCGCCCGCCTTGGCCACCACCAGACGGTTCAACCCATTCCCCACCGTGAACGACACCCGGTAGCTGGTGTCGTTCAGGTTATCGAAGTTGATGTTGGTCGCCTGCGTCGGCTCCCCCATCAGCGTGTAGCCGTCGGTCTTGGCCGGATCTGTCGTGCGATAATTTTCCGCCCCCGTGGCCCCGTTGAACGAATAGGCCCACACCACATACCTCGTACCCGGCGTCAGCCCCGTCACCGTCACGCTCGTGCCCGTGTTCGTGTACACCACATAACTGCCCGGCGCCGTTTCATCGCCAAGTCCGAAAACTGTATTAGCGACGTAAGTCGTCCGTTGCTCCGGCTGAGTCGGATTCGCCGCCTCTTTCACCACAATCAGGGTGTTGGTGCCCAAAGTCCCCTTGGTCCACGTGGCCCTGAACGAAGTGGTTCCAACGGTGTCTATCGCCAAATCCGTTGCCGGACCGGTCGGTTTTTGCGCACACGTAGTCTGACTGGCAGGATTTCCCACCGCCGCATCAACATTATAATGAATGGTCTCGCCGCTGCCGGTGTACTCAAACACCCGGAAATGATACACCACATCGCGCGTCAAGTCGGCCATGCCTGTCGTCCCGCTGCCATCCCAAATCACATAGTTCCCCCCGCCCAAATGGGCAGCCACTCTACCAAAATTGGTGTTCGCACTGTACACCGTACCATTGGCGGGGAAAACATCCACCGGACTTCCCTCCTTCGCCACCAGAAGACGCCCCACCCCGTTGCCGTTGTCCCAATCAATCCCATTAATTCGGACTTCCAACGGGTTCGCAAACACCAGATTCTTCGCCTGAATAGTCGGAGCAACCGCCAACGTCTTGCGGCTGGCAACCGGCGCACCCGTCATCAGATAGCTGGGCACGTCCGCCCCGTTAAACTCATACACCGCAAACGTGTACTCCATCTCCGCGGAAAGCCCCGTCACCGCTACGCTGGTGCCCGCACCCTTATAGACGACAAAGCTGCCCGCCGCGGTCTGACTGCCCGTTCCAAATGTGGCATTGGCCGTGTACACCGTGCTGTCCGTCGGACCGGCCGGAGTGCCCCCCTGCCGCGCCACCACCAGCACATAGTCGCCATTCCCCCTCGTCCAGCTCACCGTGTACGAGGTTGCCGCCAGATTGCTGAACTGGATGTTCGAGGCCGGCGTCGTCGGCTTCGCCAGGATCTTCATCCCGGTATCCGGCGCGCTGAAATCGCTCATGCTCTGGCTGGTGCTGTTGGTCGCGCGCACCCAGTAATAATAGGTGGTGCCCGCCACGCCCGTCGTGTCGTTATAGCTGGTGGCATTGGCCGCCGCCGTGCCGATGATGCTGGCCGCGCCGGAGTTGTTGGACCCATGCCGATAGATCGCATACCCCGTCTCGCCCGCCACATCCGACCATGTCACCGTCACCTTGTCGGACTGGTTTTCCGTGGCAGCCACACTGCCCGGCGCGGTCAACTTCACATAGCCGCTATCCGACGCGCTCTTGTCGCTCACGCTGCCGCTGCTGCTCGCGGCGGCTTCAATCCAGTAATAGTAGATCTGCCCGGGCGTCACCGCATCGGTGAAGCCGCTGGCCTTCGCACCCAGCGCCGTCGCCCCCGACGGATTGTTCGCCGTGTTCCGGTACGCGTTATAGGAGGTCGCCCCTGTCACCGCAGTCCACGTCACTGTAATGGTCGCCGTCGAAGTGCCATCCGACGCCGCCACCCCCGTCGGCGCGGACAGTTTGCGGTAGCCGTCATCTGGCGCGCTCGGATCGCTTGTGCCCGACGCGTTCACCGCCACAACCCAGTAATAATACTTCTGGCCCGGCGCCGCACTCGTATCGTTATAGGTGACCGCATTGGCGGCATTCGTGTAAATCGCCGTCGCCCCCGCAAACGAGTTCGCCGTGTTGCGATAAATCACATAGCCCGTCTCGCCCGCCACATCCGTCCAGCTCAACGCCACATGCGCCGTGCTCGTGCCGTCGCTCGCGCTCAACCCCGTCGGCGTCGGCGGCTTCGCCGTGGCATACTTGATCACAATGGTATTGCTCTCCGCCGCCACGCTAAAGTTGCCACTCGCGCTCCACTTCGTCCCAAGGCTCATGTTGGCCGCGCTGGCCGAACTGCCGCTCATGATCGTCCACGTGTATGACTGATTCGGGTCAAATCCACTCGGCGCCGTATTCGGCAAATTGATCGTCAATCCCGACGCTGCCCCCACCGCGCCCGAGGCCGCAATCTTGTCGCAATCCGTCCCACCCGTTCCCGTAATATCACACGCATACGTGCCGCCGCCCAGTGCTGCCGCGCCATTGACCGTCAGCGTGCCCTTCGTCCCCGCCCCACCCGGGCTGATCGTGCCCGCCAGCGACACAATCGGCCCCACCGTACCCGTGCCCGACAGCGTCGCCCCACTGGCAACCGTCATCGCCGAGCTGCCCAGCGACCCGCTCACCAGCAGCGTCCCCGCGCTCACCGTCGTCCCACCACTAAAGGAACTCGTGCCCGACAGCGTCAGCGTCCCCGCCCCATTCTTCGTCATCGTGCCCGAGCCGCTAATCGCACCGGCATAGGTAAAACTGTCCGATCGATGCCAAACCAACGCCGCATTGTTCACCACATTCCCCGGCAGCACCCCCGCCGCTCCGTTGTTCCCAATCTGCAGTGTCCCCGCACTGATCGTCGTCCCGCTCCCATAATCGTTCGCCCCCGTCAAAATCATCGTCCCCGCCCCCGTCTTCGTCAACCCGCCACTCGATATCTTTCCCGAAATCACTACGTCATTCAAAGTTGATAGTGTCCGCGTACCAGAAGACAAACTCATGGCGCCGGAAAAGGTAAGCGTGCCGCCATTGGCATAACCTAAAGTAACATCGCCATCGATTTGCGTGTTCTTAGCGTTGATGCGGGCAGCTGTACCGTCAGAGCGATATGTCGTTCCCCCTGACATCCGGAATATGCCCCCGGCTGGAATGGTAGAGCTATTATCGGTATACTGACGGATCTCGCCCTGATGCAGCCAAATAGAACCTGTCAAACTCGAAGAGGGGCGCAAAAACATATGGCTTGAGCCGCTCTTGTGCAAAGCCCCGTCTCCCGTTGTCTTGCTACCCACCAGCGTCGAGCCGCTCTGCATTGAAAAGGCCGCATTGTTACTAATGTATAACGTATAAGAACCAGCATTGATGGTTCCATATGTATTGAGACCCCCTGAAGGAAGCGCAATCTTGGAATCCACCCCGAGATTGATGGCTCCCCGCCAAGTCGGTGCGCTCCCAGTGCTCTTGCGCAATGCCCCCCAGTCATCGTTCGTCCCCTTGCCGTAGAGATTCAAAGTGACTGGTCGAATGGTTGCCGCACCATAGCCACTGAGATCCAATGTCGCATTCGTCCCCACATTCACCGTCCCGGCGCCCACCGCGTTCGTATGCCCCCCCAGCTTCACCGTCCCCTTCTCCACCCAAATCCCACCGCTAAACGTGTTGTTATTAGTCAAGCCCACAATGCTATTCTGCTTGACCGCAATCCCCCCCGTGCCAGAAACCACGCCATTCAAACTGAGCGTTTTTTGATTATTCCCCCACACCTCAACCCAGTTGCCTCCCATATTCAGTGCCCCATGCAACGTCAGTCCGCCATTGACTGGATTAATATTCATCCCTCCGGCATAACCAACCGTCATAGGAAAATAGAACACATGTGTTGCAGTGGAGTTGTTCTCAATCTGCGGTTTCTGACCACCGTTATCATAAAACGTATTAGCTGTTCCGCCCCCAATAGTCCGTGCAGAGGTCGCCCCACTACTAAAAGTAATCCGCCAACGAGCGGTATTACTAAAATCATTGGTCATTGAGGGACGCGCATTATTGTTGAAATTCAGATTCCCTCCCCCCGACCCATCAGAATCTGGACTTGCCTCCGCTCCCCGCCACCAATGCCACCACACATTCCACATGCCCGTTCCATGCGGATCTGTCTCCCCGCGCCAGTCATAAGTGTCCCCCCATCCACCCAAAACCGCATTCGGCATTCCCACAAGCCCCAACACCAACACACCTATCAAAGACATAGGCAGTGTTTGTCGTCGCTGTAATTTAGGTTTCGCAGGCAACGAAACTTGCTCTTTTCGGAACGATGTACGGATAAATGTATTCATCACATTTCCCTCAAATCTCAGATTACGGTGACACATTCGGTGGAATGGCCCGCACGCGGAAGAATCCGCGCTCGAAGACGCCATACATCCAATCATGAATATCAACTTCCAATTCCGCCCCGCTGGCCACGCCATCCCATATCTTGGTCCAATCCGGTTCTTCCAGCATGGCTTCGGCAAAATCCAAGCGGTACGGAATGGTCGGGATCGTCCACCATTTGGCCAAGGTCGGGTTCAACAACTCCTCTGACTCCGGATCGTACTCGGCCAACTCGACTTCCAGCTCTATCGGATTGGGTTCCGTTGGCTGCAGATAATCGGAATATTGCAACTCCAACAAGTCGTTCCAGCCATCCTCGTCCGTGTCTGCCATCCCGGGATTGGTGCCCAGCAACTCACTCTCCATCACATCCGGAATCCCGTCCCCGTCGCTGTCCACATCCTCCTCACCCGAAACCAGCCGAACCGCTTCAAACAACACCGCGATCGTGCCATTTTCTGCCCCATCAAAAACTTGACTGTCAGCATAGTACAAAGATCGTTCGTCATACGCCCGGACATAGAACCGGTTCTGAGCGCTGTTGGTCCGGAACAACTCGCTGGAACGGAACGTGGTGGAAAACATGCCGCTGTTCGGCTGAATGACATTGGTCCCCATGACCGTGGCGTGGGTTAACGGATTGTGCGCGTTCACTTGCTCCGGATCGGTGGTCGGCGGAAGCCGGGTGCCGCCGCCGCCGCCACTCTCGGGATAAAGACCGCGAATTTCCACAAGGGACCCATCCGCGAAAGGCCAGCCAATCACATGGTAGCAAAGCGCCTCATTGTTCCCGACAACCAGCACGGGACTTTGAGCCTGCGCCAACCCCAAACCACCCAGCCACGTTGCCAGCAATAACGTTATACCATAAAATCGAATAGACGTTTTCATCTCGCGTTCCTTCTGGTGCCCCGAACAGGCAGCCGACTGACCAAACAACATGCTTATCGCATCCCTGATCCTACTTCGTCCCCCCTCGCCCTGCAAGTCATTGCCGGGTATAAACCCGCGCAGCTGAGCTGGCCTGAGCCTGCCTTTTCCTGCGGCGGCGCGCGCCCACCACCAGTCCCCCCGCGCCCAAAACCATCAGCGCCATCACACCCGGCTCGGGAATCACTTCAAAATAATTCTGGTTCGGCGCCTCGATTTCATCCCAGATACCGATGGGCCACGTTTGAAACGTGCCGTCCGGACGCTCTCGCACGTCACTCAAGCCCCAATAACTGGCGATAGGACCCCCTTGCAAAAACTCCGTCGCCTCAAACACCCGGATGTACAGGCGGTCATAGTCGCTGGCGGCAACCGTAAAGTTGATGATCGTGTTCCACCAGACATTACCGTTGTCGTCCACATATTCCGCCACCTCGACTACCGCGGAATGGACAATGTCATGACCTGCCGGCGTGGTGTCCGGAAGATATACGGTCGTATCGTCCAAGCCGTCGGGATTCGACGGATTGTTCCCGTAGATTTCAAAGTTGTCAATCGCCCCCGGCCCCGGCGCCGAACTCACGCTCGAGTCGTACATCACAATCTGAATAATCGACCCTTCCTGAAGGTGATACTGGGACAAGTTATTGCCATTGACATCCTGATTATAGCCCCACCCCAAATTGATGGTTACGACCAGGGCTTGAGCGCACCAAACGGCGGCGGCCCACAAGGCGAGCGCCAGCACAATCGTCATCCGATGTGTCCCGCGCCGTCTTCCTGCCCATATGGACGTTCTTGCCTGCATAAGCCACTCGCTCGCCGCCTGCATGCGACTCCTCATCAATGGTAAGCATACCCGCTTCCGTCCCGCGCGCAAGTTAAAAACCCATATTATCCCATGACCAAATTCTACCAAATTCCACCAAATTCAGATTTTACCTGTGCTTTTGGCTGGCCGGAATCCGCCGACGTGCTGTAATCTTGACGCCGATCATGGATTTGCTTATCCAGAATGTGCTCCACGAGGGCCAACAGGCCGATATTCTGATTCATGGTGGGCGGTTTGCCCGCATCGAACCCAAAATTGACCCGTTGACGCTGGATCAACCCGCCCAATTTCTCGAAGCCGACGGGATGGCCATATTGCCCTCCTTCGCCAATGTCCACTGCCATGCCGCCATGGTGCTGCTGCGGGGCCTCGGCGAGGGTCTGCCTCTCCAAGCCTGGCTCAACGACGTCATTTGGCCCATCGAAGCCCGCCTCACCGGCGACCACCTCTATTGGGGCACCCTTTTCGGCTGCCTCGAAATGATCCGCTCGGGCATTACCGCCGTGCTGGATATGTATTGGCAGACCCCCCAATGCCTGCGCGCCTTCTACGAAAGTGGAATCCGCGTCAATTTTTGCCACCCCAACATCCTGCCGCCCGGAAAAGAACACCTCGAACAACTGCGCCGTGACCTCGCCGAACACCTCGAACTGGCCAAATCTTATCCCTCCCGCGTCGAATATGGTGTCGGCATCCACGCGCTGTACACCACCACCCCGGAAGTGCGTGCCATCTGTCGCGACTTCGCCGAAACCCATGACCTGCTCATCCATACCCATATCTCGGAAACCCGCGACGAACACGAAAAATGCCTCGCCGACACCGGCAAGACTCCCGCCGAGCTGTTTGATACCGAAGGCATCCTGAATGAGCGCTTTTTGGGCGCTCACGGCGTTTGGCTCTCCGATACCGACCGCGCCTTGCTGGTCGAACGCGGCGCCGCCATTGCCCACTGCCCCTCGTCCAACATGATCCTGGCCTCCGGCGTCTTCAACCAGAACGCCGCCCGCCGCGACGGCCTGCGCTTCGGACTCGGAACCGACGGCGCCAGCACCAACAACCGCTACGACATGTTTTCAGAAATGCGGACCGCCTCCCTGCTGGCCAAGGTCCATTCCCAAGACCCTACCGCCTGCCCCGCCCACGCCATCTACCGCACCGCAACCCTCGACAGCTTCAATCTCTTCCGACTCGATGCCGGCACCATCGCCGTCGGTAAAATCGCCGACTGCATCCTCGTCAACCTCGACCACTCCGGGCTGGTCCCCGGGCACAATCTGATCTCCGATCTCGTCTATGCTGCCACGCCGGAATGTGTTGACACCACCATCTGCAACGGCAACGTCCTCATGCGCAACCGCACCATCCCCGGCGAAGACGAAATCCGCCAAGCCTTCCGCCAGGTCGTCGCCCAGGGCATCACCAGTTAGTCGCCCCTTCACCCGCCCCCCCGCAATTCTTCACCCGCCTATTGACATCCCGCGGATGCCGCCATATTCTCCCGCCCATTAATGCCGATCCGTCTGCCGCGTGGCATAACGACCGGCCTGGACAACCAACCAACTCTGAAACCACCATGTCCACCCCGCCCTTGGCGTGAATCATCCTTCCGCCGGACTCTGCCGCAATCGCCGCCACTTCTGCCACCGACCTGATTCGCGACACCCTCCCGCTTTGATGTGCCCAACCCATTCACCCCCATCATGAACCACATCCTGCTCGTCACCGACAACCCCGACCGCTGGCCCTTCGACATCCCCTCCGCCACCGTCGTCACCGCGCGGCAATATCTCACCGACCCGCAAGTCCAGCACCTGCGCAACTGCCGCATCTTCAACATCTGCCGGCACTACCGCTATCAGTCCGCCGGCTACTACGTCTCCCTCCTGGCCGAGGCGCGCGGCCACCGTCCCATCCCCAAAATCACCACCCTCCAGGACCTCAAAACCTCCTCCATCTACCGCAACACATCCGCCGCCTCGACGCCCTCATCCAGAAATCCCTCACCCCCCTCCAGTCCAACACCTTCACCCTCTCCGTCTATTTCACCCAAAATCCGGCCAAGCGCTATCAACGCCTCGCCCACGAACTCTTCAATCTGTTCCCCGCAAAAGGGGTCAGCCCTATATTATGATACTTTTTACACTACCATCCCACAGAGGCTGAGATCCGGGCAGTATCCTCCTGTCAACCCCTGTATTTATTGGGTTTTTGGCTTATTGATTCTGTCTACTGAAAATCCTGTGTGTTTATGAATTCCTTGTTCTCCGGGTTTTACTGTCTTTTGGGGTCACATGCTATCCCATAGAAATTCCCGGCGCGGCCCCAAATCCCTTGAAACAGAGCTGAACCTCCACCATCCGTGGCTGTTTGGGGCCACTTGCTGTCCCATAGAGTTGCAGCACGCCGGGGAGGTCTTTTTTTATCCAAATCGCCGAGCGGATGACGCCAACAAGCCTTGAAAAACTCAGCCCCCAGCGGGACACATGACGCTGGAAGCGGATGAGCAAGTGGGTGAGCAGCGCTGTCCAGACC
>LSQX01041957.1_pt5 | contig 20349 bp, 15 predicted proteins | sample 654561 | NCBI WGS metagenome assembly LSQX01 (sample SAMN04489861, study PRJNA283612) | anaerobic digester metagenome | isolation source: 4 biogas reactors fed with cattle manure at either 37C or 55C with and... | place: Denmark: Kongens Lyngby | collected 2014 | reverse complement strand
TCATGCTGATTAAAGTGCGATGTGATGGATCGGCTATCACGGTACCGTATCCTTTGAGTACAACAACAGAATGCCACTCCGCTGCCAGCACAGAGGCCGTCAGACGCCTGTCCCGGAGATCCAGATGAGGCGAAAGCCGTTTTGCTTCACCTGGATGTGGGGTCAGTACGGGCGTCTCCAAGTGTTCACATGCGCACCGTTTTTCCAGCAGCGTCTGATAATGATCCCGATTTAGCGCCATAAAATTAAGTGCATCTGCATCGATCACCAGATGCCGCGCGTTCAAGATTAACCGGTCCAGCAGCTCTTTCAGATAATCGGGAGCGGCAAGACCAGGGCCGACAGCGACTGCATCTGCTTTCTCTATCGCAGAGTCAAAGTCGTCCCGGGATAACCCGGTTCCGCCGATCCCCTGTGTTAGAGCCTCCGGCAGTGCTGCAACTGCTGATGGCAGGATGTCATCCGGAACCATCAGATGAACCAGTCCGGGACCGGATCGTCCTGCCGCTTCCGCCGCCAGGACAGCGGCGCCCGGCATCCCCCGCGATCCGGCAATAATCAGAACGCGCCCCAGCATGCCCTTGTGGGCATTCGGCGGACGAGTCGGACACCAGCCGGCCAGCAGCCCGGGTTCAAGAAGCTGTGAACTTTGAAACGGACTCAGCAGCTCATCCGCCCACGACTTGCGGATACCAATCGGATCGATAAACCATTCGCCGGCAAGCAGTCGGCCGGGACCGGTGCACAAGCCGATTTTCGGATAGACAAAAGAGACCGTGCTGTCGGCCTTTAGAGCCCAGTCGGCAGCCCGGCCGCTGTTGCCGTCGACACCAGAAGGAACATCAATTGCGATCACATGGTTTCCGAGTTTCTGCGCGCGAGCAGTCAAACGGCTCAATCTCACAAACAGTTCCGGAACCGGTCGGTCAGGGTCCAGTCCGGAACCGAACAGGCCGTCGATGATCAAGCCGTTGTGCAGATTCAGGAAATCTGATTCAGCCGGTTCGTCAATGACACATCCCAGTTTTTGCAGGGCAGTACGATTGGCCTGCGCTTCAACCGGTCGCAGTGTGTCCGGCAGTATTTCCCGGCAGACTACCGGCCAACCGGCGGACAGGAGCAATCGCGCGCAGGCATAGGCGTCACCGCCGTTCTGGCCGGGCCCGCACAAGACCAGGACGGGCTTTGATGTAAGCTGTTCCTGTTCACAGATTTGAAAGCAATGCTTGACGACAGCCAACGCCGCATGTTCCATCAACAGCAGTAACGGCAACCCCGTTTGCGTCTGCCAGGCTTCGTCGATTGCCTGCTGTTCACGTGTCCCGATGATCCTCAAGCCTACCGCCTCCAGTCTGCTGTTCTTCACTGATCGTTTGTTGTTATTATACCACTGGATCGGGTTTGCAAAAAAAAAAGGAGCCGGCGGGCTCCCTTGATTTATTAGCCTGTGACGGCTGGATTCACAGATGCTTATCCAGCTTTTCTGCCAGTTCTGCATACGGCCTGGCACCAATCATCCGCTCAACAACCTGGCCGTTTTTCAGAATATACAAGGTCGGAATACTCATGACCTTGAACTGTTCAGCAAGCTCATTCTCTTCGTCAACATTGACTTTGCCGACAACTGCTTTGCCTTCATAATCCTGCGCCAGTTTATCGATGGTCGGTGCAACCATTCGGCAGGGACCACACCAGGAAGCCCAAAAATCGAGCAAAACCGGTTTGTCACTTTTCATAACGATTTCATCAAAATTACTTGACTGAATTGTCTGGGCCATAGAGAACCTCCTGTTTAATCCGCATGGATCATTTTCATATTTGCTTCATCTTAACGTTATGGGAAACCGTTCACAGTAACTTTAGTTACACAACGTTTGTCTCTATCTGCCGCCTCGAATGGTCTCCTTGATCAGCCTGACAAGGAAGAAAGGTCAAAAGGCGTCTCCTGATAGACATAATAATTCAGCCAGTTGGCAAACAGCAGATAGGCCGAGCTTCGCCATCTGACGACTGGCGGTTTGCCAGGATCATCATCTTCAAAATAATGAACCGGCGGCTGGATTGGCAATCCGCGTTCCAGGTCGCGTTCGTACTCGTATTTCAGCGTCAGGGGATCGTATTCGGAATGGCCTGTCAGAAAAATCTGGCGGCCCGTCATATCGGAGACAGCATAGACACCGGATGTATCGGACTCGGATAAAATTCTCAATTCAGATACCTTCTCCAGATCTGTCCGTCTCACTTCGGTATGACGAGAATGCGGCACATAGAAAAGATCGTCAAAGCCCCTGAATAATTTAACCGGGCGGATCCAGCTGTTGCTGTGAGCGAAAACCCCGAACATCTTTTCCGATAAATCGTGTTTCGGCACACCATAATGATAATACAGACCAGCTTGTGCGCCCCAGCAAATGTGCAGCGTCGAATAAACGTGAGACCGGCTCCAGGCCATGATTTCCGTCAGCTCCGGCCAGTAGGCAACCGATTCAAACGGCATCTGTTCGACCGGTGCACCTGTTATGATCATCCCGTCATAACGTCTCTCACGGACTTGATCAAATGTTTCATAAAACTTGGTAAGATGCTCCGTTGACGTATTTCGGGGATTATACGTAGCGGTGTAGATCAGATCGACATCAACCTGCAGAGGCGTATTACTCAGCAGGCGCAGCAACTGGGTCTCAGTCACAATTTTGTTGGGCATGAGGTTGAGAAGCAGAATCCGCAGCGGACGGATATCCTGACGATAAGCACGGTCCTCGTGCATGACAAAGACGTTTTCCTGTTCAAGAATTCCGGCAGCCGGCAGGTTGTTAGGTATTTTAATCGGCATGTGATATCCTCCGTCTCAACGCACACATTTTCGCACTTCGTTTGACTCAAAAGTATCTACGGCAGCATGCTGTTTGTCAAGTGCTGCGCATCTGTCGCGCTCCGTACTGCGTGTCTCAGATGAATTCCTGTAAAATGGACTCTTGTGGAATGACTGACGGATCAGCAGCAGGTAATCGCTCACAGGCTGATAGCAATTCATCCGCCTCCTGCAGGGCTGTCGGTAAATCTGCATAACCATCCCGGTCAGTCAGATAGATTGATCCTGCCAATGTCCCCTGGTCGTGCTGATCCAGCGATTCCTGTATGCGCGAGGAAGCCAGCGGCGGTATGATGCAGAACTCATAAGATAGGCATGAGTTGATGTAGCGATCGGCCCGGGCAAGATAAGTTGGAAAAAACTGCCGTTCAGTATGATCAATCATCGGCCAGTAATCGATCGTCGACAAAGCTGTTGAACCGCGGTGCAGGACATCCCGCGAGATCCGTCTGAGCATGCGCAGATCACGGCTTCCCAGCAGCTGGCGTCCATCAAGGAAAGAACACCAGGGCATGATGAATACACCGAATACCTCCCGGCCCGGCAGGTGACCGATAATCTGATCCGACAGGCCATGAAGCCCTTCGATGATCAGAAGATCCTTCTGGTGCAATGTAACGACTTTTTCCGGCTCAAAAATTCTTGCTCTGTTGACAAAATCGAATGTCGGCAGCGACACAGTTTGTCCCGCAAATAAAGCCATCAGATCAGATACCAGAGCATCTGTGTCCAGCATCTCGATCGATTCGTAATCCGGGCGTCCTGCGTCGTCAAAGGAAACCGGGCCTGTCCGGTAATAATCATCCAGCGAAAGAACCCGGGTCGGACGGCCTGCATCGCTCAGCAGCCTGGCCAGACGGTGTGAGAACGTTGTCTTACCGGATGCTGTCGGCCCTGACACGAAAATCGAATGGACAGACGGCAGGTTCAATACAGCCTGCATCGTGTGATTCAGCTGATTGAAAAACTGCTGCTCACAGTGCCGGACGTATGCCGGAAATTTGCGGACGCCCAGATGGGTTTCCAGTTCCTCAAGGCTGATATTGATCATACCGGTCAGCTGTGCCAAAGTGTTCCCTCCGTTACGCCTCATTCTATCAAACGCATCAATCGCTGACAATCGATCCACATTCGAACGGCTTTTCGCAGACACCCAGATATCGATATGATATAATATCACACAGAAAAATAATGTGTCCGGGAGGTGAACGGATCTTGATCAAGACTCAGCGCAACGTCTGTCCCTGGGCACTGAAAGATCCGCTGTCTCTTACCTATCACGATACAGAATGGGGCATTCCGCTTCATGATGATCACAAACTATTCGAACTTCTCATCCTGGAGCTCTTTCAGGCAGGACTCAACTGGCAGATGATCCTTGCAAAAAGGGACGATCTCAGGCGGGCACTGGCCGGATTTGATCCGATCCAGCTGTCGGCCTGGGATGATTCAGCCGTTGAGCGCTGCCTCGGGCAGCCAAACATCGTTCGCAATAAACGAAAAATATCGGCAGCTGTAACCAATGCCAAAGCATTTCTCGCAACCCGCAGTACATTTGGCAGTTTCGATCGCTATCTGTGGCAGTGGGTCTCCAACCGGCCTGTCATCAACGCATTCGAGACCATCGACCAGGTGCCAAATCAATCATCAATTTCCGCAGCGTTGAGTCACGATTTGAAAAATCGCGGCTTTACATTTGTCGGGCCGGTCATCGTCTACTCGTTCATGCAAGCGGCCGGACTGGTCTGTGACCATCTGAAATGCTGCGATCAACACCCCAATACACGGCAGACTCAAGCAGCAACGATGGATCGTCCGCAAGCCTGTCACCCGTCAGAAAGGAAGGATGTCTGTGAGAACTGAGATCTGGGCACATCGGGGAGCAAGCCTCCATGCGCCGGAAAACACACTGTCAGCGTTCGAAGAAGCCGTTCGTCTGGGAGCAGATGGCATTGAGCTGGATGTGCAGCGGAGCAGCGACAACCATCTGGTCGTTACACACGATGCATCCCTTGAGCGAACAGCCGGTGTTCAGTCACAAGTCAGCCAGATGACGCTGCAGGCACTTAAAAAACTGAACATGGGCATTGCCAAAGCAGATTCAACCGTCCATGCCATACCAACATTGAGTGAGGTTTTTCAGTTGCTTCGTCCAACAGCACTCAAGGTGAACGTCGAACTGAAAGACCCAACCGACCTGAACTTCGACATGGCAGCAGCCGTTCTGAAGCTGGCCTGTGATTACCAGATGACTGACAGAATCATCCTGTCGTCCTTCAATCACTACAGCCTTCACCACGCCATGCAGCTCATCCTCAAGCAAAACCTGACAACCAGGTGTGGCATTCTTTATCAGGCCGGTCTTTATCAGCCGTGGATTTACGCTCAGCACGTCGGTGTTTCCGCGATCCATCCATTTTTTCCGAATCTGCTGATCCCGGACCTGGTGACGCGCTGTCATGAGGCAGGCATTTGCGTACACCCATGGACCATCGATGAACCAAAATACATCTATCAGGCAATTCAGCTGAACGTAGACGCCATCATCACCAACAACGTTGAACAGGCTATCGCTATCAGACAGCAGCTTGTGGAGTCGCAGGCATAACAGGAGGATTTATGCAGAAACTGAATTATCGGAAAACATTCCTGATTGGTTTCGGATTTTTTGCCAGCTCGTTGGCCTGGAGTCTTTACAACAGCTTTGTCCCGGTGCTGTTGAAAGAAAGATATCTCGAAAGCACAGCCCTGATCGGGTTCATCATGACCATCGATAATATTTTCGGAGTTGTTTTTCAGCCGCTGGTCGGACAACTAAGCGATCGGACACATACGCGAATCGGTAAGCGAATGCCGTATATCCTGTTTGGTATACCGGTCTGTGCTGCTGCGTTCTTCTTTATTCCCAGAACCGGCAGTCTGGTCGCCATGATGAGCGTCATCATCCTCTTCAATCTGGTTATGTCAATCTGGCGTTCGCCTGTCGTTTCACTCATGCCGGATCTGACGCCATCAATTCATCGCAGCAAAGCCAACGGGATCATCAATTTGATGGGTGGTGTCGGCGGTATTATCGCTTTTCTGGTCGGCGGTTACCTTGCCAAAGTCGGCGGTGACAATATGCCGTTCCTCATGGGTTCAATCGTGATGATTTTCGCCCTGCTGATGCTGCTGTTTTTTGTCAAAGAACCCGACAGCCGACGGCTTGCCCGCGCCTTCGATGCCCGTGAGCAGCTGATCAGCCAGCAGCCTGCCGAACCAGAGATCAAGAAAGAGACGTTCAAGCAGAGCCTTGGACTGCTGAACCGGTCACAAAAGCGCAGCCTTCTGGCTTTACTCACGGCAATTTTCTTCTGGTTTTGCGGCTACAATGCGGTGGAATCTTTTTTCACCCTGTATGCGACGGAGCAGTTGGGCGTTGGAAAAGGCGACGCTGCCATGATGCTTACGCTGTTCTCTCTGGCACTCGTTGTATTTGCGCTGCCTTCCGGCATTTTGGCCAGCCGGTACGGCCGGAAGCGACTGATCGTAATCGGGCTGATCGGTATGATTGCCGTCTTCACACCCATGCTGTTCATTGAAGAGCTGATGGTTTTACGTGTATTGTTGTTTGCGGGCGGTTTCTTCTGGGCGTGTGTCAATATCAATTCACTGCCGATGGTCGTTGAACTGGCAACGCGTGAGCGCATCGGCAGTTTTACCGGCTATTATTATTTCTTCTCATTCAGCGCGGCAATCCTGAGTCCTGTATTGTTTGGCTGGATCCGGGACTTGACAAAAACCTATTCGACTTTGTTCTTATACTCAATCATCTCTTTTGCCCTGGCGTTGATCTGCATGCTGATCGTCAGACACGGTGAAGCTGACCCGACAGCAGCGGCCCCGGACGATGAGCTGCTGCTGAGCAAAGAGCCGTCATGAGTGCGTGTCCATAAAATCCGGCTCGACGCTGACGTCATCGGTATCGAAATCCCAGTTGCCCATTGGATTTCTGAAGGTCTTGGCTTTGATGCCAAACGCATAACTGATGTGGCCTTCATGAAGGACATCTTCCGGGTCGCCGGCAGCAACCAGCTGACCGTGAACCATCAGGAACACCTGGTGGCAGTATTTGGCTGCTGCCCTGAGATCGTGCATCACGGTAATAACCAGCTTCCCGTCATCAGCCAACTGTCTTAGGATCCGGAACGTCTTATTGGCATGCCGGATGTCCAGACTCGATGTCGGTTCGTCGAGCAGAACCATGGGCGTATCCTGTGAGAGCACCCGCGCAAACATAACCCGCTGACGCTCACCGCCGGACAGTGCCGTTACGCGCTTGTCTGCATCGGCCAGGCAGCCTGCCAGCGTCATACAGTGGTCAGCAAGTCGATAGTCCTTATCCGAATAAGCGGACAACGCACCCAGGTAGGGGTGCCGACCCATCATGACCACGTCTCTGACTGAAAAATCAAACGGCATGACCGTGTCCTGATGCATATAGGAACAGAGCCGGGCATAGGTCCCGGCATGGAACTGGTGGACAGACTGGCCGTTGTACAGGACGTGTCCTTCTGCCGGTTTAATCAGGCCACCCAGCAGCCGCAGCAAGGTTGTCTTGCCGGCACCGTTAGGACCAACGATGCCAATCAGGGAGCCGTTGTCCGCGGAAAAGCTCACTGAATCTAGAATTTTCTGTCCTGTTTTAACAACATAGCCCAGTTTATGGCTGTCGATACGAACCGTTTGAACCGGTTGATTCGTCAATTCTGATGGGGAGGTCACAATAAACCACCTCCTTTTCGAGCAGAACGAAACAGCAGATAGAGAAAGTAGGGAGCACCGATCAATGCGGTAACAATGCCGACCGATAACTCAGCACCGGTCGGCCAGGCGATCAGTCGTGTCAGAAGATCGCAGAACAGCAGAAATACAGCTCCGGCAAAAGCGCTGGCAATCGACAGGATCCGATGTGACGGTCCGACGATCAGCCGCATGATATGCGGTATGATCAATCCCACAAATCCGATCGGTCCGGTAACGGCGACAATCGAACCGGTACAGACGGAAGCCAGAATAATCATGGCCAGCCGGGTTGTATTCGGTGATACGCCAAGTGCTTTGGCTTCTTCATCGCCAAGCAGCAGTATATCGAGATCCCGCGCCTTTATGAAGATAACAGTCAGCGCTATCAGGACAGGAGCCAGCATAGCCAGCACATGTTCCCAACGCCTGTTTGCCAGACCGCCCATCGTCCAGAAAATATAGCTTGATACTTGATACTCGTTTGACATCATCAATGTCAGCGATGTCAGCGCACTGAACAGGGCACTGATCGCCAGACCGCTCATGATCAGGGTCACCGCTTTGGATTGATGACCGGCAGAAAACGCGACGCCGATAATCAGGCTGACAGCAAGCATTGCTCCGGTAAAAGCGAATATCGGTAACGTGAAAAATGAGGAAAGGCCGCCGGCAATCGCCAAAAGCGCGCCGAAACTGGCTCCGGCAGAAACCCCCAGAATGCCTGGTTCCGCGAGTGGATTGCGAAATATCCCCTGCATGACTGTTCCCGAAACGGCAAGTCCGGCTCCGGCCAGAACAGCTGCGATCACGCGCGGCATTCGAATCAAAAGCACAATTGTCCGATCAGCCGCATCTGGTTCCGATACTGCAAAACCGATCCGATCCGCCACCACCTGGATAATGGTTGCCGGTTTAATGTGAACGGAGCCGAGCGCGACTGCAATGACTATGGAAACCAGCAGCAAGCTGCCTCCGGACAAGATAAGCCTCAACCATGAATGATGACCATTGGAATGTAGTGCTGGCAATTGATCTGCTGTCTGCCTGGAAATCCGGCGATCATATTTCATTGCAGATCTCCCGTCTAGTCGCCATCTGAAAAATACGACGGATACGCAAATCGGGCAAGCTCTTCTGCCGCGAAAACCATATAATGCGAGGTTGAGCCACGATACGTTTCGGTCAGCGCTACAATCCGATCTGACTGGACGGCGGGAAGCGTTTGAATCAACGGATCATTTTTTATCGACTCAATAATCGCGGCACCGTTATCTTCAATGGCTTTAAAATCGGATCCGAATGTGAATGATGGGACTACCAGTACATCTGGTTTCCACTCGCCGACTACTTTCTCTTTGCTGATGGCTGAATATGTCTTGACATCGCAGACATTGATCAAACCTGCCGCCGTTGCGATCGCTTCAAACGGCGACTCAGAACCGTAGGCAGCCAGCATTCCGGCACTGCTTCCGGAAGCATCATAGTAATCTTCATAGAACAGTGTTGTCAGCTTCTCGCTTTCGGGCAAATCGGCCAGCTTAGACTGAATGTCTGCCAGCGTCTGATCAACCGTCTGGATTAGCGCGTCGCCTTGATCACGTTCACCCACCGCGATTGAGATTGTTGTCAGAGCCTCTTTGATGCTGTCGTAGTCAACCGGCGATGCAAGCTGGAGAACAACAATTCCGGCATCAGTCAAGGTGCGTGTCAGCGATCCGTCTGCATCGGAAAACGTATCGATCAGCACCAGGTCAGGCTGAACAGCAACAATACCTTCTGGATCCTGAGTGTTAACACGGGCGGCAACTTTCGATGCTTTTTCGGCGGCAGCTGACAAAACCGGATCATCACCCCAGGCTGACAGCGCTTTAATCCGGTCACTTTCGACCAGGTCAAGCAGCATCTCGCCGATCCACACACTGGTTGCGACAATCGCCTGAGGCTTATCAGAGATTACAACAGACTCACCCGAAGCGTTGTTAACCGTGACAGGATAGTCCGTGGTCTGAGTGTTTACGGTCGGTTCCGTTCCGGATGACTGGCAGGCACCACCGGCCAGAAGGATTATAAGCGTTATCACACACAAGATTGCAAGTCTGCCGACTGCTTTATTTTCTAAAAGCATTGTTTCCTCCATTTTATCGATCTCTATTGATTACACATTGGGCTTCTTCTTTAATCAGTTTATGCTGATCAATAAGAATAACAAGAAAACGTCTTGCCTTTTTTTGTACAAATTTATGCTTCGCGAGTCGTATCAGTTATTAAATGCAAAAAAAAACAATTCCGGGGCACCATTCCCGGAATTGTCCTCGTTTGGAGGAGAAAAGTATGAAAGAAGGAGGTTAGCAATTCCTGTTTTGCTATAGGTTAACTATAACAGACGACTTTTAAAAAAAATCAAATTAAATATGAATAAATGTGAACAAGGTAAGAATAAAGAAATAACGGCTGTCGATTGATCGACAGCCGCCTGGTTCATCTAGTTTCGCTATTCTATGTTGTTTATCATTTTCGAATTGCCCAGAGCAGCTGCAGATACCTGTTGATCCGCAACGCTGATTCAGGTGTTCAGGGCAGAAGTGTAATAGCCTTGCCGACGGCCAGGTCTGTCTCACTCTTCGGCTGATTGATCAGAAATCCGCCGTCCGGTGTCACCAGTTTAAGCTTCACCGATCCGTAGACCGTCTGAAAATCGTCTGTATCCATCGACAGGATCGACGCACGTTTTTCACAGAGCCGTTTAAAGAAATCAATGACCTCTTCTTCCGTGAGTGTTTCTTCGGTTGCAATCATGATGTAATCATTTTTCACATGCCAGATTGATATATCCCGGTCAGGTGTCAGGGGAAATTCAGCAATCCCGGGTATTGCCGTCGTTAATTCAGCGCGAACCGAATCGCGGTTCATCAGGATTGGAACTGTGATGCCGACAGCCAGAAGGACAACAACCAGAAACCCGATGAGCATCTTGATTTTTGTTTTCCCCGGAATCCGGATATCCGGCATCTGCTGAGGTTCCTTCATCTCATACACAGGAGGCGGCGGTGGTTTTGGCTTGGATGGCTGAGGTTGCTGCTTTCTCGCACGAGCTGGATCAGCTTTTTGTGAACCACTATAACCAGGCTGCAGACTCGGTCCCTCGTATTTCGGCTGCGGCTCGTTGGGAAACGTATGCCCATCCGGGTTTTCAGCTATCGAAAATGCTTCACTGTTTTGAAATACCGCGTCACAAAACAGACAATGACCTTTTTCAGCCTTTGCATCTAAATGGAGAATGGATCCACAATTTGGGCATCGCCCTTCTTTAAGCGTCATAGTGACCTTCCTTTTCAGCCTGCAGTCTGATCATATCTGCAGGCAGATTGGCTGCAGGCCTGCATTCGATCAATTTATACAACAATATGATATTATAGATTGAAAAGAGACTGATGGCAAGGAGGACCCACATGACAGGCAAACACGCGAAAATTGTGGTCATAGATGGTCAGGGAGGCGGCATCGGACGCACCATCATCGAGCAAATCCGTCTGACGTCAATTCCCAATATCCAACTGATTGCTGTTGGCACCAATGCACTGGCGACGGCCAACATGCTCAAGGCAGGTGCAGATGCCGGCGCTACAGGCGAATCAGCTGTGCTGTTCAACTGCCGGGATGCTGATGTCATTCTCGGCGTGATCGGTGTAATCGCGGCCGGTTCCATGTACGGCGAGCTGAACGCGGCAATGGCGGCAGCCGTATCGATGTCGCCCGCTGCTAAGATTTTGATTCCGGTCAACAAGTGCGGCCTGATCCTGATCGGCTTCGAGGATCAGCCACTGCCTGTCCGTATTCAGCAGGCTGTCGAAAAACTGAAACAGGCACTTTCAGATACCCTGTCAGACGACGGGTACCGTTAATTTGACACAGCCGATGACATCATACCGGGAGGGATAGACAGTGACCTGGATAAGCACTGAAGGGGATCACCTCAGCAGCAGTTCATTTCAACAAACACTTCATTCACTTTATCCAAACGATACCGGTCATCTCGCGAACCACCAGGCACGCTTTCAGAAACTGATCCGGCTTTTTTCGGATACCTTTCCTGAGCATCATGCCATCCGCTTGTTTCGGACACCCGGCAGGACGGAAATCGGCGGCAACCATACGGACCATCAAAATGGCCAGGTTCTGTGTGCTGCCATAAATCTGGATATTATCGCTGCAGCTGCCCCCAATGACCATGGAATAATCCGGTTGCAGTCCGAAGGATTTCCAGAGATGGATCAGGTTGACTGCCGCCAGCTGGATCCGTGTAAAGCAGAAATAAACCGCTCCTCGGCCTTGATCCGAGGTGTTGCAGCTGCTTTTTCGCAAAAAGGAGTCCCTTTGCGGGGACTCGATATATACACCAGCAGTCTGATACCTCGAGGGTCGGGACTGAGCTCTTCAGCTGCTTTTGAGGTTTTACTGGCAACCCTCATGGATACATTCTATTTGAACGGTTCATTGTCCGCACTTGAGCGGGCACAAATCGCCAAGTTTGCCGAAAATCATTATTTCGGCAAGCCTTCTGGGTTGATGGATCAATGTGCCTGTTCTTTCGGAGGATTTCTGAAAATCGATTTTCAACAACCGGCCCAACCATTGATCGAATCAATTGACTGTGACTGGGAGCAATTCGGCTACAGACTGATCATCACAGACGTCGGGGCAGCCCATGATCAGCTGACGGACGAGTATGCATCGATAACGCGTGACATGTCACAGGTTGCACATTACTTTAATGCTTCTGTCCTTCGCGATGTTAACCCATCCCTCTTTTACAGCCGGATGCCGGTGCTGCGTAAGTCTTTTTCTGAGCGGACTTTATTGCGTGCGATGCATTTTTTTGCAGATGACCAGCGCGTTGCGAAACAAGCTGAAGCACTCAACCGCCACGATTTTGCTTCTTTTCTGGCGTATGTCAAATCTTCAGGATACAGCTCCAGAACACAACTGCAAAATATTTTTTCCGAAAAAGAGCCTGCCAGGCAGCCCCTATCTCTTGCGCTTTCATTATCTGATCATCTGCTGGCCGACAGCGGAGCAAGCCGCATTCACGGTGGCGGATTCGCCGGAACAATTCAAGCCTATGTACCGCAAGAACGAACAAAAGCATATTGTGACGCCATGTGTACCGTTTTTGGCGACCAGGCCTGTCATCCGGTTCATATCAGTCCTGCCGGTTCGCTGGAGGTCGTGTAGTCATGGCTGCACCGGATCATGAAAAACGCATGCGGCAGGCATTACACCAGGCTGATCTGGCCCGGAAAGTGGATGAAGTACCGGTTGGTGCACTGGTCGTTTGTCAGGGCCAGATAATCGGCCGTGGCTACAACAAGCGGGAATCCGGATATGATGTGACGCTGCACGCAGAAATGATAGCGATCAGGCAGGCTTGCCGTTATCTTAAATCGTGGCGTCTTGATCAGTGCGATCTATACGTTACACTTGAACCTTGTGTCATGTGTGCGGGTGCCATTCAACAAGCCCGCATCCGTACACTTTATTACGGTGCCGACGATCCAAAGACAGGCGCCTGTGGATCGGTCGTCGATGTGTTTTCCCTGCCATCCAACCATCAGGTCACAGTTGTCAAAGGCATTCTCAAAAAGGAAAGTTCTGAACTGCTGCAATCCTTTTTCCGTCAAAAAAGGCTGGCTGCCAGACTGCATAAAATAAACACGTCAGCTGAGTCTGATTAACCATTCAACTGCGGTTGGAACGATTCGGCGGCAGCTGGAATGACTCATCAGACAAGGACCGTCAGACCGGATCGAATATGCCAGATCACCCGGCGTTTGACCGACTCGTTGTAAGCCATCTCAAGAGCACGGACATACCAGGACAGTTGGGTGCTGTAGCGATCCTTCAGGATTGCTGCTATCCTTTCCGGCGAGCCGCTGATGTCATCTGACTTAAAATCAATAAGGGTTATTCCGTTCTCATCGCGATACCACAGATCGATCATCCCCTGGATCAGCACCTGATCGGCAGCGTCAACGCCGGCTCCCTCAGAATAGATTTCTGTTGCCGGAATCATCAGCGTAAAGGGTGTCTCCTGACTCATAACTCCGTCAATGCTCAGTTGCGCACGAACGATCGAACGGGCGAGATCTGACTGAACAAAAAGCACCATGGCTTTGAAAAATGGCTGTATATCGTCCAGTACATCGTTCGACAGCAAACCTGTCTGAACCATCTGTACAACCTGACGGCTGATTTCTGCGGCTGTAGGATCACTGCAGGCAGCAACAAAATCCAGATAGCGGAACACCGTATGCAGAGCGGTTCCCAGTTCTGCTCCTGCCAACGGTTGCCCGTCCGGTTCTGGCTGGCGTCGGATGAGCACCTGATCGATGCCGCGCAGCGGTTTTGTTGCCGGCTGCCATGCAACAGATCGATCCGGATCATTCTCATCCGTCATGTCCCGGCCTTTCAGTTCACTGACAGTTAGTTTCAACGGCAGCTGTGCTGCGCGGTCATAACGATAGGGTTCCAGAATTCGCTTTTTCAAAACGTCTACTGTACATGCCGGCGGCAGCCATTCAGAACGGTCCTGGTCAGCCGACCTCTGTTCGGACGAATCTGCAGTCACCGTCCATATTTCGCTTATTCGGATATCTGAATGGTTGACACACGTGACAGACCAGTCTGGATAGTGTCCCAGAACAGCACTTTGTCCCATCGGCTTTGGGGCTGTCTGCCCTGTCGCGGCTGATGCGCCCAAAAAGCCCAGATCAACAGCTGGATTTCTGGCCAGCGCCAAAATCAACCATTCCAGACTCGAACGGGCCGATCGAACGAGATGATCCGGCAGACTACGCGATGAATAGCTTCTGGCTGCTTCAATCAGCCGCAGCATTCGGCTGCTCTCTTTTTCCGGCTCAATATTGACTGATCCAATCAGGAAAAGACGATCCATAGCCCGCGTCATCGCCACATAGAGCAGTCTCAGCTCTTCGGCCTGGGTACTGGCCTTTAACTCGTCCATCATCGCTGATTTTATCCGTGACGGATAACGGATTCTCCGCTCCGGATCAGCGAAATCGAAACCAATTCCCATCTTTTCGCTGATGACAATGCAGTCTTTGCTGTCCGGTCCGAGCAGCTGACGACTAAGCCCGGGAATCAGGACAATCGGAAATTCCAAGCCCTTGCTTCCATGGATGGTCATCATGCGAACGGCATTTTCTGCCGGCGCGGCGGACTCAGCCGGTACATCGCCCTGATTGAGACTTCTCAGGTTTTTCAGATATTGAACCAGCCGGAAGATACCTTTCCGGCGGTTCAGTTCGTATCGTTCGGTCCAGGTTTGAAACCGCCGGAGAACACGAACATGATGGCCGCCGTCCGGTCCTGCTGCGACCTGGTTTATCCAGCCGTTTTCTGTGAAAATCTGTTCGATCAATTCGCCAAGCGGCAGAATCTGCTCTCTCTGCCGCAGTGTGTCCAGCCAGTTGAGGCATCGCGACAGCTGTGATCGCAATGTCGCGTCCGGACCCTTTTGCTGATAGGCAAAAACAGCCTCATGGAAGAAATCCAGATTTTTTTCTTTGCCAAACAGACGAATACCGGCAAGCTGATCAAGACTCAGCGACACACCGGCGATCCCGCTGCGTAAAAACGCTGCCAGCGGGATATCCTGATGCTCGTTATCCAGCGTTTGCAGCAACGCTTCGAGCTGTTGAAAAACCGGCAGATCAAATGTGCTCGGTCCGGTTTCCGAGGCAACCGGGATACCCGCAGCCTCCGCCATTTCCCGGCACGTATGGATAATCGATTTCGTTCGTGCGAGAACGGCTATCTCGGTCCAGGATCGGCCATCCTGATGCAGCTGCAGTATAGCCTGAACGACCACTCGTGCTTCGCGTTCATCACGACTCAGATCCTCAACGTGGTCATCTTGCTCCTGTTCAGTCAGCTCCTGACCTTCATCATCGGTCTCTGCAATCCGATTAACCAGCAGCAGCTGGACAGCCGGTTCAAGATTCATAAGAGGTTTGCGATAGGGCACCAGTGCATGATGCTCATCATAGTCGATTTCACCAGCACCAACGGACATCAACTGGGCAAAAACATCATTGACCGCTGACAGGACGCCCGGAACACTGCGGAAATTCTGATTGAGTTCAAGTAGTCTGCCGCCCTGTCCAGATGCAAATTGTTCAATTTTACCCTGGAAGATTTCAGGCCGGGCATGTCTGAAGCGATAAATGCTTTGTTTGATATCACCGACCATCAGGCAATTGTCTCGGGTGACCGCCTGCAGGATGGTCTCCTGTATGCTGCTTGTATCCTGATATTCATCGACATAGACTTCCGCAAAGCGGGTATTATAGTACTGACAGGCCTCATCCTGCCGGAGGATGGCAAGCGCGATATGCTCAAAATCACTGAAATCAAGCACACCTGCTGAACGCTTGCGCGACGTGTATCGCTCGTCCAGCCTCTCAACCAACTGAAAAAACAATTCGATGACCGGCAGCATCGTTTGAATTTCCGTTTCTATTTCAGCAGCCGACTGATTAAATGTAAAACGGGTATCAAACAGGAAATGCTCACTGTATTTTTTGGTGCCGCACTGTCCGCTGATAAAACAGATCGCCTCAGAGACGGATTCGATAAACGGCTCCAGGAACGCTCGCTTTTCATCAGAGTCTGCCGCCCGGTTTGCCGGTACTTTGAGCTCACTCATCAGATTGATCTGCGCGCGCACCTCGTCCCATTTAAGACCATCCGGCAATTTTTCATACAGTGTCCGCAACGCGTTTAGAACAGCAGAAAACTGCGCTTTCGCTTCCTCATTTCGCTGTTTGTTCGCCAGAAGCTGAAGGGTTCCCGCCAGTCTTCGCTCAAGGTCGGGGATAACCGTCATGGCCCGATCCAGGCGCAGTCTGAGCTGATCCATGATCACCTGGCAATACAGACTCTCTGAGAAATGATTTGCTGCAGCGCGAAGCTGGTCGAGGTGTTGCCTGATCAGATTCGGGTAGTCCGGAAGGCTTCGCAAATAATGGTAGACACTGAGCATCAGTTCACGAACAGGTTCGTCGCTGCGGCTGTTACCGAAACCGTCCATCAGGTGATAAAAAACATCAACTGATGACCCCGGTTCGAATAGATCCTCAAATGAACCCCGGTCGATTGCTTCATACGCCTCATTCAGCCAGTCATTCAACGTTTCGCGTAAAAGGGCTTCTGATTCATTCTGTTCCTGAACCGTGAAACCTGGCTCAGTCAGCGGTTGTCCCGATGAATCAACTGCCAGGTGATAAAAATTATAGATCACCTGAAGGCAAAACGCGTGAATCGTTGATATGGCGGACCCGGCAAGCAGCGCCAGCTGCTGACCGATCCGCTGCCGGTAAACCGGATCACGCTCCTGAAGCAGAGCTGATCGAAGCTTTTCTTCGATCTTCTCGCGCATGTGACGTGCAGCCGCTTCAGTAAATGTCACAACAAGAACATGCTGGACGTCCAGCTGTCCGGTTAGAATTCTTTGCACAATGCGTTCAGTCAAAACAGCTGTCTTCCCGGAACCGGCAGCTGCTGAAACCAGCAGATTGCTGCGCTCAGCCTGTACCACATTCAATTGACTGGCTGTAAGTTCCATGCGGTCAGTCTCCGTTCCTTTCATCCTGTTTGTCAATCAGCATCAGGAATGTGTTTTTTGCTGTCATCGACGTGTCCTGCCCATTATCCACATGAAGTTTTTCAAGTCGTCGCCACGGACCAATGCGTCTGTCAAACTGACAGACTGAACCAAATGAACAGGTCTGACAGGGAATCGACTGACTGGACAGGCGCACTGGATTTGGAGCGAATAAACCGTGCAGAATCTGATCACTTAACTGAGCCGCCATATGAACAGCATGCCGGCAGACCTTGACGAGTTCATCCGAACTCAATCGCAAACTGATCGGTTTTTGGTCTTTAAGCTGGCGTTGGATCAGCTGATCAAGATCCGGGATCAGACCGTCATTCATTTGTGTGATCGGGCGGTTGACAGTGAACCAGGCCGCATCACCTGGTATCGTATCCGGATTGGCCTGGGCGTAAGCGGCTGCATAGATGGGCAGCTGAAGAGACAAGCCATGGTACAGAGCGTGATAATCGACTGCCCGCTGCCCGCTTTTGTAATCAATAACCCTGAAATAGGTGCAATCTTCAGATGCATAAAAGTCGATCCGGTCGATCTTCCCCTGCAGCCGAACTGTCATGTCCGGATCTGTCCGGATCGGCAGGGCTGTGTGCTGATGCGGATCAAACGTCCATTCAAAAAGCGCCGGTTGGTATGGATCATCCTTCAGCTGCTGCAGTATGATGTTCAGCGAAGATTCAATTGTCTTACACACCCTGCGTCCCGTTGATGCCCTCAGTCCGTCATCAAGAAGTCGATGCATCCGATAGCGGTCAATCGTTCTATTGAACCAGTCCCGGACCGCTGCTGTCAGATCACGGTCAATCCACAACTGCCAGAACGCATTCGGGTCGTCCGGCCACTGGTTTAATTCATAGCAGATCGTTCTGAGCGCCTGTTCCATCATCCCGTGCAGCAAAACTCCTGTTAATGTCCGCTCCGGCTGCCATTCGGGTCGTTCTCTTAATGCCAGCAGCCGATCTGAAAACTGTTTAAACGGACAGGCTGCATATGTCTCCAGCTGCGAAACACTGAGAAGAACGGGCGGCTGGTACAAAGCCTGGATCATTTCAGGACTGACCTTCTGCTCGGGTGCAGTCAATTCCGGTCGGGTATAACCGGCGGACAACAGCAGTTCATTCATTTTTTGCATGACTGTGATCTGACCAGTTAAAGCCTCGTGCGACAGCAGCCATCGAAAAACCGGATCCGGTGCGTTTAGTCGCGGATCAGCCAGATCAGGTGTTTCATCGAGAACTTGATGTGCATCGGAAAAATGGCGTGATAACAGATCAAAAATTGAAGAAGCAGTACCTTGCTGAGTGGTCAAATACAACTTCTCTGTGTTTTGCGTCATCAATGTTTCAATCATCAGCGCATCTGCAAAGACTTTATCACGTAACCGGCTTGGCATCTGCCGTCCGGTTATCTGAGACAGGATTTGCCGGTCCGGATCTTTAAGCAGGCCTTCTGATGGAGGAGCCGGCGGCAGCTGTCCGGCTGACGCACCGACAATAAAGAGAACCGGTGTCTCACGCAGCATCGAGTGCTGAAGATCTCCGATATTGACTTGATCGATCGCCGAGGGAATGACCGTAACCGTCGCCGTATCGATGGCTGTCGCGATCAAATCACGAAACGCTTTTAGTGAAAGCGGCGTATCGGCAAACAGCTGATGCATCTGGTCCAGGACGTGGTTAAAGATGTTCCAGGATTGTATCAGTGTCGCGGCCGTATCCGTGTCATGAGATTCGATCAACGCATCCGCCCATTCCTGTATGCGCTGAGGCACTTGGTATGCATCGAGAAACGAACGCAGACGATCTATCCTGACACCTGTCTGCTGTTCTTTGCGCAGCTGATGCAAAACATCTCTGATCGGACAAAGCACCTGATCGCGCAGTTCGAGAATTGACTCCCGGTTGATCGGCCCAGATGTCTTCGATTTATCTGATCGTTCATCGGTCTCGTCAGATTGACGATCAATTTCAACAGTCGATAAAGATGGTTCGTATCGGTTATCGGAAAAAATCAGGTCTTCTCTGAACAGGCCGCGCGCAAGCCAGGCATTTTCCAGCAAATCAATGTCGTGTGGATTCAACGGCGTCAGACCGGTTCGCAGGCATGTCATCAAAGCATTCCGGGACCAGCCAGTCAATTCGGTATCAAGCAGACCCAGAACAAAACGCATGAACGGTGTGCCGCTGAGTGACCGCTCAGCATCAAGAAACAGCGGTATGCCAAAGGTCCTGAAAACGGAACGGAGGCGCGCGGCGTATTGCTGCAGATTGCAGACAGCCAGCGTTATATCGCGATATCGATATCCTTCAAGCTGGACCAGCTGGCGAATGGTTCCGGCTACCCAGGCTACTTCATCGTCAATGGTCGGTGCCTCGATCAGCCCCAACGCATCAGACTGCGCAGCACTCCCGCAGTCAATCAATTCCGGTGCCGGTAATCCTGTCCGTAAAATGGACTGGATGTTTTGTGATCGGCGCGTCATCGGACGATTGATTTTTTGTATCCTGAAGCCCGACAATCTGCTGACTAATCGCCAGATTGTGCGCCGGCCGGCCATAAAAGCTTCGATGCCCTGCTCCGCCAGATCTCTGGACACAGGTATTCGATCGGCTGCCGCTGTGATGGTCAAGGAACGCGCCAGAGCTGCCAGACCGGACAGAATCGCATCTTCCTGCGGTGTGAAATCGCGCAGTTCGCCAAACCCGGTAATCCATACATGCGTATTCCTGAGCCAGCTCAACCGGGACCAGGGCCAGGGCCACGGGCTGTCCGACAACCCGATCAACTGCTGCAGGATATCCCCCAGACGCGTCAGATCATCTTCGCTGTCTGTCAAGTCCGCTTCAACCATTAATCGCTGATAGCCATCCATGACACATGCCAAATCAAGACTTTTGTGTTTCAGTGCCTGATCAGTCGCGGTCTGTGCTGATGTCTTCAATTGATCCGGATCAATCCGGTAGCGCTTCAAGTCACCCAGAACAGAGGCAACCTGCCCAAC
>LSQX01044355.1_pt11 | contig 20350 bp, 20 predicted proteins | sample 654561 | NCBI WGS metagenome assembly LSQX01 (sample SAMN04489861, study PRJNA283612) | anaerobic digester metagenome | isolation source: 4 biogas reactors fed with cattle manure at either 37C or 55C with and... | place: Denmark: Kongens Lyngby | collected 2014 | reverse complement strand
CAGGCCTGGCCTTATGTAGGTTACGCCATGCCGAAGCGGGCCCAGCGGGACGACGCGGACATTCTGAAATACCAGCTGCATCTGAATACAGTCAGGACCAGCCATTACCCTCAATCCCGACACTTCCTGGACCGCTGCGACGAGATCGGACTTTTGGTCATCGAGGAGATTCCCGGTTGGCAGCACATCGGCGATGCCGAGTGGAAGAAACTGGCATGCAGCCACGTACGGGAAATGATCCAAAGAGATTGGAACCACCCTTCTGTGATTTTGTGGGGAGTGCGGATCAACGAATCCCGGGACGACCATGACTTCTACACCGAAACCAACCGCATCGCCCGAGAGCTGGACCCCACCCGCCAGACCTGCGGAGTCAGGTTTCACGGCCACAGCGAGTTCTTGGAAGATGTCTACACCATGAATGATTTCGCCCATTCAGGGGGTGATCTGGTGCTGCGGGACCAACGGGTGGTCACCGGCCTGGATCACTATGTGCCCTACATTGTGACGGAGTATAACGGGCACATGTACCCCACCAAACGTTTTGACCATGAAGAGCGGCTGATGGAGCACGCCCTGCGCCACATGCGGGTTCTGAGCGCCGCTGGCCTGGATCCTCACATCGCCGGGACCGTGGGCTGGTGCGCCTTCGACTACAACACGCATTATCAGTTTGGTTCGGGTGACCGGATCTGTTATCACGGTGTGATGGATATGTTCCGAATCCCCAAGTTCGCTGCGGACGCTTACCGGAGCCAGGTTGATCCTGAAACAGAAGTTGTCCTATCGCCGGTAACCCTGTGGGCCAGAGGCGAGCGGAGCATTGGCGGAGTGTTTCCCCTGGTGGTCTTCACCAACTGCGACTGTGTGGAGATCAAGGTGGACGGGCAGAGTGTCGGCAAGTTTTTCCCCGACCGGCTCCAGTTCCCAGGTGTGAAGTATCCGCCGGTGGTGATCCGACATGCCCCCGGCATTCTCGGTGAATGGGGATCCCAGTGGTATGACGGGGAGATCATCGGCTATGTCAACGGCAAGGCGGCCGCGGTCAAGAAGTTCATCAAGAACCCGGTTGCCAGCAAGCTGGAAATCAAGGCCGACCATCAGCTGCTTGACGCCGACGGCAGCGACGTCACCAGGGTCGTTTTCCGCATTGTCGATCAGGTGGGCAACGTGGTTCCGTACATCAATGACTTCATCTCCATCGAAGTGGACGGGCCGGGAGAAGTGGTGGGCCCGAAGCAAGTGGTGCTGATCGGCGGCTGCATTGCCGCCTGGATCAAGACAAAAACAAAGCCCGGCACCATTAAGGTCTGGGCGGTATCGTCGCGGTTTGTGAGCGAGGAAATCGAAATTATTTCCCAGTAAGCTTCGCGTCGACCTTGGCCATCAAGGCGGGCATTCGCACACCGAAGCGGAGGGACTGGGCCATGGTCTTGCCGTCCTGGTCGATCTGATCACAGCGGTTGGTGAAGGCGGTGACAGCTTTTTCCCACAGCTCCTGATCGCCGCTGTAAAGGTATGCATAGCCGACACCCGGCGAAACCATGCGGTCGTTTTTCGGAGTATGAACCCGCTCCGAGAGCTGCGCCCAGCGCGGTTTGGGGTATTCCCAAACGCCGAGTTCCTCGATCCAGTTGATCCGGGCAAGCCGCCTGGCAATGGCCACGATCACCGAGCGGACTTCTTCGTCCGGGAACATCTGGTCATACATTACCAGCGATTCCAAAACCGGGGAGCCAATCAAAAAGACCTGCCAGTACGATGGCGGATAATGCTCCCGCATCATACAGCCTTCGAAATGGCCGAGTTCGTGGTTGAACAAAGACACGACTCGGCTTTTTAATCGCTGGGCCGCTTTGAGGTATTCCGGCTCGGCGAAGATCTGGTAGCAGGCGAGCATGGCGATGAGAGGCCAGGTAAGCGCCCGCTCCGTCCCGTAGAGCTCTTCACTGGCGAGAATGCCCCGGCACCACAATCGCCCGGTGTTTTCAGCAACCTCCCGGGCAAGGTAGTCCCCGGAGAGGACATGATACTCCAACAAGCCCTGGAGCCAAGCGTGGGATCCCAATTTGGGATCGGCGCTGTTATGCTGGGCGCTGTGGGGATAGACCATCCCCGATGTGGGCCCGGCATTGGCGATATCGATGTTGAGCATGTGCCGCGCCGCCGGCAGGGCGAATTCGTGGTACCAGCCGGTGCCGCTGCCCCGGAGGAACATCAAAACACCTACGTGGGGGTAATCGTATTCGCAGTTGTTCCAGACATCCGGCTGGGAGAGCAGATCATCACCGAAGTGGCGGTCGCCGTAAAGTCTCAAGCTTTGACGGCGGTCCAGGATCATCGCCAGCGATCTGTCGGCCAACAGTTCGAATTCGGGAAACGCTTCCGCGCGGGCGGTGAGGTCGCCCAAAGCGCCGCTTTGAGCATACCACTGCCACGGCGCTGTGGGAATCATCGGCTGGTTGAATCCGGCAAAAATATGATTGAGCGAAGCCGGGTCCAATGCATTGTCTCCGCTGTGAAAGCACAGCATCAGTTCATGGGTGCGCGACTCGCCCACAGCCAAGTGGTAGCGCCCGGAAAACTCCGAAGTGGGAGGGAACTCGTCCTTGATCCGGGATTTCTCCGGCAAAAGGCCTACGCGGATCTGGCCTCCGTCGGCTTCCAGGCTCTTGGGGAACATCTGCCAGAAAAACCTTACAGCTGCGGAAACCTCTGGACTGTGGATCCAGCCTTGGAACCGCTGGTCTTTGATGAAGGATGTTCCACCGCTGTTGTAAACACATTGATCAGGTGTATCCTGCAGGACATAGATTTCTTGTCCCGATAAAGCGGCCTCTGGCCCAGGGACAGTGTCGGTCGTGCCTGCATAGACAGCCGCTTCGCCCCAGGGATTGGGAACAACCCAGGCTGCGTCTTTCAATATCTGCCCCCCTGCGGTGCAGGTGATGGTGGAAAACAGGCGTACGAAGGTGTGACCGCGGTAGAACTCGAAGCGGTATGTATAAGCGAAACCGGCTGGGTTTTGGTCTGCATCCACAAACTGCCCTTTGATGCAGACAACCGCCCGCTCCGGGCCGTTTTCATCTAGTTGGAGGGTCTGCGCCGGCCCCGGCAGCAGCAGACCATCGGCTGTTTTCAGCTGAAGACCGGTACCGGATAGAGCAGGGGGTTGGTTGATGCCGAACTCAGCTTTCAGCTTCCCTGTATCCACTCGGATCCAGGTGTGATTCGGGCCGGGATCGGCCGCGGCGATGCACCGCCTGGAAGCTTGAGGGTGCGGCGCCTGCGGATTGATGCGGAGGTAGTAGGTCCGGGTGCTTTCTGGTGGGACATCGGCCTGAAAGTGCAGCAGCACCCACTTGATCCGCTCTTTCCCCGGCCACCAGGCCAAGGGGGTAAACTGGCACGGTACAGACTGTTGGTGGTCATCATATAGAGCAAAGGTGTCGGTTGAGGTCACTGCTTCCTCGAAAGGAATCGGGACTCCACCGCTGACCGGCTCCCGTTCCCGGCGGAACGGAGCTGGGTTTGCGAGATAAATCGGCAGATCCGGCAATATGTTCACTCTCCCAACGGAAATGTATCTGTATCAAATACACAGATCATAGATAGTATAACATGTGCAGGCGGGGGTTTAAATGGTTAAACAGCCCCTGCTATTGACACCCATGGAAGCAAATGCTAGTATGGTACATGAGAATCGTCCTCCCTGGGGCTGGGGAGCTTTTTTCTTCACAGTTGAAAGTAGGTGATTCTATGCAACCCAGACGTCATTTGTTCACGTCTGAATCAGTAACAGAAGGGCATCCGGACAAGATCTGCGATCAAATCGCCGATGCAGTGTTGGATGCCATCCTGGCGGCGGATCCCTATGCCCGTGTGGCCTGTGAAGTGGCAGTGACCACCGGCCTGGTGTTGGTCATGGGCGAAATCACGACCGAATGCTATGTGGACATACCTCGGCTCGCAAGGGATGTGGTGCGGGAAATCGGTTACGACCGGGCGAAATATGGTTTCGACGCCGACACATGCGCTGTTTTGACCTCGCTGGAAGAGCAGTCGCCGGACATCGCCCAAGGTGTCAATCAGGCAGTGGAAATACGCAGCGGTGAACAGGACGAGTTTTCCCAAACCGGCGCTGGGGATCAAGGCATTGTCTTCGGATATGCCGCCAATGAAACACCTGAATTGATGCCGATGCCGATTGTGCTTGCCCACAGGCTGGCCCGACGGTTGGCGGAAGTGCGCAAGCAGGGGATTGTCCCGTTCTTGAGGCCGGACGGCAAGACTCAGGTGACAGTGGAATATGAAGGCGACACACCAGTCAGAGTTGACACCGTCATTGTCTCCACCCAGCATCACCCAGACGTGGCCCATGAACAAATAACCCAAGCTGTGATGGAGCATGTGATTGAGCCGATTATCCCGGAGAGGCTCCGGCAGAACACCAAGTACCTGATCAATCCCACCGGCCGGTTTGTCATCGGTGGGCCCCAGGGCGACGCGGGTGTGACAGGACGGAAGATCATTGTGGATACATACGGCGGTATGGCCCGCCACGGCGGAGGGGCGTTTTCCGGCAAAGATCCCACCAAGATCGACCGATCCGGATCCTATGCCGCTCGCTGGGTGGCGAAGAACATTGTGGCGGCAGGCTTGGCAGACAGGGCGGAAATCCAGATCGCCTACGCTATAGGTGTGGCTCGGCCGGTAGCGGTGCGTGTCGAAACATTCGGGACCAGCAAAATCCCTGAAAGCGATATCGAAGCATTGGTGCGGAAGCACTTCGATCTGCGCCCGGAAGCGATTATCCGCAATCTGGGGCTGAGAAGGCCGATTTACCGGCAAGTCGCCGCTTACGGGCATTTCGGCCGGCCTGATCTTGATCTGCCGTGGGAACAGCTGGACAAAGTGGAAGTTCTCCGGCAGGCATTGGAAGCAAGCAAGGCATAACATCATCGGACAGTAAGGAAGGCGCTTTTCCAAGCAGTGGGGAAGCGCCTTTTTGGATCCTCGGCACAAGGTAAGTACAGAATTGACAGATAACTCAGTATATGTTATTATTGACTTGCCCTCGGGAGCGGTGTCCAGTCTAGGAGGATGATCATGTTGGCAAGGCCTAGAAAAAACAGCCCGGCCCGGGGCCTTTGCCTGGCAGCCCTGGTGCTGGGATTGACTGCGGCGCTGCCTGTATGCGCGGCTGCCGAAACACTCCAGGTGAGCTTCACTGTCGAACCCTACACTTCTCTGGAACTGACTGAATCCAGCATCGCGTTCGCGCCGGTGCCGCCTGGTTCCTCGGTGGAGCAGACGGTGCAGGCGATTGTCAAGGCCAATGTCACTTGGGAGCTTAGGATTTCTGGCACACAGTCGGCGACAGGGCCGGATGGCTCCGGGGTGATGTTTTATTCGAGGATCTATGCTTGTGATTTTCGCAGTGTATGGGAAGACATTTCTACAGTTCTCACACGCCTATATACAAACCAACCCCCCACCGACGACCAGGGCGTTGTGGTGGACATCCCCCTCCGCTTCGAAGCAGACTTCAATGATCCGCCGGGTACCTATCAGACGCAAATCCAGCTGACGTTGGTGCCGATCATATGATCAAACAGCGCTGGATTCTATGCTTGGCGGCAGTCCTGTCGCTCAGCGCCGGCGCCGCCGCGGCGGTCAAGGTCTCTCCAGTGGTGATCGACGCCTACCAGGTGGAGCAGGGACAAATGTTTACAGTGACCCTTTACAACTCCAAGGCCCATCCAGTGGATGTGAACCTGGAATGGGGCTGGTTTGATTTGCAGGAAGACGGTACGGTAGTGTTGGACAATGCAGCCGGCCAAGAGCAGGATTGGCTTCACCTTCCTGTTTCCAACTGCCGCCTGGAGCCTGAATCCGCCGCTCAAATCCAGGTTGCGCTGGCAAGAGCCGATTTCACGGCTATCACGCCGGTTTTGTACATCAATCTTCAGGATCCCACAGAGCCTGTCAGCCTGCGGGTGGCGGTCCTGTTCGCCCTGAGTTTGGAACGGCCTGCGCAGCCGGCGCAGCTGGAGGTTTTAGGCTGTGATGCGGCGAATCTGCGGATTAGAGCGGCCAACCCCAATACCTGCCACATCTTTTTCGACGGGGTGCTCAGGCTCTATCGGGCAGGGGCGCTGGTTAAGGAAGTCAGCATTCCGCCCAGGCTGATACTGGCAGAATCACGGAGGGAGTTCAGCCTTCCGCTGATCCCCGGCGCTGATCAGGCTGTGATCAACAGCAAAACGGCGGCAAGCCTGGTGGTGGAGTTAGCCACCGGTTCTGATCTCTAAACACAGAAAACACGAGCAATCGCCTCTGGATTGGCTCGTGTTTTCTGTGTCAGCGGAATTGCCATGCATGGGGGCTAGTAAAGGCCGAAGAATCGGGGCGTGTATTCAATCCGGCTGATTACCAACCCTCCTTGTATGTCCAAGCAGAAAAAGCTTACCGGTGTGGATTTGCTCACCGTTTCCCCTTTCAGTACGAAGACTGCCTCAAGATCGGCAGTCACCTGAAGAGCCGCCTGGTGCATAGTGTACTGGCGGTTGGCGAACCGCAGTTCAGTCAGCTCAATCCCTTGGAGGTCATTGGCCATTAGGGCGATGAACTGATGGTTGTTGCGGTAGTAGGTCACGGAGCTACCGTGACTGGCGACAATCGTGTAAGCCAGCAAATCAGGGAGATCAGCGAACGATTTGGCCAGCAGGCACTCTGCAAACCGATCGAGCAGCTCATCAGGATCCACTGCCGGATTCTTGTATTGGTATTCACCGCTTGTGTAGGAGATCATACTGGTGATCAACCAGCGATCCCCCGTCCATTTGGTGCCGAAGTTTTCAAAGACAATGCTGAAGGTTTTAGTCTGGATGTACTTCTCCTGGTTTTTGATCAGCTCCAGGTACAGTTCGGCATCGACAACCACGCTTCCGTCGAGGATCGAGCGGCCGAGCTCTGTGAGAACTGCCTTTTCAATCTCATCGTAATCACCGATGAAAGCGATGATCTTGTCCAGATCATCCTTGCTGACAGTCTCCCAGTCCAGGATCAACTGGTCGGCGAGTAGTTCCTGCAGCTTGGCATAGTCCAGTTTGCCGAGGGCCGATTCTAGTTCTTCAACCTGCCCGTCGATGATCTGGGCTGTGGAAAGGGGCTCAGGTTTCAGCCGGTAGCATCCGGCAAAGGTTAAAGTGCACAGTAATACAAACAACAACCAATGTGGGCGCATCTTGGCCTGCTCCTTCGTTCCGCCCCCAAAGCTATTATAACTGGAAGAACCAGCCATTTTAATGTGCCTAAGGTCCTAATTTTCTAGGACCTGCTTTGATCAGGCTCACTTTGGCAGGGAATGGAGGCTGTGACGCTGAAATATGTTATACACCGACTTTTACGCCAGGGGGCAGTTGAATTGCGCACTGAGCTGGATCCCAAGCGAATCGAGGAAATCCTGGTCCATGCTGTGGATGTGTTGGCCGACAGCAAGGAGCAGATGTTTGAAATTGTGGAAGTAGCCCAGGCCGAGTTCAACCGCATCTCCATGGCCATTGCCCAGTTGAAGCAGGAGATAGCCGCCACTATCGAAGAGGTTGAGCGGCTGGAGCATGATTTCCGCCTGATCAGAATCCGCCTGGCGGAAGTAAGCCGCAATTTCACCCGCTATGGAGAGGCATCCAGGGAAGCGGTCTACCGGCAGGCTGATCGGCTGCGGGAGACTCTGGCGGCGGCGCGGGAGCGGGAAAAGAACCTGCAGAAACAGCGGATCCAGCAGGAACAGGCTCTGCTCCATATTTCCCGTTTGGTGGCCAAGGCAGAACAGTCGGTATCCCAGGTGGATATCGCTCTCGAATTCCTGAGAGGCAACCTGGAAGGGCTCAACGAACAGCTGGCCGACATCCACATGCGCTACCAGCTGGGTCAGCGAATCATCAAGATGCAAGAAGACGAGCGCAAGCGCGTGGCCCGGGAAATTCACGACGGCCCCGCCCAGGACCTGGCCAACGTGGTATTAAAAGCCGAGATCTGTGAACGGCTCTTTGATGTGAACCGCATGGATGAACTCCGGGCTGAGCTGCAGGATCTCAAATCCGCCGTTAAGGAAAGCCTCAGCGAGATCCGGAAGATCATCCACAACCTGCGGCCGATGGTGTTGGACGATTTGGGGCTGGTGCCGGCGGTGAAACGGTTGATCGACGAAGCTCAGGAGCAGTCAGGCATGGAAATCCAGTTCAACCTGATCGGCACCGAATGCCGCCTGGACTCGGCCATCGAGATCGCACTGTATCGTGTTGTGCAGGAGGCAATCAACAACACCCGCAAGCATGCCAGTGCATCGCTTGTCCAGGTGAAGCTCGAGTTTTTAACCGACAGAATCAGCGCCGTAATCGAAGACAACGGTGCCGGTTTCGAGGTGGAGAGATTGAATGAGAGGCTGGCCGGAGGAGATCATTTCGGCCTTTATGGGATGCGGGAACGGGTTGAGCTTCTTGGGGGCGTTTTCCGAATCCGTTCCAAAAAGGGAGAAGGCACACGGGTGAGTGTGGTGATCCCGCTCAAGCAAAAGGGGTGAAAGCGGTGAGGCGGACGGTTAAAGTGTTGATTGCTGATGACCATTCGCTGCTGCGCAAAGGCCTGGTTCAGCTGTTGGACATGACTGACCAGATCAAAGTGGTGGGGCAGGCACTGGACGGCCAGGAAGCGGTGAGGCTTGCGGAACAGCTTCAGCCCGATGTGATTCTGATGGATATCAATATGCCGAAACTGAACGGAATTGAGGCGACGCGCCAGATCTGCGCCAAGAACAAAATCCCCATCCTCGCCCTGACTATTCACGACCAGGAAGAGTACATAGCGGAAATGATCCGGGCCGGGGCGCAGGGCTACATTCTCAAGGACAGCGAATTGAGCAACCTGGTCCAGGCCATCAAAAGGGTGGCCGAGGGAGATTCGTTCTATCCCGCTTCTTTGATGGAAAAAGTGATGACGAAGTTCCACGAGTTGGTCAAACAGCAGCATGCCGGCACTTATCCCGCGGTGATCCAGGATGCGGATGTCCAAAGCTTGACCAGACGCGAACTGGAAGTCCTCCAGTGCATCGTCGACGGCATGAGCAACAAGGAGTGCGCAGAGCACCTCTATATCAGCGAAAAGACGGTGAAGAACCACGTCACAAGTCTGCTGCGGAAACTGAACGTGGAAGACCGGACACAAGCGGCAGTATACGCCGTGCAGAACGGCCTGGTGAAAGTCAGGGCTTAGCGCGCTAAGCCCCGGCTTTTTTTAGTTGGGGATGCTGCCCCAAATGGCCTAAAAGCTCAAGCCCGTTGATCACCAGGCGGAAGCGGCACCCAAGCATGGCCGCGGCTTCTTTGCACATGTTCATCCGGTTGAGATATATTTCGAAGTAATCCATGATTTGGCATGATGACTGGTCGAACTGAATCTCCAGGGTGATCGTCTTGGCGCGGGCGTCCACCGACACCTGGGAGTCGGTGATGGCCAGGTTGACCCGGTCGTGGATGTTCATCCCAGGCTGATCCGCGTCAATCGCCCGGTTCACCCTGGTGCGGTGGGCGTCACTCTTGTCGGCAATGATCAGAGCGGCGGTAATCGGTGTGACTGCTTTTCCGATCTCTTCCTCATGGTTGGCGATGGCGGTTGTGATCTCACAGATTTCCGCCAGGTCCATGCCCATTTCCCTAAGCTCCATGAACACCAGATTGGCGCCGGTGACACTATGGTGTTTGCGGTTGTGCATGTTGCCGATGTCGTGGAGGTATCCGGCGATTGCCCCCAGTTCAACGGTGCGGGCGTCAAAACCAAGCTCCGCCAGGATGGCTGCGGTGGTGTTAGCCACGTAAGTGACATGCCGCATCCCGTGTTCTGTATATCCTCGCGCAGTCAGGTAATCGCAGGCGCGTTCGATCATCAACTGGAAGTTGGGGTTGCTGCGGACATCGTTGAGAGTGATCATCAAATCCCTCCTCGGGTATTTTTCTTATTATAAAACATTATTCTTGTTTCAGCCATAGTCCCAGAAAAATAGGACCATTGCCTGATTAAATTCCTGAAAAACCCATGTTAAGATTACATTACAAAAAACATAACTCCGAAAAGGTAAACTTACCGAAAGGTAAGGACACAAAGCCACGGGTCTAAGGCTTCAGTGCTATGACAGCCGGGCTGCCGAAGAACTCTCTGTACATTTGGGCACCCGTGGAGTGCCCTTTTTTCGGCTCGCGGAGTGGCAAAAACTGTGAGGAGGGAAAGAACATGTTGGCTCAGCTGAAGCGTCTGCTGTTCGACGAAAGCGGACAAGGCATGGTTGAGTACGGGTTGATTCTTGCGTTGATCGCCATCGTGGTGATCGGGGCATTAGTAGTCTTGGGCCCCAAGATTGCGGACATATTCAGAAGCATCGGAGATGAAATCGACGGAATCTCAGGAACATAACTCCCCTATAGCTAAAACCAATGCGCAGAGCGGCAGCCAAAAATCCCGCCCCCCAGGCTGCCGCTTTTGCACCCAACGGAGGGAAAGCTGTGGATCTGATAAAGGCGGTGCTGCTATCCGCACTCATTCTGGCATGTTACTATGATGGCCGCAGTCGGATTATCCCCAACAAACTGACTGCCGCGCTGATGGCAGCCGGGCTTGTGACCAATGTGGTCTTTTCGGGCTGGCAGGGGCTGCTCTTTTCATTGGCGGGGTTCGCGGCAGGCCTCTTGATCCTGTTCGTCCCCTTTTGTCTGGGCGGTATCGGTGCCGGCGATGTGAAGCTTTTGGCAGCCATCGGCAGCCTGCTGGGCCCTGCTTTTGCCGCTGCTTCTTTCTTGTATGGAGCAATCATCGGCGGGGTTTGGGCGGTGGTTGTCCTGATCAGGCAAAAGAGCTTGATCCAGTCCCTCAAAGTGGCGGGATACCGGCTGGCAATCTTGGCAAGCGGTCAGAAAATAACCGCTCCGCCGCTTCACACTTTTTCCTCCGGGAACAACTGGGGGTTTCCCTACGGCATAGCTATCTCTTTGGGAGCGGCAGCCGCCATGGTGCTGGGATTTCCGTTCTAGGGGGGAAGGCAGGTGCTGTGCAGAGTTCTTGGCCGCGAACAAGGCCAGGCCTTGGTGGAACTGGCCGTTACCCTAACCGTGCTTTTACTGATCATTTTCGGCATCATCGAGTTTTCCCGCATCGGCTACACATACATCCTGGTGGCCCATGCCAGCCGGGAGGGCGCCCGGGTCGGAGCCCTAAGGCAGTCGGACGACCAGATTTATCTGGCGGTAAATGACGCGCTGGCGGGTATCGGCAATGTTCCGATCATGGTCTCGATTGACCCCAACGATACTCGGCGCTACAGGCGCCAACCCGTGGCTGTGCAGGTCACTGTGCAGCTGCCGCTTTTGACACCACTGAGCGTGCTGCTGCCGGATCCGTTTCCAATCAAGTGCAAGACTGTGATGCGCGTGGAGTGAGGGTGGAACGAGATGGGTAAGTTCAAAGATGAATCAGGCGTCATTCTGGTGCTGGTAGTGGCAGGCATGACCGCCTTTCTCGGCTTGTTGGGCCTGGTGATTGACCTGGGCCAAATCTATATGGAACGAGTGCGTTTATCCCGGGCGGTGGACGCGGCGGTTTTCGCCGGCGTCCAGGAACTGCCGGGGCAGCCCGAGCAGGCGGTGGCCAAGGCTTACGAATACAGCCAAGCCAACAACGTCGCGGTGGAAAATGTCGAGGTTAAACTCGGCAACGGCAACCGCTTGATCAACGTCAGGGCGGAAAAGCGGGTCAAGCTCTATCTGCTTGGTCTGTTTGGATACAAGGACTATCCTGTTTCAGCCGAAGCCGCGGCGGTGGTGGGAGCGGCTTCCGGAGTAAGCGGCGTGATCCCGGTTGGTGTCCCCTGGCAGGACTTTGAGTTTGGGCAATCAGTGATCCTCAAATACGACCCCCATTCCGGCGGGAGCCAGCAGGGGAACTTCGGAGCCTTGGCCTTGGGAGGGACAGGCGCCAACAACTACCGCAACAACCTGAAGTACGGCTACCAGGGTGTGCTGCGGGTTGGGGATCAGGTGTACACCGAGCCGGGCAACATGGCTGGGCCCACCCGGGACGGAGTGAAGTACCGGCTGCAGCAGGCAGGGGACGGAGCCGGGCTCAAATGGTACGAACACAACGCCCGTGTAGCGATCGTGCCGATTGTGGACAGCTTCGATGTCAAGGGGCGGGATTTGGTGACGATTGTGGGATTTGCCGCCTTTTACCTGGAGGACGTGGAGGCCAAGGGGAATGATGCCACGATCAGAGGCAGATTCATCCGCCTTGTCATTGACGGCGAAATCGCGGCCGGGCCTGATTACGGGCTCCTTGCTTATCAGCTGATTAAGTAGGCTGGGAGGGTATAAACGTGAAAAGCAAAGTTCTGCTGTTTATTGCACTGAGCTTGGGGCTTATTTCCGCTTTTTTGACATATAACTACCTGACCGGCCTGACTGCTGTCCAAGATGCGGAAATGGTGGATGTGGTGGTTGCCCTTACGAAAATTCCGGCCAACACCGAGATCCGCGCCAACATGCTCGCCTGGAAAAAAATCCCCAAAGAAGCACTCCACCCTGACGCGGTCCAGAACCTTCAGGACGCCCAAGGCAGAATCACCGCCAACGACATCTTTGCCGGAGAACAGGTGCTGTGGAGCCGGCTGCTGCCGAAAGGGACAGTGCCCGGACTTTCCTACAATATTCCCGAGGACAAGCGGGCAGTCACTGTCGCCGTCAATGAGGTGATCGGCGTCGCTGGGTTCATCAAACCTGGGGACAAGGTGGATGTGATTGCCACCTTTGCTTTTGATCCACCCCAGTCCACCACCATCCTGCAAAATGTGACTGTCCTGGCCATCGCCCAAGAGATGCAGAGCGACGCGGAACAAAAGGCCAAACTGAGCACCAGTGTCACTTTCGCCTTAAGCCCCAGCCAGGCGGAACGGCTGGTGCTGGCGGAATCCCTGGGAGAAATCCGCTTGGCATTAAGGCCGCCCCAGGCGGTGGGCATTGCTTCCGCCAAAGGCACCACAGCCCATGACATCGTACCCCTGGCTTACAGCAAACATGGGGACACTCTGGCCGAGCGGCACGAAGTCGCTTCAAAATCCGAGCCTGCTCAAGCCTCGTCCAGCTCAGCGCCGGTGGCTTTACCGCTTGACATGAAGGATGGAATCGAGATCGAAATATACCGGGGGACAAGGCGGGAGGTGCAGCTGGTTCATGAATAGGCCTGGCGCTTGTGTGAGGTTTTTATTGATTGTCTTATCCATGCAGTTATTGGTTTCAGGCTCGGCCTTTGCATATGACGAGCAGCTGATTCTGGTCCAGGGACAAAGCAGAATCCTGCGTTTGGATGACATCGTCCGGGCAGCCGTCGGGGATCCGGCGGTGGTGGATGTAGCGGCAGTCGACTCACAGCAGCTGCTGCTCAACCCTCTGCGGGTGGGTATTACTTCCCTCCATGTCTGGCAGCGCACTCGGCAGAAAGAGTATCAGCTGCGGGTTGTCGCCGATGACGGCACGCTGCTTCAGGAGTTCCTGACTGTCTTGAACCTGCCCCATGTGTCGGCTTGGTTCGCCCACGGGCACCTGGTCCTGGAAGGGCAAGTCAGCAGCGAAAGCGAGAAGGAGCGGGCCGAGAAACTGGCTGGAGCCTATGCCGATGCTGTGATCAGCCTGCTGCGCCATCCCACGGACGATTCGTCCCAGCAGCTTAAGCAGGAGCTGCGGCGCCTGATTCCACCCGAAATCCAGCTGACATTTTTGCAAAGCACTGTGATTCTGGAAGGCCGGGCTGAAAGCGACGCCGAGCGCCATTTAGCCTGCCGTTTGGCGGAAGCCTTGGGTTACCAGGTGATCGATTTGATTGAGGTAGACTCAGAACCTGACGCTGGAATCGCCGCGCCGGCCGCCCCTGAGCCGGAGGACGCCGACGGCGCGGCCGAACCTGCCGTGCTTGCGGCGCAGATCAAAGAGGCCATCGGCGATGACCTAACGGTGTACATTGTCGGAGAGACTGTGTTTCTGGAAGGCTGGGCCGCCGATTCGTACCGCAAGGAACGGGCTGCCGCCATTGCCAAAGCCTTTGGCATGCCGGTGGTGGATTTGATTCAGGTCGACGAGCCAGAACCAAAACCAAAACCAGTAGAGGCAGAACCGCCGGAACACGTGGACGATGGCGCCAGGCAGCTTGTGGATCAGCTGAACCGCCTAATTGCCAACCCGGCTGTCAGTGCTCGGATTATCCACGGTTATTTGATCCTCGAAGGCCGGGTGGAGTCCGAATGGGAAAAAACACGGACGCTGCTGTTGGCGCAAGTCGCCGGGCTTCCGGTGATTGATCTGATCACGGTTTCGTCCCCCATACCAGACCGGCCTGATCTGGACGCGGTTTCCGTCCTGGCCGGAGACGATCCGCCGCAGCCCCCTGAAAAACAACTGGAGGAACTTCTGGAAGGGACAGGAGTCAGTGCCCGGTGGATCGGCGGCACACTGATTCTGGAAGGAGCGGTGGAAGATGAATTCGCCAAGACAAAAGCGGCCGCCCTTGGTGAAGCTTTTGCGGACAAGGTAGTAGACTTGATTCGGATCCGGCAGCCGGTGGAGGTTGTACCTTTGGAACCAGGCCAGTTTGCCGAGTTACTGGTCAGAGACGTGGCAGCAGCCCTTCAGGAACCGGGTGTCACTGTTCGCTTGTACCAAGATACGCTGGTTTTGGAAGGGATTGTGCCCGACGCCAAGGCCAAAGAGAGGGCTGAACGCCTGGCGTCGGTGTTTTACCAACCGGTGATTAGTTTTATCGATTACCCACAGCCGGGCCAAGTCAGCAGTGCCGATCAGCTCGCATTCCATCTCGGCTTGGAATCAGTCCGGGTGACAGCGGTAGGAACCAGCCTGGTTTTGGAAGGAACGGTTCAAAATGCCCGGGAACACAGCCGGGTTATGCAAATCGCCCAGCTTTACGGCGATGTGGTTGATTTGCTCGTCGTTGAACAGCCGGAACAGGTGCTGCTCCAGGTTCACGTGGTGGAACTGGATCGGAGCGCCGGCACTGAGCTCGGTATCAATTGGGGAAGCCTGATTTACGGCCTCAATTTCATTGCCGATGTGATCCAGTTTGAAGAGGTGGCACATATCGGCAGTTGGCAGATGAACCGTTCACATCCGCTGGGAGCGCAGCTGACGGCCTTGGAAAAGGAAGGCAAAGCCAAGCTGTTAGCGGCCCCGGCCCTGCTCACAGTGTCGGGACAGCCGGCTTCGTTCCTGGCAGGTGGCGAGATTCCCCTGGTGCTGGACTTCGGGGATCAGCAAGCGGTGGAATGGGTTGAATATGGTGTGAAACTGAACATCCTTCCTCTGGTGGAAGGAGAACAGGTAAGGATCCATATCCAGCCGGAAGTAAGCAGCATCGATTGGAACACCAGCGACCGCCTCCAGTCCCGGAACCCGGCTCTGAACACGCGCCGCACTGATACCACTGTAAACCTTGAGCACGGATCCACTGTTGTGATCAGCGGGTTGATTCAGCGCCAGGAAAGCACGGAGATCAAAAAAATTCCCATCCTGGGGGATCTGCCGATCTTAGGCACTCTCTTCCGCAGCAGAGAGTATCAAGACAAACAAACCGAGCTCGTAATCTTTGTGACTCCATGGATCATCGGCGAGGAGGTGAGCAAAGATGGCTGACGGCACCATTCAAGTCCTGATAGTCGATGATGTGGCCGAGACCAGGCACAACATCCGCAAACTGCTGGAATTCGAGGCTGACATCTGCGTTGTCGGCGAAGCCGCCGACGGCCGCGAGGCTCTGGCCTTGGCCAAGGAACTTCAGCCCGACTGCGTCCTGATGGACATCAACATGCCCGGCTTGGACGGTATCAGCGCCACTGAACGGATCTACCAAGTGGCTCCCGACTGCCTGCCGATTGTCATCAGCGTCCAGGGCGAACAGGAATACCTGCGGAAAGCTATGCTGGCCGGCGCCAGAGACTACCTGGTCAAACCCTTCAGCGGCCAGGAGTTGGTGAACACGATCCGCCAGGTGTACAGTCTCGAACAGGCCAGGCGCAGCCTGCAGAAGGATGCCCAGGCCAACCGCAGCGCCCAGGTGATCGTGGTTTTCAGCGCCAAGGGCGGTGTAGGCAAGACCACCATCGCCACCAACCTCGCCGCAGGTCTGAGCAGGCAGCAGCGGGAAGTGATCCTCGTCGACCTGGACCTGCAGTTCGGGGATGTGCCGCTCCTTCTCAACCTCAAGTTGAAGCGCTCCATGGCCGACTGGCATCATGACGGTCGGGAGGCCATCGAAGATTATCTGATCCAGCATGAAAGCGGGCTGCGGGTTTTCGCCTCGCCCCAAACCCCGGAACAGGGCGAACTGATCACCGGAGAACACGTCAGCCAGATGATCACCGAGCTGAAACCCCTCGCTGATTTCCTGGTGATTGACACTCCGCAGTTTTTCCACGAAACGACGCTGCAGAGCCTTGAACTGGCGGACAAAATCCTGCTGGTGGCTACCCCCGACCTGCCCAACCTGAAGAATGTCAAGTGCTGTCTGGATGTGCTGTCCAGGCTGAATATGGCCGGCAAAGTGCAGATTGTCGCCAACAAGGTCGGCGCCAACGGGATCAAGGTTGAACAGTTCAGTTCCTATCTCCAGCAGCCCGTTTGGCAGCGGGTGCCGTACGACCTTAAGCTGGCGACGCAGGCGGCGATCCAAGGCATTCCCGCTGTGATGCTGAGTCCCAGAGCTTCACTCAGCCGGAGCCTGGCGCGGATCAGCAGGGAATTTGTGGAGCCTCATCCAGGAAGCCGGGAAGCCGCAGTGAAGGTGCCGCTGGTCAGAATGCTGTTTGCAAGGAGATGATCGCCCATGTCGTTACTGGCCCGTTTGGAACGGCAGAAAGAACGGGAAGAGCAAAAACAGCAAACCAACCTTGCTTCCGGCAGACAGGCGGATCCTTTTGTCAAGCTGAAAGGCCGAATCCATGAACAGCTCGTAAGCGAGATCGACAGCAAACTGTTGAAAAGCATCGACCACAACAGCAAGACTCAGGAGTTGAAGGACAAGGTCAGCCAGGTTGTGCAGCGGGTGATCAGCGAACAACAGCTAACACTCACCCGCGCCGAAAGCCAACAGCTGCTGAACCAAATTATTGACGAAGTCATTGGTTTTGGGCCCATCAATTCCCTAATCCTCGACCCGGAAATCTCCGAGATCATGGTGAACGGCCCCAAACAGGTATTTGTGGAGCGCGGCGGCTGTCTGGAGCTGACAGAAATTACTTTCCGAGACAATGAACATGTGATGCATATCATTGAAAAAATGGTGGCGCCGCTGGGGAGAAGAATCGATGAAAGCAGTCCCATGGTCGACGCCCGGCTGCCTGACGGCTCCAGGGTAAACGCCATTATTCCTCCTCTGGCCCTGGGCGGGCCCACCATCACCATCCGGAAATTCTCTGCCAACCCTCTGACGGTGGAGGACTTGATCAATTTCGGGACTCTCACTCCGGAGGTGGCCGAGTTTCTTGCCGCCTGTGTCCAGGCCCGGCTGAACATTGTTGTGTCCGGAGGCACCGGCAGCGGCAAGACTACGCTGCTGAACGTGCTGTCATCTTTCATCCCCACCGATGAGCGGATTGTCACCATTGAAGACGCGGCGGAACTGAGGCTCAGGCAGACACATGTGGTGTCTCTGGAAAGCCGCCCGCCGAATATCGAAGGGAAAGGCGCGGTGACGATCCGGGATCTGGTCCGCAACTCTCTGCGGATGCGCCCCGATCGGATCGTCATCGGCGAGGTGCGGGGAGGAGAAGCCCTCGATATGCTGCAGGCCATGAACACAGGCCACGACGGTTCCCTCACCACCGGGCACGCCAACTCCCCCAGGGACATGCTGGCCAGGCTGGAGACGATGGTGCTGATGGCGGGCATGGACCTGCCGGTGAGGGCAATCCGGGAACAGATTGCTTCCGCGATTGACCTGATCGTCCAGCAGGCCCGCCTCAAGGATGGATCCCGGAAAGTAGTGCAAATTACGGAGGTGCAGGGAATCGAGGGTGAAGTGATTACCATGCAGGATATATTTGCTTATGAGCGGGGTGCGCTGCGGGCGACGGGCATCAGGCCGAAATGTGCCGAAACAATCGCCGCTCGTGGTATCAAACTGCCCGCCAGCCTGTTTATGTGACCGGCTGCGCCGGGACATGCGGGTTTGCCGAGGTGAACGCTGTGATCCCTATTCTCATAGCCGCCCTTGTTTTTTGGGCTGTATTCCTAATCTGCTTCGCAGCCGCCGACAAACTGCGGAAAAAGCTGCTGGTGGAAAACCGCATTCGTGTTTTCATCCCCGGGCCTGGGATTGATGAGGGTGACGGAGATGATCAGGACAAGGTTCATGTCCTGCAGCGGCTTTTGGGGTGGCTGACCCGGAAGCTGAAGCTCAAACCATCCCGGAGACTGGCGCTGGAGTTGATGCGCGCCGATATTCCCTTATCCGCAGGTGAGTTCCTAGTCCTCAACGTTATGCTTGGGCTTCTGCCCCTATTTTTGGTTTTGTTCGGCTACAGCGTTGAGTTCTGCCTGCTGCTTGCATTAGGTGCGCTCTTGGCTCCTTCCGCTGTTGTCAAATTGAGGCAGAAGAAACGGATGCATCTAATCGAAACGCAGCTGCCGGAAGTGCTTGGAATTATTGCCAATTCCCTCAAGGCAGGATACAGTTTCTTTCAAGCTATCGAATTGGTTTCCCGGGAGTCCAAGCCACCCCTGGCCAGTGAGTTCGCTTTGGTCAACAAAGAAATGAACTTGGGGGCCACGACGGAGCTGGCGCTGGAAAACATGGTCGAGCGGGTGGGCAGTGATGATCTGGACCTGGTGGTGACGGCGGTGCTGATACAGCGGCAGGTGGGAGGCAATCTTTCGGCGATTCTGGAGTCCATTGCCGAGACCATCAGGGAGCGGATCCGGATCCGGGGTGAAATCAGGTCTTTGACCGCCCAGGGCCGTATTTCCGGGTTGATCATCTCGGTGCTGCCCTTCTTGATCGCCGGGTTCATTTTTGTTGTGCATCCAGAATACATCATGCCGTTGTTTGTCGAACCCTTGGGCCGCATCATGCTGGGTATGGGGATAGGCGGCCAGTTCCTGGCTGTGCTGATGATAAAGAAAATTACCAACATCCGGGTTTAGGAGGCGCTTTATGATTTTTGTGGTTTCAGTCATAGTGTTTGTATCCGTGAGCACTGCTGCCTATGCCGGCTACCGCCTTTGGCAGCAGCGGCAGATCGTCAAAGAACGCTTCAGTTTGTACAGGGAAAGCGCCGAGGAAGATCAGGAACAACCTGAGACACCTGCGGCCGGGAGCCGGTTCAAGCAGGGATTGACAAAACTTGCATCGCTTTTGGTTGTCAAGGAGCAAAAGCCTCGCTGGCAAAAGCTGCGTCGTCAGCTGCTTCTCGCCGGCGAGCCGGGCAAACTCAAACCCCAGGAGTTTATCGTGCTCAAACTAGTGATTTCCGCCCTGACATGCATCATAGGCTTCATCTTACCAATACCGCTGTCACAGGTAGCTCTGCTGCTGGCCTTTAGCTGGCTGGTTCCCGATCTCTATCTGCAGCAGCGGATCAGGAAACGTCAGCAGGACATCACCCTGGCCATCCCCGACATCCTCGATCTGCTTACGGTCAGCGTGGAGGCAGGCCTCGGGTTCGATGCCGCTGTTGCCAGGGTGGTGGACAAGGCCGAAGGCCCGCTGGCGGAGGAGCTTGGGCGGATGCTTTATGAAATGCGGATCGGCAGGCCCCGCCGGGATGCGCTCAGGGACTTGAGCGAGCGGACCGGCGTCGGTTACCTGCAAAATTTTGCCGCAGCGGTGATTCAAGCCGACCAACTGGGAGTGAGCATCAGCAAAGTGCTGCGTATCCAGTCCCAGGATATCCGCCGCCAAAGGCGGCAAAAGGCGGAGGAAGAAGCGATGAAAGCTCCTATCAAAATGCTGCTTCCCCTGGTGGGCCTGGTGTTTCCCTCGCTGTTCATCATCTTGTTGGGACCCTCGATTCTGCACTTTATGTCCGCGTTTTAGGCTGTGGTGGAGTGATAAGCATGGCCGAACTGACTGTGGTCAATCTTTCCAAAGGTACGTGTTTGGGGACGAGGATCCGTTTGGCGGATGGTTTTTGGGCCCGCCTCCGGGGCCTGCTCGGCGTTGAAAGCCTGCCCAAAGGCGAAGGGTTACTGCTTCGGCCCTGTCAAATGGTGCACGGAATCGGCATGCGCTTCTCGATAGAGGCTGT
>LSQX01392835.1_pt1 | contig 20351 bp, 16 predicted proteins | sample 654561 | NCBI WGS metagenome assembly LSQX01 (sample SAMN04489861, study PRJNA283612) | anaerobic digester metagenome | isolation source: 4 biogas reactors fed with cattle manure at either 37C or 55C with and... | place: Denmark: Kongens Lyngby | collected 2014 | reverse complement strand
TGGTATAATTTCCAGTTACTTTACACCAGTTATATTGATGTGTAAGTGGTGTATGTTGGTGCTTACAAAATATATTATACTAGGAGGTTATACAATGTGTAAAACAACAATTAATCTTGATAGAAACTTTTTTACTCAAAAAGAAAAAGAATTTGTAGATAACGGAGAATTAAAAGCTTCTCTATTTATCTATGACAGCGGAGTACATGGTATAAAAATAGAAAATAAATTGGGATATATTACTGTGCTGCCTTATCAAGGCCAGCAAATATGGGACTGCAATTTTTTAGATAGAAATTTAACTATGAAGTCCATGTTTAAAGAACCTATCCCCAATGTAGACTATTTAAAATCATACGGGGCTTTTCTTTTACACTGCGGCGCTACAGCCATGGGTGTGCCTTCTGAAAAAGATTCTCATCCTTTGCATGGAGAGCTGCCTAATGCTGAATATGAGAAGGCTTGGCTGCAAATAGGAGAAGATGAAAACGGAAAGTATATTTCTGTAGGCGGACAATATCATCATTGTATTGCATTCAATACTAATTACGTTGCAATACCTAATATAAGGGTTTATGAAAACTCTTCCTTGATCGATGTTTCTATTTCAATTGAAAACCTTAAGAAAACAGATATGGAACTTATGTACATGATGCATATTAATTTCAGACCTGTCGATAATAGTGAGATTATATATACTGCAGATTATACACCAGAGAAGGTAATGGTGCATGATAGTTTGCCCAGTCATATGCAGACTGATTCAGATTCAGCAAGACTAATTAAGTATTTAAAAGATTTAAAAACAAAACCCGAATTGCATCATAAATTGGATCCTGAATTACCCTACGATCCAGAAGTAGTTTTGATAATTAAGTATAATGAAGATGAAAATGGAGATGCCCATAGCATGCAGTTGCATCCCGATGGATATGCAAGCTATGTTTCCCATAGACCATCTGAACTGAAATACGGCGTTCGTTGGATTGCCAGAACAAAAGATGAAGATGCTATGGGACTGGTATTGCCTGCTACAGCAGGTCACAGGGGTTATACTAAAGAAAAAGAATTGGGCAATGTAGAAATTCTTCCCGCAGGTGAGAAAGTAGAATACCATGTTAGAACAGGCATTCTCAGCCCTGAGGAAGCAGAAAGAATGAAACAGAGAATTCTCTCCCTAAATAATAAATAATTAGGCAGGACAAGCTTAAGCTCAAGGCAGGTAGAAACCAGGCTTTGTGAACATATCACAAAGTCTGGTTTCTATAAAGATATATATCGGAAATTTTTGTCTGATGTTTGACATTCTTTGATAAAATTCATATAATTTATGTGCTAAAAAATAAAAACGTTATTATAAAGGCAGGAGAAAAACAAAAATGACTGTACGACTGGCTGACATAGCTGAATATCTGGGTATATCTGTATCAACTGTTTCCCGTGTAATCAATGGGAAAGACAGGGTAAGTGAAGAAACAAGAAAAAGAGTATTGCAAGCAGTAAAAGAATTAAACTACCAGCCAAATGAAATTGCCAGAAGCCTTCGAAGTAAAAGCAGCAAAACAATTGGGATTATTGTTCCTGATTTATCAAATGACTTTTTTAATCTCCTGACCAAAGGTGCAACCATGATTGCCAAGAAAGATGACTATTTGGTAATGCTTTGCAACAGCGATCATGAAGAAGTTATGGAAAAAGAATACATGGATTTATTAATTCAAAAACAAGTAGACGGCATTATTATTGCAACGGTATGTAAAGATGAAAGATATTTTAAGAAAATCATGCAGAGTGATATACCTGTTGTTTTTGTAGATAATCTGCCGAGAGTTGACATGAATTATAATTTTGTAACTATAGATAATTCAAAAGCTGCTTATGATCTCACCACTCATATTATAAAGCTTGGCTATAAGAATATTGCAATACTCACAGGAAGTTTACATGAAACTTCTGCAGTCAGAAGACTTAACGGCTGGGAAAAGGCTATGAAGGACCATAAAATTGAAATAAATGAAGACTTTATTGGTATAGGGGATTTTCGTTTGGAAACAGGATATCGCCTTATGTCCAGAATGTTGGAATTAGAAGAGAGACCTGATGCATTGATGGCAGCAAATAACTTTTTGGCATACGGAGCAATTAAAGCAGCCAGAGATCATGGTTTAAAAGTACCGGATGATTTATACATCGTTTGTTTCGACGCTGTGGATAATACAGATTTATTTAGTGTCAAATTGCCGTCAATGGTACAACCCGCAGAAAAAATCGGTGAAATTGCTGCTGAAATTATTCTGAAAAGAATAAGCGAGAAAGATTACAAGATATATGACAATGTTATTCTGGAGCCGGAGTTTATAATTTAGTTGAATGAAGCAAAAAAATGCCCAGGCAATAGTAATGTCTGGGCATTTTTTGGTTGTTCTCTTAAAGTTTAGAAAAGCAATCTTTTCATCTTTTTAAAGGTTTGAACTACATAGTCAATTTGGCTATCAGTATGGGTGGCAATATAACTTGTTCGCAGTAAATCGCAACCTTTTGGAACAGCAGGGCTGATAGATACATTGCAGAAAATGCCATTATCGAATAAGAACTCCCATGCAGCAATAGTTTTTTCCCTGTCTCCGATTACAATAGGTATAATAGGAGTCTGACTGCCGCCTGTGTTAAAGTCCATAGCATTTAATTCTTCTCTAACATAATTTGATATAGCATGAAGACGCTGTCTTCTTGCACGATCATTTCTGATTATCTTCAAGGATGCCAATACTGTGGCAACTGAAGCCGGCGGCAGACTGGCAGTAAAAATAAAAGAAGAGCATGTAGCCTTTAAAAATCTAATTACTTCTTTTGACGATGCAGCAAATCCACCTACACATGCAAAGGATTTGCTAAAGGTGCCAGTTATTACATCAACTTCATTATGCATACCATAGTATTCTTCTGTCCCTTTACCGTTTTTGCCTAACACGCCTATACTATGAGCATCGTCCACTATTACTGATGCATTGTATTTTTTTGCTAAATTCATAATTTCAGGCAAATTGCATATATCCCCAAACATGCTGAAAACTCCGTCAGTTATAATAAACTTATCCGTTTCATTATCTGTGCTGGCCAATTGCCGTTCCAAACTCTCCATATTATTATGCTGATAACGTTTTAATTGTGCTCTGGTTAACATGCAACCTTGCACAATGCTGGCATGATTATCACGATCACAAACCATGACGTCATTTGGTCCAACCAACGTAGAAATTGTGCCGGAATTAGAAAAGAATCCGGTACTATAGACTATCACTGCTTCTTTACCTAGAAAATCTGCCAGTTCGGCTTCCAGCTGCTCATGAAGATCAAGATTTCCATTTAGCAAACGCGAGCCAGTGCAACCGGTCCCGTATTTTTCAATTGCTCTAATCGCTGCTTCTTTTACTTCAGGATGGTTAGTTAGTCCAAGATAATTATTTGATCCAATCATGATTTTTTCTTCGCCGCGAATGGTTACAGTACCGTCGCTGCTGCCTTCTACCACCTGCATGAAAGGGCAGCGTTCCATTTTGTCTTCATAATAATCATATAACTCTTTCATTCGATAACGGTTGGTAATGTTCATAATACCTATACTCCTTTTATAAATTATGAGATGTATGATTACAACTGTGTTATTTCTCCGAAAAAGCTGATATTCCTGCTTACATTTGCAAAATGGTGGTAAGGATTAAATGAAAAACCACTTTGTTAACTCTATTGAATTAAACTTGTTGAAATCAAACATTACATATTGTAAGATTGAATTGTATAGAAAAAGGAGGAATTCCAAGTGGAACATCTCTTAAAAACTCCTTTGTATTCAATTTACAAAGAGTTTGGAGCAAAGATAATTGATTTTGCAGGTTGGGCGCTGCCTATTCAATTTGAAGGTATAGTACAGGAACATAAAAATGTAAGGGAAGCCGCAGGTCTTTTTGATGTCTCCCATATGGGCGAGATAGAGGTTCAAGGAGAAGATGCAACCAAGTATTTGGATTATCTATTAACGAATAACATTACCAGTATGAAAGATGGACAAGTTCAATATGCTATTCTTGCAAATGAAGAAGGTGGAATAAAGGATGATGTTTTAGTATATCGTTTTTCTGAACACAAATATTGGTTAGTAGTTAATGCAGTTAATAGAAAAAAAGATTACCAATGGATGAAGAAATATTCAGAAGAATATAATGTAGAAGTAAATGATATATCAGATAAATTAGCCCAACTTGCTTTGCAAGGTCCTAAAGCGTTCGAAATTCTTAAATCAGCTGCTGGTGATCAGGTTGATAAGATTCGTTTTTTCAGATTTGTTGAATCACTAAAAGTGAATGGAATTACATGCCTTGTTTCAAGGACAGGTTATACAGGTGAAGATGGTTTTGAATTGTACTTGAACCCAAAGGAAGCCATTAAATTGTGGAAAACTTTATTGGAATTGGGAAGTATATATGGATTAAAGCCGGCAGGTTTGGGTTGCAGAGATACATTGAGATTCGAAGCCTGTCTGCCGCTTTATGGAAACGAGCTGGATGAAACTATTACACCGCTGGAAGCTGGTTTGGATTGGGTTGTTAAATTTGATAAACCTGCTTTTATAGGCAGACAGGCATTAGCTGCTCAGAAAGAAAGAGGTATAGCGCGAAAAATTGTTGGATTTGAAATGATGGAACTAGGTATCCCCAGACATGGCTACAAAGTATACAAAAATGGGATACAAATTGGATATGTAACTACCGGTTATTTTTCTCCAACTTTAGAAAAAAATATAGGAATTGCTTTGATTTCTACAAAATATAGTGATTTTAATGATACCATTGATATTATTATACGTAATAAACCGGTTAAGGCGAGAATAGTCAAAACTCCTTTTTATACAAAAAAATATAAAAAATAGGAGGATTACATATGAAAATACTCAAAGATTATTATTATTCAAAAGAGCATGAATGGGCAAAGGCAGAAGGTAATTTGGTACGTGTTGGAATTACTGATTACGCCCAGGAAACACTGGGCGACATAGTATATGTTGAGCTCCCAGAACCTGGAAGCGAATTCCAAGCTGGTGATGTGTTCGGTGTTGTAGAATCTGTGAAGGCAGCATCTGATCTGTACACTCCTGTATCAGGTAAAATAGTTGATGTTAATGAAGAGCTGTCTGATAATCCTGAGAAAATCAATGAAGATCCTTACGGAAGCTGGATGATTATAATTGAAATGTATGACAGCAATGAATTGGAAAAACTTTTGTCTCCAGATGAATATCGTCAACATTGTGAAGAGGAGGGGTGATTTTGTTCCCATATATTCCTTGTACCCCAGAAGATGAAAAATATATGCTTGATTGTTTAGGCTTAACTTCTGTTGAAGAATTGTTTACTGATATTCCTGAACAGATAAGATTGAAAAAAAAGTTGGATTTAGAAAATCCTAAATCAGAACTGGAAGTAGAAAAGATATTAAAAAAGCTCAGCCAACGTAACTGGGATGCTGGAAGCACTCCTTATTTTCTAGGTGCTGGTATTTACGATCATTATATACCTGCTACTGTTCGTTTTGTTACAAGCAGATCTGAGTTCTACACAGCCTATACACCATATCAGCCGGAAATCAGCCAAGGTACGCTGCAAGCAATTTTTGAGTATCAAACTATGATATGTGAGCTTACAGGAATGGATGTATCTAATGCTTCCTTATATGATGGCGCCAGTGCAGCTGCTGAAGCAGCTTTTTTGGCAATTGAAAGTACCAGACGAGATCAAATCTTAGTTTCTGAGACTGTTCACCCTGATACTAGAAAAGTATTGTCCACTTTTATGAATCATAGGGGCTTTGAACTAATTACAATTCCCATGAAAAATGGAGTAACTGATATAGATACTTTAAAAAGAATTATAAGCGGAAATACAGCTGCCATTTTGATTCAAACTCCTAATTTTTTGGGTTATTTGGAAGAAATAGATGAAGCAGAAGAATTAATCCATAAACATAATGGGTTGCTGATACTGTCAGTAGACCCTATTTCTTTAGGGATATTTAAGAGTCCTGGAGAATGGGGCGCTGATATTGCTATTGGCGAAGGACAGAGTCTGGGCAATCCAATGTCTTTTGGAGGGCCAAGTTTTGGCTTTATGGCATGTACAAAAACCCTAATGCGTAAGATGCCAGGCAGGATAGTAGGCCAAACAAAAGATAGGGAAGGTAAAAGAGGTTTTGTATCTACTCTTCAGGCCAGGGAACAGCACATACGAAGAGAAAAAGCAACGTCTAATATTTGTTCTAATCAAGCATTAAACGCTCTGGCTGCCACTGTTTACCTCACTACTATGGGAAAAGAAGGTATTCAGGAAGTAGCACGGCAATGCTATGACAAAGCCCATTATGCAGCTTCGCTTATTACTGAATCAGGTAAATACCGTCTTGCTTATGATCAACCTTTTTTCAAAGAGTTTCCCATTGTAAGCTCTGTTTCTACTGAAAAGGTGCAAAAATCTTTGCTGGAAAAGGGTATAATCGGCGGATACAGTCTTAGCCGGGATTATCCGGAACTGGAAAACGGCATTTTATACTGCATTACAGAAAAAAGAACGCGAGGGGAAATTGAAACACTGGTTCAGATATTGGAGGAGATAGTATGAAAGATTACAATAAACTAATTTTTGAGTGTTCCAAAGCTGGAAGAAAAGCATACAGACTGCCTCCTTCTGATGTTCCATCATTTGAACTTCCACCCCGACATCTTTTACGTGTTTCAGCGGCGGAATTGCCTGAGGTAAGTGAGCCCGATATAATCAGGCATTATACAAATTTGTCGCAAAAGAACTATGCAATTGATAAGGGTATATATCCTTTGGGTTCATGTACTATGAAATATAATCCTANNATGACAAGCGAGGAATACGAAAACTTTATAGCTGAGGAGGAATAATATGTTTCCATATATTGCTCATACACACGATGATGAGCAAGAGATGCTAAAATCCTTAGGGCTAACTTCTCTAGATGAACTATTTGATGATATACCAAAGAAAATTCAACTAGGAAGAGATTTAGACCTTAAACCAGCTATGTCCGAATTAGAAGTAAGCGCATATTTAATGGAAATGGCTAACAAAAACTGTTCAGCAAGTAAATTAACTTGCTTTTTAGGTGCGGGTGCATATGATCATTATATTCCGTCTATTATAGACCATATAATATCTAGAAGTGAATTTTATACTTCATATACACCTTATCAACCAGAAATTAGCCAAGGAACCCTTCAATATATTTTTGAATTCCAAACTTTAATAGCTGACCTTACAGGAATGGATGTAGCAAATGCATCTCTTTACGACGGAGGAACTGCAGTAACTGAAGCAGCACTTATGGCCGCTTCTGTATCAAAAAAAGGTGATATAATAGTTTCTAAAACAGTAAGACCTGATACTAGAAGAATTCTTAAAACTTATGCACACTTCCAAGACTTAAATGTTATAGAAGTAGATATGGTGGACGGAATAACGGACTTAGAAAAATTAGAAAGTCTAGTTAATGATGAAACAGCAGCAGTGATAGCTCAAAGTCCAAACTTCTTTGGAATAATTGAAGATCTTAAAGCTGTGGCTGATATTACACACAAAGCTAAAAAGGCAGCATTTATAGCATCAGTTGATCCAATATCTCTAGGGATTCTAAAAAGACCAGGAGATTTAGGTGCTGATATAGTAGTAGGAGAAGCTCAAGGAATGGGAATACCATTACAATTTGGAGGACCTTATTTAGGATTTATTGCAGCTAAAAAAGAATATATGAGAAAATTACCAGGAAGGATAGTAGGAGAAACTACAGATTTAGATGGTAAAAGATCTTTTGTATTAACACTTACTGCAAGAGAGCAACATATTAGACGTGATAAAGCTACATCAAATATTTGTTCAAACCAAGGATTAAATGCACTAGCAGCTACTATGTATATGGTAACTCTTGGGCAAGATGGTCTAAGAGAAGTAGCTACCCAATGTGCACAAAAAGCACATTATGCCTTTAAAGAAATTACAAAATCAGGCAAGTATAAGCCACTATTTGACAAACCATTCTTTAAAGAATTTGCTGTGACTACAGAATTAGATTCTGAAAAAGTAGCACAAGAACTTAGAAAAGAAGATATAATAGGTGGATATCACTTAGGAATTAACTATCCTCAATTTAAAAATGGTACTTTATACGCAGTAACAGAAAAAAGGACTAAAACTGAAATTGACAAGCTAAGTAGTGTATTGGAGGGGATAAAATGATTAGAAATTATGATAAACTAATATTTGAAATTTCTAAGCCAGGAAGAAAAGCCTATAACCTTCCACCACTAGATGTAGAAGCTGTGGATATTACAAGTCTAATACCATTAGAGTTTATAAATCAAGAAGACTTAAAACTTCCAGAGGTAAACGAAATTGATGTAGTAAGACACTATACAAATTTATCTATGAAAAACTATGGTCTAGACACTGGGTTCTATCCATTAGGCTCATGTACTATGAAATATAATCCTAAAATCAACGAAGAGGCAGCCAGAATGTCAGGTTTTGCTGATATCCATCCATTGCAGCCTGCAGAATCCATACAAGGCGCCTTGCAATTGATGTACGAGTTAGAAAAAATGCTGTGCGAGATTACTGGCATGGCTGCTTTCAGCCTGCAACCGTCGGCTGGTGCTCAAGGCGAAACCTTGGGCTTGATGATTATAAATGCATACCACAAACAACGTGGTGACATCAAACGAAGAAAGATTATTATTCCTGATTCTGCACATGGAACCAATCCCGCAAGTGCAAGCGTTGTGGGAATGGAAGTAATTGAAGTCAAGTCCAATCAACAGGGCGGAGTGGATCTGGATGCATTAAGAGAAGTGTTAGATGATAAAGTAGCTGGTTTGATGCTTACCAATCCCAGCACGCTTGGATTATTTGAAACCAATATTCTTGAAATTGCTGATATGGTGCATAAAGCCGGAGGGTTGTTATACTTTGATGGAGCAAACTCAAATGCAATTATGGGCATTGCGCGCCCCGGAGATATGAGTTTTGATGTTATACATTTAAACCTGCATAAAACTTTTTCAACTCCGCATGGCGGCGGCGGGCCAGGTGCTGGTCCAGTCGGAGTTGCAGAACACTTAGTAGAATATCTGCCGGTTCCTATAATAATTAAGAAACAGGATCAATATGAGCTGGATTATAACAGACCATTGTCAGTGGGCAAGGTAAAGAGTTTTTATGGAAATTTTGGCGTACTAGTACGTGCGTTTGCTTATATTAAAACTATGGGAGCAGAAGGTCTGAAAAGAGTAAGCGAACTAGCTGTATTAAATGCTAATTATATGAAAGAAAGATTAAAAGATTATTATGAATTGTCATACGTGCAAACCTGCATGCATGAGTTTGTGTTAAGTAGATTAAAGAATAATCCGCATGGTGTTACAACAAGGCAAATTGCTAAGCGATTGCTTGACTTTGGGGTACATCCGCCTACGATATATTTTCCGCTAATTGTTCCTGAAGCAATGATGATTGAACCTACAGAGACAGAAAGTTTGGAATCTATAGAAGAATATATTTCTTTATTAATACAGATAGCAAAAGAGGCAGAAGAAAACCCTGAAATAATAAAAACAGCCCCTCACACTACACCTGTTAAACTTTTGGATGAAGTAAGCGCTGCAAGAAAACCTATTGTAAAATGGGAGAGGGATAACACTTAATTAAAAGGATGTGTGAGACAAGGTGTCAGACAAAAAAGTCTATTGGATTTGGCTTAATAATGTTCCTGGCATCGGAGCCAGGCGTTTTTATAAACTGATTGAATACTTTGAAAGTCCGGAGAATTTATATAACGCTTCAGAAAAAGAGTTTAATCACGTAGGGAAACTACTGGGTCATAAAACAATGGTTTTGTTGCAGAAATTCAGAAAGGATGAAGAGCTTTACAAAGCACAAAAAATTCTCGAACAATCTGATTTAACAATTATAACATTATTAAGTCCAGAATATCCTCCCTTATTGAAATCAATTTATGATCCTCCACCTGTAATATATTGTAGAGGAAAACCCTTATTATCTAATAAACCTGCTATAGCGATTGTTGGCTCCCGACTTTCATCGGAGTATGGGAGAAAGTCCGCAACTAAAATAGCCCGTGATTTAGCTAGTTCAGGTGTCACAATTGTAAGCGGCATGGCACGAGGTATAGATACTATGGCACATAAAGGTGCATTGGAAGTTGAAGATGGATATACCATTGCTGTTCTGGGTGGCGGGGTAGATTATATTTATCCTGCTGAAAATGCTTCACTTTATCATGCGATATTGGACCACGGTACTATAATCAGTGAATATCCTCCTGGCACAAAACCCTCACCAGGAAATTTTCCCGCCCGGAACAGAGTAGTCAGTGGTTTGTCCTATGGTACCGTGGTGATAGAAGCAGGACTTAAAAGCGGTGCCTTGATAACAGTAGATTGTGCTTTGGAACAGGGAAGAGAAGTGTATGCGATCCCTGGAAACATAAGCAGTCCGTACAGCAAAGGGACAAATAAGCTTATAAAAGAAGGAGCAAAAATAGTGACATCAGCCGAAGATATATTAGAAGACTTACGGGCATCCTTTGATTTTGACACACAAAGAGAAATTATGCCCCCACCTTCACAGTCAGCTCCTGTTCTTGATTTTTTTGAAACCCTGGTGTATAATGCCTTGCAAGATGAAGAGAAAGGGCTGGAAGAACTAATTCAAATAACTAAACTCCCGCCCGGTCAGCTAAATGGAATATTGACTTTGATGGAAATAAAAGGAATAATTAAACAGTTACCTGGAAAAATATTTGCGAAACAATGGTAGCATGTATGGAGGAAATTTAATGTCACAAAAGTTAGTCATAGTAGAATCTCCCGCTAAAGCTAAAACAATAAAAAGATTTTTGGGCAGCGGGTATGTAGTTGAAGCATCAATGGGACATATCAGAGATTTGCCTAAGAGTCAATTGGGTGTGGACACGGAAAACAAATTTGAGCCTAAATATATCACCATAAGAGGAAAAGGGAAACTGCTCGCCAATCTGAAAAAAGCTGCCAAAAATGCTGAAAAAGTACTGTTGGCTACTGACCCTGACAGAGAAGGAGAAGCTATTTCTTGGCACCTGGCTCATATTCTTGGTATTGATGAAGATGAACCATGCCGAATTGAATTATATGAAATTACTGAACAAGCAGTAAAAAATGCCATTCTTAGGCCTAGAACAATCAACCGAAATTTGGTTGATGCTCAACAAGCAAGAAGAGTGCTTGACAGGGTGGTCGGATATAAGATCAGTCCGCTTTTATGGCGTAAGGTTCGAAGAGGGCTTAGCGCAGGCAGAGTACAATCTGTTGCCACTCGAATGATATGCGATCGTGAAAAGGAAATTCAAGAATTTAAACCTGAAGAGTATTGGACTTTAAAAGGAAATTTCTTTCCAATATTGTCAAATAAGCAATCTGATTCAGACAAGGAGGTTCAAATATTTGAAGCCTCCTTGTATGGATTGAAGGACAAGAAATTAGTGCCAAAAAGCAAGGAAGAAATTGATAAGATTTTAGCTGAGCTTAAAGAAGTTGAATTTTATGTTGATAAAATTCAAAAAGGACAAAGAAAAAAGAATGCACCGGCTCCTTTTACCACCAGTACCCTTCAACAGGAAGCTTCAAGAAGACTTGGCTTCAGTACAAAAAAAACCATGTTGCTTGCTCAGCAGTTATATGAAGGAGTAGAGATAAAAGGGGAAGGTTCTGTAGCTCTGATAACCTACATCCGGACTGATTCTACAAGGATATCTACAGAAGCACAGAATGCTGCTAGAGATATGATAAGGCAAAAATATGGAACAGAATTTGTACCCCAAAAACCCAATGTATATAAAAGTAAAAAAAGTGCTCAGGATGCCCATGAGGCAATTCGTCCCACATATCTGCATTTAGCTCCTGATAAGCTGGAAAATTCATTACAGCGAGATCAACTGCGGTTATACCGGCTTATATATGAAAGGTTTTTAGCTAGCCAGATGACGCCAGCTTTATTCCAAGTCATTAGTATTTATATTAAAGCTGGCAATTACATTTTCCGAGCAAACGGATCTCGAAAAACTTTTTCAGGATATACAGCAGTTTATATGGAGAGTAATGATGAAGCAATAAACGATGACAGAGATATAGATCTTCCTATTCTTGAAGAAGGTCAGTTGTTGGGATTGAAAAAATGGGACCCGGAACAGCATTTTACACAGCCGCCGTCACGTTATACTGAGGCTTCTTTGGTCAGAGCTTTGGAGGAAATGGGTATAGGCCGGCCAAGCACTTACGCCCCTACAATATCGACAATTTTATCACGTGGATACGTCAGCCGGCAAGGTAAAACACTTGTTCCTACAGAGTTGGGTATGTTGGTTAATGATTTAATGATGGAGTATTTCCCCAATATAATGGATTATCAGTTTACGGCAGAAATGGAACAAAAACTGGACAAGATAGAAGAAGGGCAAATAGAATGGCGCAGTTTACTTGAAGAGTTTTATGGTCCTTTTACAAAGTACCTTGAGCATGCGGATAAATCCTTAGAAAAGATTGAAATTCAAGATGAAGTATCTGATGTTGTTTGTGAAAACTGTGGCAGGAATATGGTGGTTAAAACTGGCAGATACGGCAAGTTTCTTGCATGTCCCGGTTTTCCTGAATGTAAAAATACCAAGCCTATAGTAGAAGAAATAGATGTTATCTGTCCTAAATGCGAAAAAGGTTCAGTTGTTATTCGTAGATCGAAACGTGGCCGTAAATTTTATGGATGTAGTCGGTATCCTGATTGTGACTTTGTTTCCTGGGATCTTCCGGTAAAAGATAAGTGCCCCAATTGTGGCAGTTATATGGTACAAAAAGGTACATCAAACAACACAAAAATAGTTTGTTCAAATAAAAAGTGCGGCTATATTTATAAATCATATGAAAAAAATACATAAATCCAGAACAAATAATGGCAAGGATGAAGCTAATGAAAGTTACTATAATCGGAGCTGGTCTTGCAGGATGTGAAGCTGCTTGGCAGCTAGCCAATAATGGAATTAATGTAAGACTTTATGAAATGAGGCCGGCAAAAATGACACCAGCACACAGAACAGACAAACTTGCTGAGCTTGTGTGCAGTAATTCATTAAAATCGGATAGATTAGATAATGCTTCCGGCCTGCTTAAAGAAGAGATGAGAAGGCTGAATTCACTTATCATAGAAGCTGCTGATATCAATCGTGTTCCAGCAGGGGGAGCACTTGCTGTAGACAGAAATAAATTTTCTGATTATGTTACCCGAAAGATAAAAGAACATCCCAAGATTGAGTTGATAAGAAAAGAAATTAAGGATATTCCCATAGATTCAAATAATCCCGTAATAGTAGCTACAGGTCCTTTATCTTCTCCTGATATCTCTGACAGCATAGCAGACCTGGTTAAGGATAATCATTTATATTTTTATGATGCTGCTGCACCAATTATAACAAAAGATTCAATTAATATGGACAAGGTATATAAGGCATCACGATATGGAAAAGGAGAAGATGATTATATAAATTGTCCTATGACAAAGGAGGAATATCTTGCTTTTTATCATGAATTGATTAATGCTGAACAGGCTCCATTAAACGATTTTGAGGATTTTAAAGTATTTGAGGGGTGCATGCCGATAGAGGTAATGGCGCGGCGCGGTGAAGACACCATGCGGTTTGGGCCTTTAAAGCCTGTAGGATTGCCTGATCCAAGGACAGGTAAGGAACCATATGCTGTTGTACAGTTGAGGCAAGATGATTTGCGAGGCACTCTGTACAATTTGGTTGGATTTCAAACCCATTTAAAATTTGGAGAACAGAAACGTGTTTTTTCCATGATTCCTGGGTTGGAACAAGCTGAATTTGTTCGTTATGGGGTTATGCATCGGAATACCTATATTAATTCACCGAAATTATTGGATCATTTCTACCGGTTAAAGACGAATCCCAATGTCTTTTTTGCCGGTCAGATTACCGGGGTCGAGGGATATGTTGAATCTGCTTCCAGCGGTTTATTGGTTGGTTTTAACCTATCTAGGATCCTGAAGGGTTGTGCCCCAATTGATTTTACAGATAGTACTATGATTGGTGCCTTATCCTGGTATATTTCTAATACTCCAACTAAAGATTTTCAGCCAATGAATGCAAATTTTGGAATTTTGGCACCACTTAAAAGAATAATTCGAAATAAAAAAGAAAGAAATAAAGAATATGCACAGAGGTCGCTTGATATAATCTCATCTATTCTGCATATGAACACTTGTCAGAAAATACAGAATTAACTTCATTTATGTTGAATTGTTTTGTCTAATATGTTAAGATTACAATGATTTGCAGAAAAAGGAGAGGTTGCCCGCATGTTAAAAGGTACTACTATTGTAGCAGTGAAAAAAGACAGCAAAGGCGCTGTAGCTGGCGATGGCCAGGTTACCCTCGGGCAATCTACTATTATGAAGCAAAGTGCACGTAAAGTGCGTCGGCTTTATTACGATCGTGTTGTAGTAGGTTTTGCCGGTTCAGTGGCTGATGCTTTTACCTTAAGTGAGAAATTTGAGGCTAAATTGGAAGAATATGCAGGCAATTTGCAAAGGGCTGCTGTAGAACTTGCTCGTGATTGGCGCTCCGATAAAGTGTTGCAAAAGCTGGAAGCCATGCTGATTGCTATGGATAAGGATAATCTTTTGGTTATTTCCGGCACGGGGGAAGTTATTGAACCTGAGGATAATGTTGCAGCAATCGGCTCAGGCGGAATGTATGCCCTGGCTGCAGCTAAGGCATTAATTCGTCATACAAATATGAGTCCGAAAGAAATCGCAGAGGAAGCTCTTAAAATTGCCTCCTCCATTTGTGTTTATACTAATGATAATATTCATCTGGAAGAGATATAGAGGGGAGGAAGAGCTGAATGAATTTTACTCCAAAAGAAATAGTCCGCCAGCTGGACCGTTATATAATCGGGCAAGCAGAAGCAAAACGTTCAGTAGCTATTGCTCTGCGAAACCGATACCGAAGGAGTATGCTGGATGAAAAACTAAAAGAAGAGATTACCCCCAAAAATATTATTATGATTGGCCCCACTGGAGTCGGCAAGACAGAGATAGCAAGACGTTTGGCAAAACTAGCCCATGCTCCTTTTGTGAAAGTCGAAGCAACAAAATTTACAGAAGTTGGATATGTAGGCAGAGATGTAGAATCCATTATACGAGAGTTAGTTGAAGCTTCTATACGCATGGTAAAAAATGAAAAAATGGAGAGCGTTAAGAACAAGGCTGCAGTTGCAGCAGAGGAACGTTTGTTAGATGCCTTGCTTCCTCCAAGAAAGAAGAAGAAAACAGCTCCATTTGCTCTCTTTCAGGATTCCCCTGAAGACCATGAAAATGAAGGAGCTTCACCTGACGATCCGAAGGAAGATAGATCCCAAAGTACCAGGGAGAAGTTCCGGAAAATGCTTAGAGAAGGTAAGCTGGAAGATTCCCTGGTTGAAATTGAAGTCGAAGATAATCGCTTTCAAGGACCAGGGTTTATTGCCGGTTTGGGAAGCGAGGAAATGATGATACAGATTCAAGATGTATTTGGGAACTTATTTCCTAAAAAGACTCGCACCAAAAAGACAACTATAAAAGAAGCCCGCAGATTGTTCGAACAAGAAGAAGCCCAAAAAATAATAGATATGGATGAAGTTATTGATGAGGCTATCCAGTTGGCAGAGCAGCACGGCATAGTATTTATAGATGAAATTGATAAAATAGCAGGAAAAGAGATGGGACAGGGTCCGGATGTTTCCAGAGAAGGAGTACAGCGGGATATCCTTCCTATAGTAGAAGGTACTGTTGTTATGACAAAATATGGCCCTATTAGAACCGACTATATATTATTTATAGCTGCCGGAGCATTCCATGTTTCAAAAGTATCAGACCTGATTCCTGAACTCCAAGGCAGATTTCCAATACGGGTAGAATTAAAAAGCCTTACAGAGGAAGACTTTCGTCAGATTCTCACGCAGCCGGAAAATGCAATAATTAAGCAGCATGTAGCTTTAATGAAAACAGAAGGAGTTAATTTGGAATTTACAGAGGACGCTATTGAAGAAATAGCTAAAATTGCCTATATTATGAACCAGAGTAAGGAAAATATAGGTGCGAGAAGGTTGCATACTGTTATGGAACAATTATTGGAAGATGTATCATTTCATGCGGAAGACTTAAAAGGGCAGACTATAACCATAAATCGTGATTTTGTTCGTCAAAAACTACACGAAGTTATACAGGAAACAGATATGCATAAATATATTTTATAGATCAAAGTACTAATTATGAGGAGTGACCAGCTAGTGTCTCAAGAGTTATTAGAGAATACAAGAGAATTGAATAAAATTTTACAATCGTCAGGTCCGGACGGGGTGGTGTTTTCTGATCTGACAAATGCACTAAGCCGGATATTGAATTGTAATGTTTTTGTTGTAAGCAGAAAAGGCCGAATACTAAGTAAAACCATAGCAAATGAAAATAGCACCTTGCCTTTTGTCGAGGTGAAGAAAAAAGAATTTCGGTTCGATGAACAGTTTAATAATAAGCTTTTAACACATAATGAAACAAGAGTAAATATAAGCACCAACGAAGATAAACAGGTATATGTTACAGTTATCCCAGTTCAGTCTGGCGTTGGCAGATTGGGAACGTTAATATTTGAATGTTTTGGCAGAGAAATGACCACTGAAGATATGATTCTTGCCGAATACAGCGCAACTGTGGTTGGAATGGAAATCATGCGTTCAAAAACTGAAGAAATAGAAGAGCAGGCACGAAAAAAAGCTGTTGTTCAGATGGCCATTGGTACTCTGTCTTATTCAGAGTTGGAAGCAGTAGAGCACATATTTAATGAACTTGACGGCAGTGAAGGCTTGCTTGTTGCCAGCAAAATAGCAGACCGGGTAGGGATTACACGTTCTGTAATTGTTAATGCGCTTCGCAAGTTTGAAAGTGCTGGTGTTATTGAGTCACGTTCCTTGGGCATGAAGGGAACTCATATTAAGATTCTTAATGATGAGTTGCTGCCTGAGCTTGCTAAAATGAAGTAAAGCCAAGATACTAATGTAACATGAAAAGAAGTGGCAAGTATCGTGAGTGAATTAAATCGAATTAAACAGGAGTTTAAATCTAAAGGGTATAAGTTAACCCCTCAACGTCGAGCAACCTTGGAAGTAATTTTTAAAAATAAAGGAAAGCATATGAGTGTTGAGGAGGTTTTCCTCGAAGTCAAGAAGCTTTGTCCTGAAATTGGATTAGCTACAGTATACCGCACAATATTACTATTAGAAGAGATGCAAGTATTGCAAAAACATAATTTTGCTGATGGCCGAAATCGTTATGAGCTTACCAATCCGGAAGAACATCACCATCACCATTTGATTTGCAATAAATGCGGAAAAGTCATAGAGGTTGAAGAAGACTTATTGGATGATCTGGAAAATAAAATTCAAATAGAATACCAGTTTCAAATAGAAGATCATCGAGTACAATTCACGGGCTATTGTTTAAATTGTAAATAATGCATATTTGTCAAGATATATGTAAATGTTATGACGGGATCTTACCCGTCTTTTCATTTGGGTATTGGCAGAATATTCAAAGTCAGAGTGAAACATACTATTATTATACTTTTTGCATAAGTATTATGAATTAATGAAGGGATGATTATATGAAAGGTATAATAATGGCAGGAGGGGCTGGATCACGCCTACGTCCTCTGACTTGCGATCTGCCTAAACCTATGGTTCCAATAATGAATCAACCGGTGATGGCATATGGTATCAAATTACTAAGAAAACATGGCATCAAGGAAATTGGTGTTACCCTACAGTATCGGCCTGAACAAATTATGGATTATTTCTGTGATGGATCTGAATACGGAGTACGGCTCCATTATTTTATAGAAGAAATTCCTTTAGGTACGGCAGGCAGTGTTAAGAATGCTGGTGATTTTATAGATCAGCCATTTGTAGTAGTTAGCGGAGATGCCTTAACAGATGTTGATTTGAAAAGTGCGATTGAATTTCATAAAAGAAATAAATCCGTAGCAACTTTGATTCTAAAACGTATTGAAGTTCCTTTAGATTACGGAGTGGTAGTAACCAGTCAAACTGGGCGGATCATACGTTTTCTTGAAAAGCCCAACTGGAGTGAAGTATTTAGTGATACCGTTAACACCGGTATTTATATCCTGGATCCCAGGGTGATGGATTACTTTGATTTAGGAGTAAAATTTGATTTCAGTCAGGATTTATTCCCTATTCTGCTAGAAAAAAAGGAACCTATTTACGGATACGTAACTGATGAGTATTGGTGTGATATTGGAAATTGTAACACTTATCTGACAGCCCACTACGATATGCTATCGGGGAGAATCAATCATAAATTCGAATGCTATGAAAACAATAAAGGTATATTTTTAGGTAAAGCAGTAAACATACACAAGGATGCCAGAATAGAAAGTCCTTGTTATATTGGAAACTACAGTTGCATTGAAGAAGGTGCTCATATAGGTCCATATACGGTGATTGGAGAACATTGCAAAGTAGATAAATATGCTTCGATTAAACGCAGCGTGTTATGGGATCATGTAAGTGTTGGGAAATATGCTGAAATCCGCGGTGCAGTCATATGCAGAAATGTTGTAGCGCATGATAGAGTTTCAGTTTTTGAAGGTGCAGCAATCGGGGATAGATGTCATCTTATGGAAGGAACTACCATTAAACCCCAAATAAAAATTTGGCCGGAAAAAACAATTGAAGAAGGAAGTATTGTCCGGTCTAATATTGTATGGGGCAAGATTAACCAAAAAAATCTATTTGGGATGGATGGCATAAGAGGTTTAGGTAATATCATGATTTCTCCCAATACCATTTCCCGAATTGGGGCATCGATTGGTGCTTTTATGGGTCATAACAAAAGAATTGCTGTAAGCTGTGATAATCATCCAGGTAATGTCATGTTGAAGTATAGTTTAATATCAGGATTGCTGTCAACTGGCACAGAGGTCTTCGACTTGGGTTTGCTTAATACACCTGTTTTGCGTTATTCTGTAAGGCGTCTTGGTTTGGATGCGGGTATACACCTGTTTGCATCTGATGGGACTAATGCACACATCCATGTTCTTGATTCCACAGGGAATAATCTTTCTCCTCAGGCTGAACGGAAGATAGAGTTTATTTATATACAAGAGGATTATCCAATAAAAGAATTTCAAGATATTAAGCAGCTGAAAGTTTTACACGATATGCCCATCTTTTACATACGTTCCTTAATGGATGAAGTTAATACACAAGCTATTATTGAAAAAGGATTTAGGATATTAGTAAAAAATAATGGCAGCAGGATCGACAGATATCTTCTTCATCAAGTATTAAATGAACTTAACTGTGAAGTTATAAAATGTAACAATGATCTGGAAAAAGAAATAAGTTCGGGCAGATTAGATTTTGGATGCAGCTTAGACTATAATGGAGAAAGCATTAATCTGTATAATGAGAATGGCACTCCTATAAGCAGAGAAGAAGTGATGACTTTAATCGCTTTGATTTATATGAAGGAAAAACCTAAAACAAATATTGTAGTTCCGTATACAGCGCCTAATATAATCGATGAATTGGCAAAAAAATATGATTGCAGAATAGTTCGTACAAAATCAAATAAGCATGCTATAATGAGGGAAGCCTCAGGCTCAGGTATATTTTTTCCGTACTTTGATGGAATTGCATTGCTGATAAAAATTATAGAACGAATGGCATTGGATAATATAAGCTTTTCCGAATTAATTGAAGAGATCCCGGAGTTTTATGTTAAGGAAAAAGAAATCCCTTGCTCATGGAACAAAAAAGGCACTGTTATGAGATGCCTTATAGAAGAAACCCGTGAAGGAGAGGCCATAGAAATGTTTGAAGGTGTTAAAATCGGCAATGATAGAGGATGGGCCCTCATTATTCCGGATGTAGAAAAACCAGTATGCCGTGTTTACAGCGAAGGATTCAGTGAAGAATACGCCGAGGAATTGGCTTCTTTTTTCGAAAAACGAATTATAAGTATCCAGGAGAATGAGTTAAGTAATTAGACTTAGCATGGCTTGCGCAGGTTTATATAATTCAGTATAATTGAAATATTGAAAACAGATAAGAGCTTTATTAATAATGATAAAGGTGAAATAAAGTAATTCGGTAATATGTCAAG
>LSQX01012190.1_pt1 | contig 20352 bp, 14 predicted proteins | sample 654561 | NCBI WGS metagenome assembly LSQX01 (sample SAMN04489861, study PRJNA283612) | anaerobic digester metagenome | isolation source: 4 biogas reactors fed with cattle manure at either 37C or 55C with and... | place: Denmark: Kongens Lyngby | collected 2014 | reverse complement strand
AGAGAAGCGCTCGTAAGCGCTTCTCCGCCTAAACTTATCTGTGTTGATCTATTTTGTGCTTTTGCGAAGCGTTCCAGGAATTCGTTTGCTTCCTCGACGATCGTGAGGTCGGCAGTGAAAGAGGTGTCGTACACCTTGTCGATGCCCATGCGGCGAAGCGATGCGACGATCTGACCGGTGGTGGTGGTGCCGGGGGCGAACCCGAACTCCTCGCCGAGCGCGACACGCACCGCAGGAGCGATCTGTGCGATGACGGTCTTTTTGGGGTTGTGAATGGCCTTCCAGGCCTGATCCATATTTGCTTTGGGGATGATCGCGCCGACCGGACAGACCTTGGCGCACTGCCCGCAGTTCACACACTCGACCGCGTCGAGGTTCTTGTTGAAGGCGGGCGTGACGACCACCTTGGAACCGCGGTTCGCAAAGTCCAGCGCACCGACGCTCTGGATCTCAGCGCAAACCCGGACGCAGTCGCCGCACAGTACACACTTGTTCGGGTCGCGCACCAGCGAGGCCGACGAGGTGTCCAGCGGTTTGTTGAGCTCGCCTTTTTTAAAGCGGACGTTGTGAATTCCAAGCCGGCGAGACAGCTTCTGTAGCTGGCAGCTCGCGGAACGGGAGCAGGTGGGGCACTCCTGGTCGTGATTTGCGAGCAGCAGTTCGACGATCATCTTGCGCATCGCGCGGATTTCGCCTGTGTTGGTCTGCACGACCATATCGGGCTCCGGCATCGTGGAACAGGAGGGGACCAATCCCCGCCCTTTGACCTCCACCATGCATAGCCGACAGGCCCCATAGATGCTGATGTCGGAGTGGTAACAGAAGGTCGGGATGTCGATCCGCGCTTTGCGGATGACCTCCAGCAGATTGCGTTCGTTTTCGATGACGACGGAGATCCCGTCGACTGTGAGGGTCTTTTCCTTTTTCATGTGTCGTCCTACTCCTGTCTGCCTTGTCAGCCGATCGTCACAGCCGCGAATTTGCAGGCTTCCATGCAAGCACCGCATTTGATGCAGGCTTGCTGGTCGATGTGATACGGTTTTTTGAGTTCTCCGGTGATCGCTCCGACCGGACACTTGCGGGCGCACAGGCTGCAGCCGCGGCATTTGTCTTCGATGATCCGGTACTTGGCCAGGGATTTGCAGCGCCCGGTCGGGCAGGTCTTTTGGAAGACGTGGGCTTCATATTCGTCACGGAAATACTTCAATGTGGACAGCACGGGGTTGGGAGCGGTTTTTCCCAGGCCGCAGAGCGATCCCTTCTGGACCACCAGCGCGAGTTCCTCGAGCAGCGGGATGGTTTTTTCGTCCGCGCGACCTTCGATGATGTCGTCCAGCAGCGCCAGCATCTGCTTGGTGCCCTCGCGACAGACCACGCATTTCCCGCAGGATTCGTTCTGGGTGAACTGCATAAAGAAGCGAGCGATGGAGACCATGCAGGTCTGCTGGTTCATCACGACCAGGCCGCCCGATCCCACCATGGCGCCGGCGGCTTTGAGGTTTTCATAGTCGATCGGGAGATCCAGGTGTTCCTGTGTGAGACACCCGCCCGAGGGCCCGCCGATCTGCACCGCTTTGAAGTCGCAGCCGGCACGGGTGCCGTCGTCGTTGATCACGCCGCCTCCGATGTCGTTGACGATGGTCCGGAGGGTCGTTCCGAACGGAACCTCGATCAACCCGGTGTTTGCCACGTGCCCCGTCAGTGCGAATGTCTTGGTCCCCTTGGAAGTGGCCGTGCCGATCGAGGCGTAAGCCGGTGCGCCCATCGCGAAGATGACCGGGATGGTCGCGAGCGTCTCGACGTTGTTGATCACGGTCGGTTTTTTGAACAGACCGCTCTGTGCCGGGAAGGGGGGCTTGGGTGACGGCATGCCACGGTTGCCCTCGATCGAAGCGATCAGGGCGGTTTCTTCGCCGCACACGAATGCGCCGGCACCTTCCATGACATGGATGTCAAAGTCCATCGTCGAGCCGAAGATCCGGCGACCGAGAATGCCCGCGTCAAGGGCTGCCTGGACGGCCTTTTTCATACGTTCGACCGCGAGAGGATACTCGGCGCGGACATAGACATATCCTTCGTCTGCTCCGATTGCCCGAGCCGCGATCAGCATCCCTTCGATGACCGCGTGGGGGTTGCCCTCCATCAGGCTGCGGTCCATGAACGCACCCGGGTCGCCTTCGTCGCCGTTGCAGATAACGTACTTTTTGGGTTCGGGCTGCACCCGTGTGAGTTCCCACTTACGCGCGGTCGGAAATCCGCCGCCGCCACGTCCCCGCAGTCCGGATTCCATGATGAACTGACAGACCGCAGCCCCGTCCATCTCGAGGAACGCGCGGCGCGCGGCAAAGTATCCGTTGTCGGCGATGTATTCGTCGATCTCCTCGGCGTCGATGTATCCGCTCAGCTTGAGGGTGGTACGGGATTGACGCTTGTAAAAGCCGATGTCGTGGGAAATCGGGGTGTGGGCGCCGGTGTCGGGCTCACGGAAGACCAGACGGTCCACCACCCGCTTCTCCACCAGTGTGGTCTGGACGATTTCTTCGGCGTCCTGTGGCTTGACGTGTGTATAGAGGATTCCCTCAGGGAGAATCGTGACCAGTGGCCCGATCTGACAAAATCCTTGGCAGCCGCTGCGGGAGATCAGGACGTCGCCGTGGTCGTCCTTGAAGCTGAGCACGACGTCGAGCCCGCGCTTGCGCAGTGCGTCCGCCAGCGCGTCGTGCACTTTTCTGGATCCATTGGCGACACAACCGGTACCGGCGCATACGATGATGCGCGAGGGAATCCGGCCGGTCTTTTCCAGGTAGTTCTGCTTACGTCTATCCAAATCGATCATGTTCAGGCCTCCGCCTTTGCTTCGTTTTCGCTCTTGAGGATTGCGTCGACAAGGTCGACTGCGCCTTGCGGGGTCATCGGGCCATGGGCCTCATCGTCGATCACGACGGCGGGAGCCAGCCCGCAGGCACCCAGACAGGAAACCAGCTCCAGTGTGAACATGCCGTCGTCGGTCGTCTTTTTGGGTCCCGTGAGTCCGAGCTTCTTTTCCAGGGCGTCCTGGATGTCGGTCGACTTCTTCACGTGGCAGGCAGTCCCGTCACAGATCCGTACGATGTGACGGCCCTTGGGCTCCAGCGTGAAGTGTGAGTAGAAGGTCGCGACTCCGAACACTTTGGCGGGTGAAATCGCAAGCGACGTCGCGATGAAGGTCATGATTTCCTCCGGGAGGTATTTGTACTGGGCCTGCACCTCCTGGAGAATCGGAACCAGATGTGTGGGGTTGTGTTTGTGGGCGTCCAGGATGCGGCACACCTGGTCAAACTGTCGGCCTGTCTCATTTATGATCATGATGGTTTCCCTGCTCCCTTGCCTTCCGGAGTGCGACTTCGAGTTTGTTGGCCAGCACCGCCAGCGACGTCGCCATGTTTTCATGCTGCACAATCACACCGTCGGGGACGGTGAGGTGGTACGGAGTAAAGTTCCAGACCGCCTTGATACCAGCGGCGACCATCCGGTCGCAGACGGTCTGGGCTTCATAGGACGGGACTGCCAAAATACCGATCAGGATGTGAAGACGCTTCACCATGTCCTCGAGTTTTTCCATCGGGAGTACTTTTTTCCCGGCGACCAGCATATCGGCTTTGGCGGGATCGCTGTCGAACGCCGCGACGATGTTGAGTCCGTAGTCCTCGAATCCCTCGTACCCGAGCAGTGCCTGGCCGAGATGTCCCGCGCCGACGATGAATGCGTCGTGCGCGTTGTTGTAGCCGAGGAAGTCCTCCATGTGGGCGAGCAGAATCTCGATGTCGTAACCGGTCCGGGGCTTGCCGGTTGCGCCGATCCACTCGAGGTCTTTGCGGATCTGAATCGGGTTGAGCGACAGATCGGCTGCCATGGTGGTGCTCGAGATGGCATCCAGCCGCTCGTCCTGTTGTTTGCGCTTGAGATACTGGTAATACATTGGAATACGGCGCAATGTCGGTTCCGGGATGACAATTTCCGACGCGGTTGGGGGTTTTCTATTCTCTGTCATATGCGCCTCCTGTCTTTCGGCCGGTTGTTCCGACCTGTTTTCCGTTTGTGCGGAAACTACCGATAGTCTTTTATCGATATTTCTTTATCGATTCAAATCTTACAACCCTTCTCTCATGGTGTCAAGGGTAAAAATGACCAAATAGATCTTTTTTTATCAATTGAAAAATGGGCAAATATGAGGTCGCCGGAAGCGAACCCGGTGTGGGATAGATAGAAAGATCGGGCATGACAGGTCGAGCCGCTGCGAAAGCGCTCTTCTTTGTTCTCTTCACTATGCTGAAACGATATGCCATACTTTTCTTTCGGAGGTGGTAAACCATGGATTTGCGTATGCGCTTTGACGAAGACACCACAAACTACGACCGCTGGCGTCCCCGGTACTGTCCGCAGTTGTTCGCCGACTTGGCCCGGTATGCGTCGCTCGACACCCACTCCCACGCGGTCGAGATCGGCGTCGGCACCGGCCAGGCTACAGAGCCGATCCTCGCGACCGGGTGCCGCGTCACCGCGATCGAACTCGGCGGTAAGCTCGCGTCCTATGTCGCTGCCAAATACCGCGGCCAGCCGCTTTTCGAAGTTCGCAACGTTGCGTTTGAGGCGTTTGAATGCCCTCAGGACAGCATCGATCTGGTCTATTCCGCCACTGCGTTCCACTGGATCCCGGACGAAATCGGCTATCCCGCGGTTTTCCGGATGCTTCGCCCCGGCGGAACTGTGGCGTTGTTCTGGAACCGGCCCGGCCCCTCGAAGGTGCAGGAATTGCACGCGAAAGTCCAGGAATTGTACGCAAAATATGCCGAAGGATTCACCCGTGCTTCGGAACCGGAAGAAGACGACGTACGGTACCGCCGTATCCAGAGTACGCTGGCCCGGTTCGGCTTTATTGAGACCGAGTGTCATGTCTATCAGGCGGAGCGTGCGTTTCGTGCGGAGGAGTACCTCGCGCTGCTCAACACCTATTCCGACCATCGCAGCCGGCCGCCGGAGCAAAAAGCGGCATTTGAAGCTGAACTGCGGGATCTGATCCTGGAATACGGAGATTGCATCCGTATCCACGACACGATGGACCTGCATCTGGCCAGAAAGCCGCTGTCGTGAAGCCACACAAGCCTTCCTACCGAGGGGGATTGCTACCTCTGCTTCTGTTGCTCGTTGCCGCGGTGGTATGGATCGTCTCTTCTCAGGGAGGAACGCCGGAAACGGGCGATCCGACCGGAACACAGCAAACGACCGGGAGACAAACCGAAGTCGGGGCACAACTCGCGCAAGTGGAACGGGTCGTCGACGGGGATACCCTGATCGCGCAAGTCGACGGCCGTCGCGAGCGTATCCGCCTGATCGGGATCGACGCACCGGAAATGCCCGGTGAGGGCAAATCCGGCGAACCATTCGCGCAGGAAGCGAGCGCGCGGCTCGCCTCGCTGGTCGAGGGGCGTACTGTCCAACTCCTGCGGGACAAGTCCGACCGGGATACCTACGACCGGCTGCTGCGCTATATCTACCTGGAAGACGGGACGTTTGTGAACCGGCAATTGGCGCTGGAGGGCCTCGCGGACGTCAAATCCTATCCGCCCGACACCGCGATGCAGTCCCTGCTTGACGAAGCGGAGCGGGATGCCAAATCCCTCAACCTCGGGATCTGGTCCGATTGATCCGCCTCTCCCCCTATAGAAAAACCGGCATCGCTGCCGGTTTTTTTATTGGGTTTCTGTCTGATGCCTCAAGCGGATGTCCTGTCCCGCAGGGCTTGGCGGATGGAATGGTACTCCCGGTTGTCGGGCGACATCCGGCAGAGCGAGTCCGCAAACGCGAGTGCGTCCGCAAGTTCGCGGGAAGCGACCTGCTCCTGAATCGTGTTCAACAGCGAGGATTCCAGCTGGCTGCGAATTTGAACGCGCAGCCGCGGCAAGGGCAAAAACTCCATATCGGAACACAGCTCGCCCTGATGGATACCGCAGACCTCCCGCAAGGCTGTCAGTCGGGCTTCCTGTTCCGATCCCGACATATCGCGCATCAAAGCCCGGAAACGGTCAAAATCACTGTCGATGCGGCTTTCATCCAGCCAGTAATACCCACCTGCGGATTGCAGCATGTCCGGGAAACCGGCCTTTTCCAAGCTGTTGCGGAGCACCGAGAGGGTGTTTTTCACCTGATGCGCCAACTGGTCCTCGCTTGCCTCCGGGAAAATCGCTTCGACCAGGCTGGCACGGGACTTCTTGAGCCCGCGGTGTAAAGCCAGGAAGAAAAAGAGGTCGCGCGCCTTGCGCGTGCGCCAACGGACCGGCCGTCCGCCCGACTCCGCCACCGGAGAGCCAAAACACCGCACCTGGAGAACGGCGGGAGCCGGCGGCACCGCGGAATCCGCGGGGACCGACAGCGCCCTGCCAGGCAAGCCCCCCAGGAGATTTCGCTCCTCACACAGCCGGAGAAATTCAGGAAACGTAGGACCGTGTTCATGCAGCCAGGCGGCCGCAAGCGGCAGTAGCTGTGCCGACACGCCACCGAGCAGCGTGATCGCATGTGCGTCATCGCCCGTCTGCGCCGCCAACGCGGCCAGCACCAGCGATGCTTCCAGCATCGGATACCCCGCACGCCCCCGCGCCGACCGACGCAACACCCCGCCCGCATACGCTTCCGCGTCCGCATTCAGTCCGTGAATCGCGGACAATGTGGCGAGACAAGCGTCGGCGATGTCAATCCCGACCGGGTCGTCTGGCGGTATACCGAGCCTTGCTTCATAGGCCAATCCCATGCCGCGATCCCAGTGTCCCTGCAGGCACAGGGTTTTGATGTACTCCAGATCGCACCGCAGCGCGTTGTGTGTGTCTCCCTCCGCGAGCGCGTCCTGTCGTCCGCGGGACAGCAGTTCCAGCGCTTCGTCGGGCTTTCCCGACAGTCTGCGGCTCAAACCGAGCCCGAACAGGTACAGCACACGGCCTTCCCGACGGGGGTCGGAACCGTCCAGATCGTCCCGGTGCAGCGCTTCCTCGAACAGTGCCTCTGCTTCTTCGAATCCGCCACAGCGAAAACGCTGCAGTAGCACCTCGGCCGACACCCCGTAGTCGCCATAGCGGGAGGACAACAGGGTGTGGACATTCCAGGCCTTTTCGGGACGCGCGTCTCGTGCCAGCCAGAGTGCCAGCGCACGCAGGAACCGCAAGGAGGTGGGATCCTGGACCCGCTCGTCGAGGGTTCGATACAGTTTTTCCCGCCAGGGGGCGTACCGCTCCATGGCCGGCCAGGCCGCGTCGGTCAGTGCTGCAATTTCGGTCACCAGATCTACACGGGCGGCGGGATGGACACTCGCGCGGTCAAACACCTCTGCGATATGGGCCGCCGCGTCCGAAAACCGGTGCGCGTGCCGGCAGGCTGCCGAAGCCAGCAACCCGGCCCAGATCTGTCCATCTTCGTCCTGTTCCTTATCCAGAAAACGGCTGGCGGCTTCCAGGTGCGTGAACACCGCGGGATCTCTGCGCACCAGCGCTTCTCCCGCGGCCAACAGCCGCAGTCCGGGTTGCCGGGACAACATGGAGTCGGTCAGCATGGAGCCGAAATACCGGAGCCGGTCGGCCCAGACCGAAGACAACAAGGCATAGCGAGAAGCATGTAAAATGCGGAATGCCTGTACTGGATCCCCGTTTTCCAGCGCCAGTGCCATGGCCTGACCATACCGGCCTGCCTCGGTCAGCGCGTCGAGTGCCGCCTCCCGTTGGGCCGAAGTCAGCGGATGCTTTTGTCGCAAGATGTCGGCGATCAGCGGGTGCAGGTCATAGGCGTCCTCTGATGTATAGAGAAAGACCCCTTTTGTCGTCAGTTCCCGCAGGGACTCCGCCGTCGGGATCCCATCCGGCCCGCCCCCCAGGATCCGCTCGCAAAGCGCGGACGTCGCGTGGGGAAAATGCGCGACTACAGACAGCAGCGTCCGCTCGTATGGGTTGGTCGAGGCCAGGATCCGGTCGGCCAGCACGCCGGACTCTTCCCGCAATGTCTCGGATCCAAAGCGTCGGAGACACGCCAGTCCAAACGGCCACCCCTCCAGCCGGTGCGCGCGCTCTACGGACAGCCGGTAGCCCAGATAGCGTTCGGCTTCCTCGCGGGAGAACCGCAGATCCGCGACACCCAATTCGATAAAGCGCCGTTCGAGCGGGAGTTCGGCCAGTTGCGGAACCGGTCGGTCCGCGGCCATCACGATGCGCAGCGCGCGTCCGGTATAGTGGGCCAGATGGTGTATAAACTGGCAGACCGCATCGCTTTTGATGACATGGACATCGTCCAAAACCAATGTGATGCGGCCGGTCGCAGCATCGATCAAGCTGAGAAACCGCCCCGCGGCCGCGTCCGGATGCAGGTCGTCCGGGGGCGCGGATACCAGATCTTGAAACGTCTGATCGGAACCCGGAAAACAAGGCTCAAACGCGGCGGCCAGGTAGGTGATGAATTGCCGGAACGCGTTGTCGGACTCGTCCAGACGGTACCACACCGCCACTTCGTCGCGCGCCATCCGGATCTGAGCCATGAGGATGGTTTTTCCGTACCCGACAGGAGCGGTCAGCAAAACGTTGCGGCGTCCACCGGAAGCCACGCGATCCACCAGACGTTTCCGGATGAGTACATCTTCCGGCAAGCCGGGTTTGCGCAGCTTTGCTCTGATCAGATCCACTGCCTCACCTCCGGTTCATCCCTCTGTCCTGTCTTCCATTATCCTTCACCGTACCTGCATTTGACAACAGCCGAACCCGGAGATGCACTTCATGAGGCGGCTTCGATTATAATGAAACAAAAAAGGAGACCTCCATGACCCACGCCGTTACGTTACGCCCCTCCCAAGGAGTCCGAACCCAGGTCCGCGCGCTGTGGGACGCCCTGGAAAATGCCGGTGTGCCGCTGGGATTTGACCGCACCCTGATCGAGCCGCACGTCACCCTGTCCGTTGTGGAGTCAGACGGCCCCGATCCCGCCGAGGCGCTCCTGCCACTAGAGGCTTGGTGCCGGCGTTTTGCGGCTTCGCTGCCGCGGATTCCTCTCCATCTGCCCTCACTCGGGTTGTTTACGGGAACGGATGAGCAAGGCGCGGTGCTCTATATTGCAGCCGCCTCGCGAGGTCCGCTGGGCGAAGCGTTCGAAGCGTTCCGTGCGGGTCTCCCGGATGGGATCCGGGTTTCCGGCTACATCTATTCCCCCGCATTGTGGCTCCCCCACATCACCTTGGCGCTGGGGCTCGATCCCGCGACACTCGATCGGGCGCTGTCGATTGCGACACGTCAATTCCGACCGGTCGCCTCCGATGCGGAAGACCTGGAGCTCTATGAACTCATGCCGGTAGAGCGGGTGCTGCGCATCGCGCTTGGCCCCTGCGACTGCGGGATCGACAAAAAAACCTGCGAACGGTGTGAGCGCATCCGTTATGAAACGGACGGCTGACTCGGTTTGCGTTTTCTGATTTCCCGATACAACGGCAAATAGATTTCGGTGTCCCGCACCGCGCAGCCGGTGATTTTGCCGGCGCGCATCAGTTCCGTACACTTGCCGCAAGCCAGACAGCATTTGGACCGGTCGAGCACATCCGCCGGATCCATGGTGTATCCCTTTTGGATCTGCATGCAGGCGTTGAGGATGTCCCGTGCAAAATCCGGATAGGCGAAAGCCTGGCGTCCAAATCCCGCCACGTCCGCCAGTCCGTGTTCGACGATGCCGGCGGCAAGATAAGGCGACAGGAACGACAGATAGCTAAAGCCCGTGCCGACAACGGTCATGTTCGGGACCGCCTTTTTGAGCTCGCCCGACAGGAACAGTGAACGTGCGATGCCCTGGAGCGGATGTTCCGGGGGCTCATACCCGCCGGTGTTGTACGGCCGGTTCACATGCGGGTTGTAATAGGGGGATCCCATGGTCATATTGATCAGGCGCACGCCCTGATCGTACAACTGCCCGCACAGCGCGAGCGGCTCCGCGAGATCGATGCCCAGACCGTCCTCTCCGGAACAGCCAAAGCCGCCGGGGAGTCCGTCGAACAGGTTGAGCCGGCTGGCGAGCAGCATCTCTCCGCGCAAAGCCTCGCGCACCTTGTCCACGGTCTCCCGCATGAACCGGGTCCGATTCTCAAAACTGCCGCCGTATCGCCCCGGCCGGTCGACGGCCGAAAAGAGTTCGCTGTTCAGATATCGGTGGCATCCTTTGATGTCGACGCCGTCAAATCCCGCCTCCCAGGCGAGCAATGCCGCGCGGACAAAAGCGTCCTGCAGCGCGTCGAGTTCCTCGTCCGCGATCGGCTCCAGTTCCGCCGGAATCTGGTGGACCGCGTCGAGCGTGGCGTGATGGTAGGCGATGCGGGGAGCGGGTACGCCTTCCGGTTTGGAGAAGCGGCCGGCGTGTGTCAGCTGGATGATGACCACAGGCGTTTGTCCGGTCTTTTCGCGCGCGGCGTCCCGGATCTTTTCGACCAGGCCGCGGAAAGCCTCCACGTTGCCTTCGTGAATCCAGAGATGGCGGGGGTTCGCACGTCCCTCGGGGACGACCGCGACCGCCTCCACCCAGATCAGACCGGCTCCGCCGTGCGCAAAGCGCTCATAGCGCCGCAGGGTCATTTCACTGGGAGATCCGTCTTCCGGATTGGCGTCGCACCCTTCCATCGGCTGGATGGAAAGTCGATTGGGCAAGGTCCGCGTGCCGGCCTGCACCGGCTCCGCCAACAGTGGCAGGTTGCCGGACAGGGGGACTGCAAGCCCCAGTTCCCGGATGGTTTCCTGCAGATCGGTCAGGTTTTGGATGAGCATGTTCCGTCGTCCTCCTTTGCGTCGATGCTCCACAGGGAGCGGTAGCGGGCCCACTCGGTTTCAAACCACGAGTCGTCGGGCGGGATCGGCCGGACGGGATTCCAGGAGAATCCCGTCTCCGGCAAAAAGTCCGTTCGATCCGCCGGGTCGCCCGTCACCGGATCCAACCGGTCAGACGGGACTGCGGCGGGGAAGGTCAAACTGCAGGTCTGGATGCGGTCCCCGGAGTCGGGCGCGGCCAGACGATATCGGATGCCCGCGCAGGACCTGTCGCCTTGTGCGTCGAGCGCGAGCCAGCTACCCCTGCTGCCAATGTCCTGGCCGGCGGCATCCAGCATCGCGGAAAGGCAGGCGTACTGCGCGATCAGCAAATCGAGGTTGCCAAGCGCAAGCGGAATCTGCCCGGGGTCTCCCACGCGCTGGCCGGTAGCCGGATCTGAAAGCTCCTCGCGGCAGGCGTCCCGCGCGGATCGAATATCCTCCGGGTTGCGCATAAATCCCGCGGCGTCCGACATGCGGCGCTGCAAGCGCCTGCGGAAGGGTCCGGGGGGCAGGCGCAGGTCGCCGGGAAGTTCCGGGGTCATCATGGCGGACACTGCCGACAGGCGGCGGCGCACCACCGGCAGGGCTTCGTCCAAAAAGGACTCCGCGTCGGGCAATCGGGCCGGCCCCTGCAGCGCAATGTGCTGCGCTGCGCGGCGGCTGCCGGCCTGGGTCTCGTTGAGCGCGCTCCCGCCGGGTCGATGAATGCCGAACGAACCAGCGGCTTCGCCGACCGGGTACAGCCCGCGCAGCGGACTGTGCCACCATAGGTCGCCCGCCAGTCCCCCGTTGCAATGCTGGGCACAGACCGCGATTTCCAGCAGGTCGCGGGCCAGATCGATGCCGTGCGAGGCATAGAGGTCGACTGCGTCCGGGTTCATCCGGAGGAGGCGGTCAAACGGAGTCCCCTCCACCGCACCGGACCGGGCCAGATAGGCGTGCGCTTCCGCGCCGATCCCGACCGCCGAAAGCGGCAATGTCACCCCGCGGGGGTTGCTGCGGTAGTCCAAAAACACCCGCCTGCCGCGTTCCCTGCTCTCGCGGAACACCGCGAAGTCGACAATCGAAGATCCGCCGACGCCGAGTTTGGCGGGATCGAAGGGCCACTGGTATCCCTTGAGAAACACCGCACCGAGTGCGTCGGCATCGGTTTCGAAGTATTCATAGAGAAACTCGCGTTCGTCTGAACCGTCCAGGGCGGTGGACACATAGCGGGGCAGCACCTGCTGGTACGTGCCCGACAGATTCCAGCGGAATCGGGTCGATGCGATGCCGTACTGCCATTCGGTCAGATTGCGTGCCGGCGCTCCGGCTTCGAGCGCAATCCCGGTCGCTCCGGATTGGGAAGGCGGATAGACGCTGTCCGCGTAGAGACCGGCCGGCCCGCCGGCCGCCCAAAGGATCCGCTCGCATTGGAACAATACAAACCGGGGGACGCGCCGGTCGGCCAGATCGAGCGCCAGCAGACCCGCGATACGCCGCGCGTCGGGCGGCCCCGCGGGAATCAGCGCCACCGCCTGCATGCGCTCCAGGATCGGGACATTGCGACGCCGCACTTCCCTTTCCAGACACTCGACCATCCGCTGTGAAGTCAATGGACCCGCCGAGGTCGCCCGGGTGGTGTCGTCGTGGTCGGTTCGATAGCCGATGTACTCCCCGTATTCGTTGTGGGGAAACGGGACCCCGATGTCGACCAGGTGTGCAAAGCACAAGGGCGAAAGCGCCGCCTGTACCAGTGCGATGTCCCCGTGCACTGCCCCGCCCGCGAACAGGGTCTCGGCCATGGACCGCGCCGAATCCGGACTTGCGCCCGACATGTTCAGCTTGTAGTACGTCTGCTTGTCCGATCCGGTGTTACGGGACGTGCCCCGGTCCAGTCCTTCGGTCAAAACGGCGATATCCCGGATTCCATGCGCAGCCAAACGATCCGCGGCATTGAGCCCGGCGGCACCCGAACCCACGACCAGCGTATCCAGACGGCACAGATCCATCTTTACACCTGCGATTTCAACCACGGTCTTTTGCATGTACGGGTCTTACAACCTCCGGATATGGAATCCGCCGTCGATGTCCAGCACCTGTCCGGTGCAAAACGTGAGTCGGCCTGATGCCAGGACCGACACTGCGGACGCGATGTCTTCTGGCGTACCCCAGCGCGGGATGGGGGTGAGTCCCTCTGCGATCATCCGATCGTATTTGTCCCGCACGACGGCGGTCATATCGGTCCGGATGACGCCGGGACGGATCTCGTACACCGGGATGCCGTCTGCGGCAAGCCGGTCGGCGAACAGCATCGTGGCCATGGCAATCCCGGCTTTGGAGAGACAGTACTCTCCGCGGCTGGTCGAGGAGGTATAGGCGGACACCGATGAAATGTTGATGATGGCCGGACGGTAATCCGGGACGGTGTTCCTCGCTTCCAGCATGATCCTTGCCGCGGCCTGTGCCATGAAAAATGTGCCTTTGAGGTTGACGCCCAGCACTTCGTCCAGGCTTTCCTCGGTCACTTCGAGCAGGTCACCGCGCTGCCGCGGCGCGATGCCGGCGTTGTTGACCAAAAGATCCAGCCGGCCAAACCGCGCGAGGGTCTCGGCAAACAACCGCTCCCGGTCGGACGCCACGGCAATGCTGCCCCTGACATACAGGCCCTCGCCGCCGGACGCGCGAACAGACGCCAACAGCCCTTCCGCGGCGGATGCCGGGCCGGAGCCGATGGTGGCGATATTGTATCCTTCGGATGCCAACCGTTCCGCGATGCCGCGGCCAATGCCGCGCGAGGCACCGGAAACCAAAGCGGTTATGACATGGGTCATGCGGTGGTTCCCTCATTTCCGTCAATCCGGAACCGCACTCTCTCCGGACGGTTCTCCGGTGGATCGCGCGGCACGTCGCATATCCCTCTTATTTTAACATATATGGGGGCCTTCCGGGGTGGACGGGCACCGGTGGTCAGTCTCCCAACCAGACCGCGAGCCAGGGGGCCGCCACCGTGAAACCCAGCGCAATCCAACACAGTATCTCGGCTGTACACCACAACCGTCGAGCGCGTCCGGCCCGGCGGGCGGCATTTCCCGCATCACGCGCGATCAGCCCGCATGTGATCCACACCACGGAAAGCCCGAGCGGAATCAGAATCCCGACCGAGATGCCGCATCCCAGTGCGATCAGTGCAAAGACCGCTCCAGTCAGGGTTTCCACCAGAGGGTATCGAACCGAGATGAGAGCCCCGCAATAGCGGCATCGCCCGCGAAGGAAGAGCCAGGAGAACACCGGCACCAAATCCATCACGGACAACTGGTGGGAGCAGGCCGGGCAGGCGGACGAGGGGCGGACGATCGACTGCCGACGGGGCAGCCGCCAGGCCACCACATTGAGAAATGAGCCGACGACTAAGCCCAGCAACCCGAGATATGCGACAAACCAGATGTCAATCCACTGCACGCGCTTCCTCCGCCCTTTCGATGGCCAGTTCCGGCTGGTCTACCGATATTATAGCAAGTCCGGACCTCGTTCCGTGCAGTCGGAGCATCAAGGTGCGGAGCCCTCCCGCAAATCCCGTCGGAACGGATGCATAAACCTGTTTGCACTACGGCCGGGTTCCTTGTGTGATTCGCTAAACTCTCCGGGTTTCGGTTGACGCACAGGAGCCCTGCCCGTATCATGAGTGCTGCAAAATACAGCTGAAAAAACCACGGCCGATCACGGCGAAGCCGTTCGCATAGAAGGAGTGTGGATCCAAATGGGCATGCACATGACGTTCCGGTGGTACGGACCGGGACACGACAATATTCCCCTCTCCCACATCCGTCAGATTCCTGGCATTACCGGGGTCGTCGCAACCTTGATGGACAAGCAGGCGGGCGAAGTGTGGCCCGAGGACGAGATCCAGGCAATGAAGAAACAGGTCGAGGACGCCGGGCTCCGGATGGAAGTCATCGAAAGCGTCAACGTCCACGAGGACATCAAGCTCGGCGGCGGCCGGCGGGATGAGTACATCGAGAACTACATCACCACGATCCGGCGTCTCGCCAAGGCTGGTGTCAAGGTCATCTGCTACAATTTCATGCCGGTCTTCGACTGGATCCGCTCTGACCTGGCCAAACCGCTGGCAGACGGATCGACCGTGCTGGCGTATGACGGAGACCGCATCGAGGCCGCGGATCCGCTCCGGCTGGTGGAAAGTTTTGCCAAAGAATCGGGAGGCTTCTCGCTGCCGGGCTGGGAACCCGAACGGCTCAAAGAACTCACCTCTCTGTTCGACCAGTATCGCCATCTGGACGCCGACATGCTGTTCGATAACCTCGGCTATTTCCTGCGGGCCATCGTTCCGGTCTGCGAAGAAACCGGTGTCCGCATGGCCATCCACCCGGACGATCCCCCGTGGCCGATTTACGGCCTGCCCCGGATCGTGACAGGCGAAAAGAATCTGGAGCGGCTGCTTGCGCTCGTCGACTCCCCCGCGAACTCTCTCACGCTGTGTACCGGCTCTTTGGGCTCCAATCCCGACAACGACATGCCGGCGATCCTGCGCAAGTTCTCCGGGATGGGAAGAATCGCGTTTGCCCACATCCGCAACATCAAAATCGAGCGGAAAGGGCTGTTCCACGAGAGTTCCCATCTTTCGTCCGACGGGAGTCTGGACATGTATGAGGTTGTGAAAGCGCTGTACGATACCGGTTTCGACGGGTATGTGCGCCCCGACCACGGCCGCATGATCTGGGATGAAAACGGCCGGCCGGGCTACGGCCTGTACGACCGCGCGCTCGGCATCGCCTACCTGAACGGGTTGTGGGAGGCCATCGAGAAGGCGGACAGGAACTGAATCCTTCGCTTTTTGGTACAATGGAAGCAGGCAATGACGCCGGGACGGAACCTCCGTCCCGGCGCTCTTTTTCCCCCCCCGGATTCGGAAGGATCCGGCAAGATTCGGAAGGATCCGGTAAGATTCGGAAGGAGGCGGCAGCATGGACGGCACACCGATGGCAAACGCTGCATTTCGTCGCGTACGTTCGGGACTGCCCGCGATGGACCGCGTACTGGACGACATTCGTTTGGGAGACAATGTCGTCTGGCAGGTGGACGGCATTGACGGATATCGGTTCTTTGCGTCCAGGTTGGCTACCCAAGCGCTGGACGACGGATATCGGGTGGTTTACATCCGTTTTGGAGAACACCCTCCGGTGGTGGACGCGGATCCCCGCATCCGGGTTTGCACACTGGAAGCCCGGGGCGGATTCGAGGCGTTTACGGCCGAGGTGCACAGGATCATCGCTGAGGAGGGACGACAGGCTGTCTATGTATTCGACTGCCTGACCGAATTGACGGATGAATGGTGCAGCGACCTGATGACCGGCAACTTTTTCCGCAGCACCTGCCCCTATCTGTTTGAACTGGATACAGTCGCTTACTTTGCGCTGTTGCGTGGCCGGCATTCCTACGAGACCATCGCAAGGATCCGCGATACCACACAGCTGCTGCTGGACCTGTATGAAATCGATGGAGCGCTTTATCTGCATCCGCTCAAAGTGTGGGAACGGTACTCCCCCACGATGTTCCTTCCCCACCGGGTTTCGGAGGACGGAATCCACATCGAACCGGTCACGGCCAGCGCGGAAGCCGCGGCGTTGTTTGCACCGCGCATCCCGCTCACGGAAGGCGCGCGTCGACTCGACCACTGGGATCGTCTGTTTCTCGAGGCCGAACGAGCCGCCTCCCTCCCTCCGGACGATCCGTCCCGCCAGTTGTGGACGCGCCGCCTGATCCGGATGCTGTTTGGTCAGGACGAGCGAATCCGGGACATCGCGGAGCGGTACATGGATCTGGGCGACCTGCTCGCGGTACAGCAACGGGAGATCGGGACCGGTCCGATCGGCGGCAAAGCCGCGGGCATGCTGCTGGCGCGCGCGATCCTCGCCGCGGACACCGCTTTCGACTGGAACGCCCATCTGGAACGCCACGATTCGTTTTTTGTCGGATCCGATGTCTACTACACCTATCTGGTCCACAATGATTGTTTCCGGCTGCGGCTCCGACAGAATACGGAAGAAGGTTATTTTGCGCTCGCCGATGAGCTGCGCGGCAGACTGGAGCACGGGGTGTTCCCTTCGACGCTGCGCGACCGATTCATCGCGATGTTGGAGTATTTCGGCAACTCCCCGATCATCGTGCGCTCCTCCAGCCTGCTCGAAGATCAGTTCGGCAACGCCTTCGCTGGAAAGTACGAGAGCGTGTTCTGCCCGGGACAGGGGTCGCCGGAGACCCGTTACCGCCAGTTTGAGGATGCGGTGCGACAGGTATACGCGAGCACGATGAATCCCGACGCGCTTGCCTACCGCCACAAACGAGGGCTTGCGGGACGGGATGAGCAGATGGCGCTATTGGTGCAACGGGTGTCCGGCGACCGGCACGGATCCCTGTTCTTTCCTTTGGTCGCAGGTATGGGCAACTCGTCCAACCTGTATGTCTGGGACCGGGACATCGACGGGTCGGCCGGGATGACGCGTCTGGTGTTCGGTCTTGGCACGCGCGCGGTCGACCGGGTCGCAGGCGACTATCCACGTATCGTGGCGCTGGACCGGCCTTCCCTCGTTCCGGTGGCCGGACGGGACCGTGCGCGGTTTTCGCAGCATGAAGTGGATGTACTGGACCTGGAATCCAACGCGCTCCGTTCTATGCCCGTACGCGACGTATTGCGCCAGGCCCCTGAGATCGACACAGGCCTGCTCGGAGAGGAAGACCGTGAAGCCGCCGAAGCCGCGCGTGTTCACCACCTGTCGCGGGAGAACGTGCCCTGGGTGCTGACCTTCGACCGACTGCTCACCCGCACAGACTTCGCGAACCTGCTGCGCTGCATGATGCATCGGATCGAGGCGGTCTACGCCTACCCGGTCGACATCGAGTATGCCGCCAACCCCGGACCCGACGGACAGATGTACATCAATCTGCTGCAGTGTCGCCCGCTGCAGACGCGCTCGGTTGGACCGCAGGTCTCCATGCCGGCTTCGGGCGAAGGGGGCCGGGCGCTATTCTCCATCCGGTCAGGCTTTATGGGCGGCAACGTCGCGCTCAGGCTGGATCTTGTGGTACTGGTGCAACCCGCCGCTTATGCCGCTCTGCCGGAGCGCGACCGGTACACGGTCGCCCGAGACATCGGCCACGTCAACGCCGCAGTCGCACGGGACGGAATGACCGCCATGCTGCTCGGACCGGGCCGATGGGGGACGACCACTCCCTCTCTGGGAGTGCCGGTGCGGTTCGGTGAAATCTCGGCGATGGCCGCATTGGGCGAGATCGCTTTCGAGTCCGCTGGCTTGATGCCCGAACTGTCCTACGGAAGCCACTTTTTCCAGGATCTGGTGGAATCGGGTATTTTCTATGCGGCCATTTTTCCGATGGACGCAAATCCCGACAGTGAACCCGTCTATGATGAACAGGTGCTCGACGCACTGCCCGCGTGGGGCAAAGCGACTCCACTGGTCTCCCTCCCCGACGTACTGCGGATCTTTGATCTGCGGAAGACGGGTGCGACCTTGTATGCGGATGTAGTGGAGCAGGTCTGCCGGCTGGTGTTTCCGGGCACCTGACGTGCTTCACACCTTTATCTTTCATAAAATGCTCCCTCTCCCATTCGCTAAAAATTTTTGTCTAATCTACTAAAACATTTTGCTGACTCTCTTGTCGTTTTTTATTCGATCCTCTATATTGAGGGAAGAAATCGAAAAAATGGGAGGATCGGCACATGGCTTCATTGTTGCGACTGGGATATGCCCCTACCCGCCGTTTTGTGTTCAGCAAAGAAGACGCACACCGTTATAAGGACCGGATTCGCGAAGAAATACAGAAGTATGACGTCGAATTGACCGATCTGGAAGGCATCAACGAAGAGGGGCTGCTGTTCGACAACGACACGGACGCGGACCGGATCATCCGACGCTTCCGCGAGGCCGACGTCGACGCGGTGTTTTTCCCTCACTGCAATTTTGGTACGGAGGATACGGTGGCCCGGGTCGCCAAAGCGATCGGGAAACCTGTGTTGCTATGGGGGCCGCGCGACGAGGCACCCCTGGAAGACGGCTTCCGGCTGCGGGACACCCAATGCGGGCTGTTCGCGACCGGCAAGGTGCTCCGACGGTTCAATGTACCGTTCACCTACATCGTCAACAGCGAAGTCGACAGCCCGGTGTTTGCGCGCGGGTTTGCGAATTTTATCGCCGCGGCCCGTGCGGTTAAAGCGTTCCGCAATCTCCGGATCCTGCAGGTCGCGACCCGTCCGGCCGGATTCTGGACGATGATCTGCAACGAAGGGGAGTTGCTGGAGCGGTTTGGCATCGAGACCTACCCGGTCACCCTGGTCGATATTCAAAACCTCACCCTGGCAATCGAGCGTGACGGCGGGGCAGACCTTGACGCAGCCATCGACCGCATCCAGTCCGCGCTGGACTGCACCGAAGTTGGCGCGGACGACATCCGCCGCATCGCATCCTTGCAGCTGGCATTGGCACGCACAGCGGCCGACCATGGCTGTTCGGCCATCGCCATACAGTGCTGGGATTCCCTGCAGGCGGGCATCGGGATCATGCCTTGTCTGGCCAATGCGCTGTTGACCGACGACGGGATCCCGACCGTATGCGAGACCGACATTCACGGTGCGGTGACCGCGGTAATGGCACAAGCTGCCGCCGGGGGAGACATCGCGCCGTTTTTCGCGGATCTGACCATTCGCCACCCCGAAAACGACAACGGCGAACTGCTTTTCCACTGTGGAAACTTTCCGCTGTCTCTGGTCGCGGAGGGCTGCCGGCCCCGACTGCGCAAGCATTTCCTGTTTGACTCGCACGCGCCGGGGACGCAGGAAAGTGAAATCCGGGGCGGTGACATCTCCATTGTGCGGTTCGACGGAGACCACGGCGAATATCGGCTGTTCCTGGGTCGGGCGCGGGGCATCCAGGGCCCCTACTCCCGCGGGAGCTACGTATGGGTCGAGGTGAACGATTGGCCGCTGTGGGAAGAACGGCTGGTGACCGGCCCGTATGTCCACCACTGCGTCGGTATCCACGCGGACATCATTCCGGCACTGTACGAAGCCTGCCGCTACATTCCGGGGCTGTTGCCGGATACGGTGGATCCGGAGGAAAAAGAGATTCAGGCATGGCTCCGGGGACACTGATCGACTACGTACAGGGGGAGAGCCATCCATGAAACCGACGCTCAAACACATCGCGGAGGCGACAGGCGTATCGCTGGCCACGGCCTCCAACGCGCTCAACAACCGGAAAGGCGTGAGCGAAGAGGTACGGAGTCAGGTGCTCCGCACGGCCATGGAACTCGGGTATATGAAGCTTCCCGCCGCGGGACGTTCCCTGTTTCGTTTGATCGTGTTCAAACGACACGGGATGGTAGTTGGCGACACCCCGTTTTTTTCCGCGCTGATCGAAGGGCTGGAACGTCAAAGCCGCTCCATGGGATACGATCTGGCGGTATCCCACACCTCCGCGTCGGAAGCCGA
>LSQX01178445.1_pt1 | contig 20362 bp, 20 predicted proteins | sample 654561 | NCBI WGS metagenome assembly LSQX01 (sample SAMN04489861, study PRJNA283612) | anaerobic digester metagenome | isolation source: 4 biogas reactors fed with cattle manure at either 37C or 55C with and... | place: Denmark: Kongens Lyngby | collected 2014 | reverse complement strand
AAAGAGGCTGAATCTACTTCGACTAAAATCGGCCAGATACTTGTGGCCAAAAAGATCATCGAACCGTCCGATCTCGACGAGGCGATGAAAAGGAAAAAAAAGGAGCCTCACAAATATCTGGGACAGATTCTTTGTGAGATGGGCTTTCCCCAGTCCATCATCATGAAGAATATTTATTTCAGCAATAAAAGAAAGAAACTGGGCGAAATTCTGGTGGAGCTGAACATGATTACCCCCGTGCAGCTGGAAGAAATTCTCGAGCTGCAGCAAAGCCAGAAAAGCTACGGGAGACATCAGCATCTCGGCACCTTGCTGGCCCGAAAAAGGATAATCAATGAGCAAGATTACATGAAGGCTCTTTCCGCCCATTTCAGCATGCCCGTTGTTTCCCTGAAGGGCTTCAGTGTCTATCCGACAATGCAAAAAGCCATCGGAGAGAAATACGCGTTAAAAAACCGTCTGGTTGTTTTAAGCAACAGCCCCCAGAAAGTCGGGGTGGCCATGGCCGAGCCGCATCTGTCGGTTTTCGAGCATCTGGAAAAGGCAATGCCCAGAGGCAAATATATACTGTTTTGCATAGCAAGAGCCTCTGAAATAGAAACATGTCTCGATACTGCCTATGATCCGTTTAACCACTTGCCTTATTGACGCAGGGCAGGGCGGGATTTCCGGCCGCAAGGCGCAACAATGTGCAGGAATGCCGCCGGAGGGTGCAAGCGGCCTGTGTCCTGGGGACAGATAACAAAATATCCGGCGGATAGGCGGGAAGGAGACCTTATAAAAAACGGGGGCGGCCTGATTACCCTATGGGCTTCAGGCCGCCCCCCATCCGAATATCCGCAGGATGCCTTTGCTGCTGATGGGCGATCTCCCATCTCCTGCGACCGATAGCCTGTTTTAAATCTTCATCCCGCCGTCACAGAAGATAACCTGACCAGTGATGAAAGAGCTTTCATCACTGGCAAGAAACAAGGCCAGGTTGGCTATGTCCAGCGGCGAACCTTTACGATTCATCGGCACCAGGTAGGGCAGCATAAGGTCCATCTGCTTGATCGTTTCCGGCGGCATGTTCTTCATCATGTCGGTCCAGATCATGCCCGGGGCGATGGCGTTGACGTTGACCCCTTTGGGGCCGAGTTCCTTGGCCGCGGTTTTGGTCATGCCGATGACGCCCGCCTTGCTTGCCGAGTAGTTCAGTTGGCCCGCGTTGCCCAGTGCGCTGGTCGAGGAGATGTTGATGATTTTGCCGTAGCCCTTTTCACGCATATAGCGGGCCGCGCACTGAATTCCGTAAAACACGCCGGTCAGATTGACATCGATTACCGCGTTCCATTGATCATCGGTCATTTTATGCAAAATGACATCGCGCGTGATGCCCGCATTGTTGACGATGATGTCGAGCGTGCCGAATTCCTTGACGGCCGTATCCACCATTTTCTGCACGCTCGGGCGGTCCGACACGGAGCCCAGCACCGCAACGGCCTGGCCGCCTTTGGCTTTGACCTGATTTACCACATTGGCCGCGTCCTCTTCGTTTACGTCATTGACAATAATTTTTGCGCCTTCTTCGGCGAAGCGTAAAACAATGCCTTCTCCGATACCGCGTCCCGATCCTGTCACAATTGCCACTTTGTCTTTGAGTCTCATGCTTTTCTCCTTCACATTAAATTAATGCCCTTTGTTTTCCCGCAGCGGCCGGCCGGCCATATGGGAAAAGGGGGCATGGTTATTTATTACATGCGCCCAAATATCTACCCTTCATGGAGGTGGTCATCTGCATGGCGGGCTCGCCCATAGTGTTCAATTCTGTGGTGGTCTTTCCTTCCATGTTGTTGCCGGAGTAGATAATTTCTCTCGTTATGCTCATGACGCCTCGCACGCGGGAGGCCCTCCCGGAAGTCATCAAATGGAACGCCTGCGGATTACTTCTCTGGACAAGGCAAGATAATCTTCCGCTCCGTGACTTTTCGGTGAGTATTCGAAAATGGACTGGCCGAAACTCGGCGCTTCGGCTACGGCGATGTTTTCACGGATGGCGGATTTGAATACGCGGTTTCCGAAGCGCTCGCGCACCTTGTTCATGATGGCGTTATTGAGCTTCTTGCGTCCGTCATGGCGCGTGGGGATAATCCGGTAGGATGGTCCCCGGCGGTTGTATTGCTTTTTGATTTCGTCGATCATGCTCAGAAGCCTGCTCATGCCTTTGAGGGCGAGAAACTCCATCTGCAGGGGGATGAATACTTCCCGGCAGGCCACCAGCGCGTTCGCGGTCAGAAGGCCCGCCGCAGGCGGGCAGTCGATGATGATATATTGAAAATCGCCGGCGGCAGCCAGGCGGCTTTGCAAAATGGTTTCCTTTTTCGGCGTGGAAGCGATTTGGACCTCCAGCGCCGCCAGTTCCAGGCTGCCGGGCAGCACTTTCATGCCCTTGGTTTCGATCAGTGCGTCGGGAAGGGGGACCGTCCCTTTCATCACCTCATAAATCGTGCTTTTGAGTTCACGGGCGTCCAGACCCAGCGAGTATGTCAGATGAGCCTGCGGGTCAAAATCGATGACCAGTACTTTTTTCTTGAGCATGGTGAGTCCGGCCGCTATGTTGAGAGCACAGGTTGTTTTGCCTACGCCCCCTTTCTGGTTGCAAAAGGCAATGATGTCAGGGGTGGCCATCGTCGGCAATCTCCTTGGCGAAGCTGTTGATGATCGCGGCAATCTGAGCCGGTTTTTGCATGGGGATCAAATGGCCCGCGTCCGGCACGCTTGCATATGTTCCTCCCGGCAGCAGCGAAACAGCCCGCCGGATGTCCACAAGCCCGATGTTGGGGCTTTTTGCTCCTTCAATGACCAGTACCGGACATTCTATTTCGGGCAGAAGCGGCCAAGGGTTGCGGCTCATGCCGCCCATGAACATGGCTGCCTCGCTTTTGGGCGTGCAGGCCAGCTTTACATCTCCCGCGGGCAGTTTTTCCATACCATAGCTTTTGTACAAGTTCAGCACGTCTTTGTCCCAGTCCGCAAAAAGCGGACGGGAATTCAGGTATGACGCGGCCTCTGCCTCGTTTTTCCAGTGACTGACCCGTCTTATCGATTTGGAAGCCAGCGGGTGGTCTTCGACGTTGATGCTCATTTCGTAAAATTCCTCCGGCAGCAGTATCGGTTCGATAAGGATCATCCCACGCGGCTTCAGGCCGAAGGCCGCCGCGGCGATGACCGACACGGTGCCCCCCATGGAATGGCCGATGATCAGGGGGCGGTCAATGTTCCGGGCGCGGCACAAAAAGGACAGATCGCGCGCGATAACATTCCAGCTCAATCCCCCGTTATGAGGATCTCCCCCGCGGTAGCTGCAAATGTACGGCGCCCAGACGGAATCGGTAAAATCAAGCCCTTCGATGACCGGATGCCACAGCCAGGGCATAAATCCGGTCGCATGACAGAAAATAGTCGGTTTTTCACCTCCCGGGTAATACAGGTAGGGAAGTTCCGCTCCGTCAACGTCCTGAGTTGTAAGCTGGGGGATCGTTTTCTTCATTGCCGGGGGCACCAGTGTGCAGCAGACATCAGACAATCCCGCTTGCCGCCTGCAATTCCTCGGCGGACAGGATTTTGTCGATATCCAGAAGTATTTTTATCCCCTCGCCGGTTTTTGCCATTCCCAGAATATACTCCGTATTGAGGCGTGTGCCGAAGGAGGGGGTCGCCTCGATATCGGCGCCCTTGATGTTGAGAACTTCCGAAACGGAGTCAACCACGATGCCCATCATGATCGTCCGCTCTTCCGCCGCGATCTCCACGACAATGATACAGGTTCTTTCCGTGAATTCCGCGGCCGCCAGTGAGAATTTCAGGCGCAGGTCGATCACGGGGATCACCTTGCCCCGCAGATTGATGACGCCCTTGATGTAGGACGGCGTCTGGGGGACGACGGTGATAGGCATGATCCCGATGATTTCCTTCACTTTCAGGATGCCGATGCCGTATTCCTCTCCCGCGAGATTGAAGGTCAGGTACTTGCCTTCCTTGTCTGTCATTGCCTGCAGAGCCTGATCCACAACTTTTGTTTCCTGCGCCATTTTTTCTCCTTTCCCGATCAGTATCGGCATGTGTCGCGTCGGTGTCTCGTCACCGCCGGTTTTTTTTAAGCCAAAGACCGCAGCCGCGACCACTGTGGTGTATTTAGTGTCCGTGCACATTTTGGGCCGGGTGGTATTGAAGGTGCGCACGATTTTACCACTGATTTTGAAAATCTCCCTTGCCGCTTCAGCCCCGGCAGGCGATTTGCCCCTTTTTGAGGGGGCGTAAAGATTCACTGGATAATCTACACGAAATTGCCGCGAATGCAAAATAAAAAGACACTCTTGCATGACGCTGCGTGTTTGCCTTGCCTGCAGCTCTAAAAAAGATTATATTGACTGAGTCGGTCCGGAGTATGTTTTATGAAGAAAATTGGCTGTTTGTTCGTCTCCCTGGTTTTTTGTCTTTCCGGTTGCCTCGCCATGCCGGAGGGCATCCGCGATGTGCGGGAACTGCCTCAGGATCATGCCTCGTACCTTGATCTGCAGACGGCCGAAGAACAGATTCTGAGCCCGATTGAGCAGGCGCGGCTGGACGAACATTTCAACATTATTTTCTTCTCCGTATGGCATCAGGAAAGGCCGTTTCATGCAAAACCTGAAAAAGTCGGTCAGGATTTTATCAAATACAATTTCAGGCCGGGCTATGGGGAAAACAAAAAAAGACTCCCGCTTTCCTGGTCTAAGAAGCTGCGGGAAAATGCCCTTCTGGAGCAGTACCCGAATGCTCTGGGGCGCGGCATTACCATCCGCAACACGAACTTGAGAGAATTGCCGACCGGCTCGCCACACTTCACCGAACGCGACGGCGACAGCCGGGGCTGGCCGTTTGACAACCTGCAGCGATCATCCGTGCCGGCCAATACGCCCGTATTTGTCTGTCATCTGAGTGCTGACAGAGCCTGGGCGCTGGTGGAGACAACTTTTACATTCGGCTGGATTCCCGCCGAAGATTATGCCGTGGTGGACGAGAAGTTTGCGCGAGGATGGGAGTCGGGCCGTTACGCCGTCATTGTCCGTGACCGGACGCCGGTTCTCGATGAAGGCGGCAGATTCGTGTTTATGTCATCCGTGGGGCACATTTTCCCTATGATCAATGGGAGGCCGGATAAAACGGAGGTGTCCGTCGCCGTGGCCGGTCCGGACGGACAGGCAATGATCAGGCCGGGCTATGTTCCCGCCGCAGCGGCGGCGGCCAAGCCGCTGCGCTTAACCCGTGTGAACGCGGTCCGCATCGCCAATGAAATGATCGGTGAGCCTTATGGATGGGGGGGGCTTTACGGAAACAGGGACTGCTCCGCCATGACCCGTGATTTTTTTACCGTGTTCGGCATCTGGCTGCCGCGACACTCTGAGGACCAGGTTCGGGAGGCAGGTATTTTTATTGACCTGCAGGGACTTTCCGCCGAAGAAAAGGAAAAAGTGATACTTCAAAAAGGTGTTCCTTATCTGAGCCTGCTGTGGCGCAAAGGCCATGTGATGCTCTACATCGGTTCCAAAGACGGCCGTGCTCTTATTTTTCACAACATCTGGGGTCTGCGGACCAAAGACCTGCGGGGACGCGAGGGGCGCAAAATCATCGGGCAGGCTGTTATTACCACCTTGCAGCCGGGGCGCGAACTGGTCAATGCCGACAGGACCGCAGGCACGCTGCTGGATAATATCGCCGCTATGAATATTTTGAAGCCCTTGTCGGAAGAGGGCGCGCCGTGAACAAGTATAAAATTTGTCTCGAATATGATGGTACCGGCTACAGGGGCTGGCAGTCTCAGAAAAACGCCAAAAGCATTCAGGGGACGCTGATTGCGGCCGCGGAAAAATTACTGGGCACTGCCGTCGATATTCAGGGAGCCGGCCGTACCGACGCGGGCGTTCATGCCCTGCACCAGGTTGCACATTTGGAGTGTGGCAGAAAAATTAACTGTGCAACGCTGCAAACCGGCCTCAACGATCTGCTTCCTTCCGGCATCAATCTGCTGTCTGTCGAAAACGCACACCCGCGTTTTCATGCCCGCCACTCGGCCCGCGGCCGCAGCTATCTGTACCTGATCGCGAGGCGGCGCACGGCTTTCGCCAAAAGATATGTCTGGTGGGTCAAAGACGACCTTAATATCCCTGCGATGAGGCAGACGCTGGGCGTGTTTGAGGGGTTTCATGATTTTTCCTCCTTTGCCGACAAAAGAATGGATAAAAATGTTTCGACCAAAGTAGCCGTTGAACACATCGGGCTGCGGGAGTTTAAAGACATTATTGCGATACGCATCACCGGATCTCATTTTTTGTGGAAAATGGTCAGACGCATCGTGGGTGTAGCAGTTGAGGCCGGCCGCGGAAACCTTCAGGCGGCCGAGGCGAAATCAATGTTGAATAGATATTCGGACATTCCCGCGCGCTGCACCGCGCCTCCGTCCGGGCTTTTTCTGGAAAGAGTCTTGTACGAGGGAGATTCGTTGCCGGAAATAAGCACACCTGTGATTTTATGAAAAGAAAGTGTTTTGCGGGAAATATCTGCCTGTATCAAACGAAAGCGCGTCCTGCCGGCCAATCCAGGAGGCGCGGGACAAAGATTGATATTTATTCTTTGAAGATCACCGGCTGTCAGTGAGTTTACTCCATGCCCGGAGCCGCAAATATTTCACAATTTTCCAAACCCCCTCTTTTGCGCATAGAGTTATAAAACATGAAGGAAACACACAGGGCCCTTGCCGATTGCTCGGCTGTCTCGAAGATGGGAATCCGGCGTCCGGTGCGGATGGCAATGGACTTGCTTATGGCGTTGGGCGTATAAATAGCCGCCGGCTTATCGTAATGCCGGCACATTTTCAGCAGCTCCTCGAGGCAGTCGATCACGAAAGTCTGCCAGACGCTCAAAAGCGGCCACAGACCGTCAACCTCATCGGCGGCCAGGAGAATCTCGAAGATGTCCAGATAAGTCTGAGGCGGTGCCGGGCCGATATCCACAGGGTTTTTGACATTGAAAACCTGTCCCGCCTTTTTGAGTTTGGCCTGAGTCCGGTCCGACAAAGTAACCATCCGCAGGCCCGCCTCCGCCAGGAGGTCGGCTGCAATGGAACCGAAAGCGCCGGAGTTGGTGAACATGGCTACGCGGTTTCCTTTCAAAAGAGGCATTTGTGTGAATATCTTCGGCAGCGAGTGCAGCTCGTCGATGGATTTGAGGCGGATCATTCCGGCCTGCCTGCAGGCGGAATCAAATATAAGATCGTCATTGGCCATGCCGGCCGTATGAGATGTGGCGGCCGCTGCGCCTTCAGGAGTTTTACCCGTTTTGAAAACCAGGATCGGCTTGCGCGATTTTTCGGCCGCTTCCATGAGTCTGCGCCCATCGGCCACATTTTCCAGGTACATCCCGATGACCTGAGTTTCATCCTTCTGAAAATAGTCGATGAGGTCCGCCTCATCCACATCGCACTTGTTGCCGATGCTGACCACCTTGTTGATGCCGACCAGATCATAGTAGAGGGACTCCATCACCAGCACGACGACGCCGCCGCTTTGGATGATGTAGGAGATATTGCCCGGGACTTCAAAGATCTGATTCATTTCGACCAGACTGGGATTGACGCCGTAGAAACTGCAGAATTTATTTCGTGTGCTCAGTGTGCCCAGACAGTTGGGGCCCATGATGCGCATGCCACTGCTTTGGGCGACTTCGTCAATCTCGCGCTGCATGGCGGCGCCTTCGGCTCCATCTTCGGCGAAACCGGCGCTTTCGATGATGACCCTTTTGATGCCTTTTTCAGCGCAATCCCTGACGATGCCCGGGACATGGCGCGCCGCCACGATGATGATCGCCATATCCGGTACAGCCGAAAGAGCGGGTACTGATGAAAAGCCGGGGCAGCCGTTTACCTGTTCCCCTTTGGAATTCACCACATAAACCGCCCCCGTATAGTCGAGATAATCCTTGAGTATGTTGCAGATTGTCGCCCCCAGGTTAAAAGGGGAATTTGACGCGCCGATGACAACTACTGATTCGGGATTGAAAAATTTTTCCATAGCCTGCTCATCCTGAATTGAATTTTAATAAACACAAAGAGAAAATATTAATTATTACAAAATGTTACGAAACTGTTTCCCTTGGCGGGGCAGCTGCCTTCACAAATGTAAACAATGTTTGTATGCAAAAACAACGTTTAATTGTCAAGATGTATTACGATGATATTTCCAAAAGAGGGGGCAATCAAGCATTCCTGATTAATTTCGACAGGTTGGCCGCTATTTTCTGTCTGTGCATCAGAACCTGCTGCGTATTTTTTTCGGGATGATTCCTGAAAGTGGCGACAATGCCGATAAGAGCGGCAAAAAGTGTGTGGGAATGGCTGCGGAGATTCCCGTCGACGTTCATTTTTTTGAAGATGATGTCGAAGCGTCCGAGGATTTCACGTTCAATCTTTGTGAGCTTGTCAAAAAGCTCGGCATCGACCGGCCCGCCGAGAAGAAATTTCATCATCATCTGAAAGTATTGATCATTGAAGGTAAAATATTCGATAAAATCTGAAATGACCTGTTCGATCGCGCCGTCGGCCGACTCGTCAATCGTGACAAATATTTTTTCGAAAACTTTGCCGATTCCCTTCATGAAAGCTTCGGCAAAAAGAGACTGCTGATCCGGAAAATGTCGATAGATCAGCGCCGGCGAGATGCCCGCCCGTCTGGCGATGTCTCTCATGGTTACTTTCTGGAACGGTTTTTCCGCAAATTCCTTTTCCGCCGCGTCAATGATAATAGTCCGTCTTGCCAGTCTTTCTTTCTCTTTTAATCTGGAAAGAACAGTCTGTTTTTTCATTTCGTCTCCTGATGAATATTTGCGCGCGGCATCCGGGGGTTGCGGGCATTGTCTTGAGAAAAATACCATTGATGACCATGCCTGTCAAACAGGATCAACCAGCTGCGGCTTCGGCAAAAACTCACCTAGGAGAAGCGTATTATAAAATGGGGGTGATGCGGGATCTGTTCGGTATAAATCATTTGAGTGCCGTCTTTTCCCTCCCCTTTGTCTATTCATGTTTTGTTCCTGGTTCAACCTTCAGCCCGGCACTTACCAATCGAATTTTCCCCGAGCGCATACTGAGTGTTGCCTTCTGCCCGACAAGGGCGGGCCGTTTTCAGTTATTTTGTTTTGTGGCCGGGCGAATGTCGTTTGCAGTGCCGGAGAATTTGGCCTTGCTTGTCCGGCAAAAGGCCCATCAGGGCGTGGCATAAGGTATTTATTCGATTTATTTCATAAAAATATTGACAGACACAAGGAACTTTTTTATAGTCCGGCAGCCGGAAAACAGCCGATTATCCTGTCGGGCCGGGATTATTGTATTTTCCGATCTGCCGTCGCGCAGAAAGCAAGATTTACGGAATTTTTCTGAATCGCTCAAAAACTTCAGCAAATCATTAACAGGCAGTGTCATGAAACAGGCCAGGAAAAAAGAACTTACAGCCTTACAGACCCTCAAGGATCTGATCAGCCATAATCGCGAGTTCGATATTATCGATCTTTTCTCCGATTTGCACGCGGCGGATATTGCCGATCTGATTGATGAGCTCGAAGAAGAGGACCGCCTGAAGCTTTTTTCCCTCTTGGACGTGGAAAAAGCCTCCGACGTTATCCTGGAGCTTTCCGACAGCTCCCGAGAGCAGCTCATTGAGGATCTTCCGCAGGAGAGGCTCACCGACATCATCGAGGAGATGGCCTCCGACGACAAGGCGGACATCATCGCCGAACTGTCCGACGATCAGGCCAAAGCCGTATTAGAAGCCATCGAGCCGGAGGAATCCGAAGAGGTCAGAGAGCTGCTCAAGCACGCCGACGACACGGCCGGCGGCATCATGCAGTCGGAGCTGGTCTCCGTCAGGAAAACCGCGACGATCAACGACGCTTTTCAGGCCGTGGTGGATGCCCGCGATGAGATGGAAAACATCCACAGTATTTTTGTCGTCGATGAGGAAAACGCCCTGGTCGGTACCGTCCCCCTGCAGAGACTGATCACCATGAGGCGCTTTACGCCCATTGTGGATGTCATCGACGAAGATATTCCCGGCGTCAGGGCGGATATGGATCAGGAGGAAGTCGCGCGCCTTTTCGAAAAATACGACCTGGTGGAGGCAGGTGTTGTGGACGAAAAGCAGCGCCTGCTGGGGCGGATAGTCATCGACGACGTCGTTGACGCGATCCAGGAGGAAACGTCCGAGGACATGTTCCGCATCGCCGGCCTGGGGCATGATGACAATATTTTCAACAAGGTGTCCGAAGCCGTAAAAAAAAGACTGCCCTGGTTGTATCTGAATCTGCTTACGGCGCTTAGCTCCGTGCTGGTTATCGGTTATTTCGAGGATACCATCAAGGGTATGGTCGCCCTGGTTTTTTTCATGCCGGTCGTTGCGGGGCTGGGCGGTAACTCCGGCGGGCAGACGCTGGCCCTTGTGATCCGAGGGATTGCGCTGGGAGAACTCACGTTTGAAAACAGCAAGAAGGTCCTCATGCGCCAGATTGCCGTCGGGATAACCAACGGCGTGTCTGTAGGCCTGGTCATCGCGCTCATCGCTTATTTCTGGAAGGGGATTCCCATTTTGGGATTGATTCTGGGGCTGGCCATGATCGTCAGTGTTTTTACCGGTTCCATGGCCGGGGTGCTCATCCCGCTGGCCCTGAAAAGACTCAATCTGGACCCGGCGCTGGGTTCCAATATACTGCTGACCGCTTTTACCGACGCATTCGGCTTTTTCTCCTACCTGACGCTTGCGACCATATTGATCAAAATATTCATGTAGATACCCGTCCGGTAGGAGGGGGACACGGCTTTAGCCTTTCTTCTTGTGCCGACGCCTGTTTTTATGCTACCTGATTGAGGCGGAAATTCAATGTGCTTTGGGAAGGACTCACTATGTATAGCATCGCCTCTTTCAGAGACATCGTTGACCAGCCTTACCCTTATTTACAAAACCTGAAAAATCTGCAGGGAAAAAAGATCGTCGGCACAGTGTGCACGTACGCCCCCGAAGAAATCATTCATGCCGCGGGGGCCCTGCCGGTCAGGCTTTTCGGCTCCGATTCCGCCATCCACCGCGCCGAGCTTCACCTTCAGTCCTATTGCTGCTCTTTGGTGCGCGGGATTCTGGAGGAGGCGCTTGCCGACCGGCTGGATTTTTTGGACGGCATGGTTTTTCCTCATACCTGCGATTCCATCCAGAGGCTCTCTGATGTCTGGCGGATAAATCTGAAAAAAACTTTTCACGCGGATGTCGTGCTGCCGGTCAAGCTCACCACGGCCGGCGCCCGGCAGTATCTGATCGATGTGCTCGACAGATTCAAGGCCGATCTGGAGCGGCAGCTCGGCAGGGAAATCACTCACGATGACCTGGCCCGTTCCGTCAAACTCTATAATCAGATCCGCTTACTGCTGCAGAGGCTCTACCGCCTGCGCTGCGATCACCCGGAGGTGCTCGACGGGCGTGATTACCACACGATTATTCGTGCCGCCATGATCGTGGAGCGTGAGATTTTTCTGGAAAGCCTCACGACCATTGTTGCCGACCTGGAAAAGACAGTGATGCAAACAAAGCCGTCGCACCTCAAAAGACTGGTCATCTGCGGCGGCATCTGCACTCACCCCGATATTTACGAAGCCATCGCAGAGGCGGGCGGGGTTGCGGTAGGCGACGATTTATGCACGGGACAGCGATATTTTGACGGCATCATCGACGAGGCGCTCCCGCCTGTCGAGGCGATAGCCGGCCGCTATATCAGGCGCGCCGTCTGTCCGGCAAAACATACAGGCATCACCAGCCGCGGGGAGAATATTATCCGGACGGTACGGCAGTGCAGGGCCGATGGTGTCGTTTTTCTGCTTCTCAAATTTTGTGATCCACACGCGTTTGACTATCCCTACATGAGGGAAATGCTCGAGCGTGAAAACATTCCCTCCCTGCTTCTGGAGATGGAGGACCAGTCGCAGGCGGCAGGGCAGGTGCAAACGCGCCTGGAGACCTTCGTGCAGATATTGTAAATTTATTTTCCGTCCGCGAGGCGAAAGGCGGTTGCTTTTTGCAGATCGCCGATTGGGCAGAGGTGATTGTATGAATCAGTCAGATCCCGGCGCAATGAAAACACTCGGCGTTTATCTGTTCGGCCAGGCCAAAAAGCTGTCTTTGAAATTCAAAAAGGCGCCGACGATGAAAGACCTGATGATGGTCTATTACAGTGAAGCCAAGTCGGCGAAGGTTACCGGCAGGAAAGTGGCCTGGATCACCAGCGGCGGACCGGTGGAGCCGCTTATCGCCATGGGCGTCATTCCCGTGTATCCGGAAAATCACGGCGCGATGATCGGCGCGTCCAAAATGGGAGCGGGGCTTTGCGAGAAGGCCGAGGCCATGGGCTACTCCAACGACCTGTGCTCTTACGCCCGCTCCGATATCGCCTGTGCCACCGTCAACGGAGGCCCCATCGGCGGTCTGCCGCGGCCCGACATGCTGGTGTGCTGCAACAATATCTGCGGCACCGTTCTTAAATGGTATGAAACGCAGGCGCGTTATTTCAACGTTCCTTTGTTTATTCTGGACACGCCGTTTTGCCATACAGGGTATTTTGAAGAAGCGGCCCGCTATGTACGCTCGCAGATCGATGAATATATTCAGTTCATCGAGGATGTCTGCGGCAAAAAATATGATTTTGAGCGCCTGCGCGAAGTCGGACTTTTGTCTTTCGAAGGGCAGAAGCTCTGGCAGGCGGTGCTCGACACAGCGGCTGTCCGCCCGGCGCCGATGAGCGCGTTTGACGCGTTTTATCATCTGGCGCTGATTGTCACGTTAAGGGGAACGAAGACGGCCGTCAGCTACTACCGTAATCTGCTGGCCCAGATGCAAGATCGTGTCGCCCGGGGCATTGGTGTGGTACCGGATGAGAAGTACAGGCTTTTGTGGGACAACATCCCCATCTGGCCGCGCGTGCGCTGGCTGTCGCAGAAATTCGCGTCGCACAACGCCTGTCTGGTGGCGGATACCTACACTTCCGCCTGGTGTGGTACCACGAAGTATATCGACGAAAGCCGCTTTATCGATTCCATGGCCGAAGCCTACACGCGGATTTATCTGAATATCGGTGTGGATGAAATGGCGAAAACGGTCATCGAAATGATCGATAAATACGATGTTGACGGGCTTGTCCTGCACTCCAACCGCAGTTGCAAGCCTTATTCCTTCGGTCAGCTCGACATTGAAAGGATCGTCGGCGAGGAAAGGGGCATTCCCTGCCTGATGCTCGAGGCGGATATGGTGGACGACCGCAGCTTTTCCGAAAGCCAGATTGCCACCCGGATCGACGCCTTTATGGAAATTATAAAAGAGAGAAAAAAGAATAAAGGATAAAAACAGGACACTAAACGAAATGGTAAAAATCATTGAAGCACCGGCCGCGGGATGGACGCCGCTGGTTGCAGGATGCGCATCATGATCACGGTGGGTATTGATATCGGTTCCATCACGGCCAAGGCGGCCATTGTGGAAGACGGCAAAATTCTCGGGACAAAAGTAATTTTCACCGGCTATAACGCGGAGGCGGCGGGCCTCAAAGTATATGAAGAGGCGCTGTCCGAGGCGGGCCTCGACGCGACGGCCGTTTCAAAAATCGTCTCCACCGGTTACGGACGCAACTCGGTTAAATTTGCCGACAGGGCTTTCACCGAAATTCTGGCCCATGCCGCGGGTGCTCATTTCGTGAACCAAAAGGTGCGCACGATAATCGATATCGGGGGGCAAGACAGCAAAGCCATCTCCCTTGACGAGGCGGGCAAAGTCAAAAATTTCGTGATGAACGACAAGTGCGCGGCCGGCACGGGCCGCTTTCTGGAAGTGATGGCGCGCGCGATGGAAGTCAACCTTGATGAATTCGGCGCCATGTCGCTCAAGTCGCAAAAGCCTGCCAAAATAAGCAGCCTCTGCACTGTCTTTGCCGAATCGGAAGTAATTTCACTGATCGCCCGCGGTGAACACAGGACGGAGATTATTGCCGGTATCCATGAATCGATTGCCGCGCGTGTTTCAGCCATGCTTGCGCGTGTTGGTGTTGTCGAACCGGTGATGATTACAGGCGGCGTCGCGCAAAACGAAGGTGTCGTCCACGCGCTGGAAAAGAAACTGGGGCTGAAAATCGAAGTCTCCCCCTGGGCGCAGGTCAACGGCGCCATCGGCGCGGCCGTACTTGCCGCCACGCTGTAGCCTGTCACCCATTATTCCTTACCTTGCTCTAATATGAAAATTTAAAGGGAATATGGCCGGCCGCCAGATAGTACAGCAGCTTCAGGGATTCACCGCAGAAATCACGCCATTCTTTTGTATCTTCCCACCATTTTTCCCGTCCGTTTTCCGTGAAAAGAGCATGGGGATAAATCCTGATGCCCTGCGGTAATCCGCAATATGCATAGCAAAGATAGCTTCTGCGCGTGTGAAAGGAGGGGGCGATTAAAATTGCGTCTTTTACCCGCTCGTGCTCCAGTTCTTTGATGACGAATTGAGCTTCCTTTAGAGTGACCGGAGTGCGTATCGGCACGACGATGACCTTGAATTGCCCCTCTTGTAACCCCGCGTCACGTAGTTTACGGCATACCTCGTCCGGATAGTCGCCGTTGATGCCGAACGGCCGGTGCGCCGGCGCGATGCGATGGATCACGACAATGATTTTTTTGACCTTTCCCGCCTGCAGCAGCTCCAGGCCCGCCTGAATAAAACCCGTACGGATATAATCCGCCCCTTCCAGAATGACGATATCCGCCCGATGATCACCTGCAGGCGCCATAAAGCGGCCGGCGCCGGTTAAAATGGCCTCTTTTTTGGCATACAGGATAAAAAAAACGGCGGCGACCACGACGAAAAAAATGAGGCACCAGATAATTATCGTTTTCTTCTTCATTTTCCCTGCTGTTTCATTGTCGGTGTTTGAACATGAGAGGAGCTCTTAAAACAGGAGGGCGGATAATACAAGTGCTATTTACGGACTTGGCAAAGACACGGTTCATTGCGCATGAGATTTCCATACGCCCGTATCAGCCTCTAATAATAACCGGTTTATTGTGAATATAGAAAATTTCCGTATCCGGATTGCTTTTTGGGCGGTCGGGAATTATATTTCAAGGAAGCGTCAGTTGTCAGGTGATTGATCGTAAAATAATCAGGGAGGGAAGTGATATGGAAGATGTTTTGTCCGCCTGCAGTGTAACGATGAATATTCCGGTAGCGTGGGGAGAGATGGACGCCATGGGGCATGTCAACAATATCATCTATTTCCGTTATTTTGAAACTGTACGGATCGAGTATTTCAACCGTCTGGACATGCTGGGCTACACGCGCGAAACGGGTATCGGGCCGATTCTTGCCTCCACCGAATGCCGCTACAAGCTGCCTTTGCAATACCCGGATACGATAATTGCCGGAACCAAAATTTTGAGTATGGAGGCGGACCGCTTTGTCATGGGCTATGAGGTTTTCAGCACAAAGACAAAAAGGATCGCCGCCGATGGAGAGGGTGTCGTTGTGACCTATGACTACCGCAATAACGTAAAGGTTAACATTCCGGATACTTTGCGCGCCCGTATTATGGAGCTGGAAAAAATGCACGGCTGAAGAGGGGCAAAGCCGGAAATTACCAAGAAACAACGGCGCGGGAGACCTCCCGCGCCGTCGGTGTAAAGACCTGTTTTTTTCTTCCGGGGCCGGGGGGCTACCCCAGCCACCTGACAAACTGGTAGGCGGCCGCCCCTCCCGCGTATGAAATCACCATTGTCATGGTAATCGCCCCGTAAAACCATTTGTTGCTGTTCATCTCCTGCTTCAGCACGGCGATGGTGGCGACGCACGGCATGAAAAGCATCATCACGACCAGAAAAGCGGCGGCCGACGCGTGGTTCATAATCGTCGGAAGGACGCTGGCCAGTCCCTGATCACCCACGGAATACAGCACGCCCAGGGTAGCCACCACTGTTTCCTTCGCGATAAGCCCCGTGAAAAGCGCGGTAATCATTTTCCAGTCCAGTCCCAGCGGACCCCCCAGAGGTTCCATCAGCCGCCCCAGAGACGCCAGCCAGCTTTCCTCCACATTGCCTGTCGGGAAATAGGAAACAATCCAGATGATGATGGAAACGGCCAGGATCACGGTTCCCGCCTTGCGCACAAACGCCCATATCCTTGAACGGATGGCCATCAGTATGGTCCGTATGTCCGGGCGGTGATAGATCGGCAACTCCATAATGAAAGGGGCGTCCTGCTTCCAGAGGGTTTTGTTGATGAACATGCCGACTATGCCTAAAACGGCGATGTTGAGCGCCACGATGCTCCAGGAGACAAAAACCGCCTTGTCCCCGAAGATGGCGGCAGACACCAGAGTCAACACGGCAAGCCTGGCGGTGCAGGGGACAAAAGGGATCAAAAGCAAGGTGATCATGCGGGCCTTGCGCGTTTCGATAATGCGCGCACCGAGCACCGCCGGCACGTTGCAGCCAAAGCCCAGGCACATGGGAATGAAGCTTTTGCCGTGCAGCCCGACCAGGTGCATGATGCGGTCCATCACAAAGGCGGCCCGCGCCATATAACCGACATCCTCAAGAAAGGCCATGATCGCAAAGAAAATCAGCAAAATAGGGACAAAGCTCAGCACGGAGCCCGCCCCCCCGATAACGCCGTTGATCAAAAGACCCTGCATCCATGCAGGCCAGGCTTTCATGGAAGGCTCAGCGTATTGTGCAAGCTCCTGCATGCCTTCCTCGATCAGGTTTTGCAACGGCACGCCCACGCTGTAGGTCAGAAAAAATACCAGCGCCATGACGGCCAGAAGAATCGGTATGCCGTAGGCGGGACGTGTCAGAATGTGGTCGATCCGGTCGGTCAGGACCAGCTGCCCCATTTTAAAGTGTGACACGGACGCCCTGGTCATTTTCTCTATCCAGTCGTAGCGTCCCCTCACAACTGCATGCAGCGCGTCCTCATGCTGCAGAAGCATTTCCTGGATGGCGTCCCAGCCGGCCTGCGGGATGATCTTTTTGGTCATGGCGGAAACCTCCGGATCGCCTTCCATCAATTTAACCGCCACCCATTCGGGCGTGAAGGGCGCTTCGACATGCGGCCGCACAATTTCCAGAATGTTGCGGTAAATGTCCAGGTGATCATCGGAAACAGCCGGCAGCTCCGGCTTGAAATTCCACTCAGGCGAAGCGGCGGCGATAATCTGATCCACCAGTTCTTTAATGCCGATATTGCGCCTGGCGACCATGGGGACGACCGGCAGGCCCAGAGACTCTTGCAGTGATTTTGTATTGACCTGCGTACCCTGCTCTTCGGCGACGTCCAGCATGTTGATCGCCACGATCACAAGACGCCCCAGCAGCAGCACCTCGGCCAGAAGATAGAGGCTGCGCTCCAGCGCGGCGGCATTGAGCACCAGCACGACGAGGTCCGGTTGTTCCCTGATGATGAAATCGCGGGCGATCCTTTCCTCCTCGGAAAAAGCCGTGAGGCTGTAAGTACCCGGCAGATCCACCATACGGATGAGCTTGTCCTCGACGCGGTGCTCACCTTCTTTTTTCTCGACGGTTTTTCCCGGCCAGTTGCCTACGTGCTGGGAAAGCCCCGTCAGAATATTGAACACCGTGGATTTGCCGACGTTGGGCTGACCGACCAGGGCGACGGATATTTCCTTTTCCACCGGCACGGTACAGACCTCATCCGACGGGTCTATTTTATAAACCATGATTTTCGCCGACTCGCCTCGCCCCAGAGCGATTCTGGTTGAAGAGACAAGGATGACGACCATCCCTCCGCTTACCTGCACAACGCGGAAGCGCGCTCCCGTGACAAGGCCCATGCCGGCCAGCCGGCTGGTGAGCGATGAGCCGCCGTCGATGGAGTGAATGATGCCCTGATCCCCCTCCCGCAAGTTGGCAAGTGCTGCAAGATTGTCCATCAAATTCCCGCTTTCAGGCCGACCCGGTATTTTTTTAAAATCCGCTGCGGACCGTAGGATAGTTTTGTTTTTCGTAAATTTTTATTGCCCATGTCCTCTTCCAGATTCAAGTACTTATAATCCGTCTCCAGTTTTTTGGCCGTGTCATTGAACATGAACTGATAAATGCCGTGATATTTTCTGGAGCCTTTGGCAAAATGCAGGCAGAACATATCGCTGTTTAGTGCTTCTCCGATGATAAATCCCGCCGGCTGATCTTCGATGTAATAGATCGTGCCCCACAGGGCAAGATCTGAAAAGTTCTGTAAAGCCTCCGCGCACACGGCAAAATCAGTTTTAGCCGGAGAAATACGTGATTCGTCCTGCCAGGTTTCCAAAACGGCCATGGCATCGGTGAGAGCATCATCGCCCAGGGACCGATCGACCGCCTGATAGGCGCCGAAAAACTGATTGAGGTGGTTGCGGTGCCGTGTGAACTGCTTTCCGGAAAATGACGCCATGGCTGAGCTCAGGTAAATGTAGTCGGATTCACTGTCGTCACATGAGACGCTGAAAGTATCGGCAGGAAAAAACGGCAGCCACTCCTCCGGAATCGGAAAGAAAAAATTATCCGCGTCAAGAAATTCCACAAGCGTTTCCGCCGAGCAGACCTCCGGGCTCGACAAAGGCATGATGTAATTTTGCCCCTTGAAATTATAGGCGGAGATAAACGTGCCGCAGTCCTTGGTCTTTATGTTATAGCGGCCGATGTTGCGAAACAGGTAAACGTTGGCAAACGTATAGTCGGAAATATTCAGGTGCATCCGGTGAAAACGCTCGGCCAGAAACGGGCGGTGTTTCAGCTCTATATTTTCTGTAATCTCCATACGAAAACACGTGTGTCCTTTCGGGTCCCGGACTCAGAGGCCAAAGAGGTGTTCATTGTCGCGAAGCCACAGGCGGTGCGTCCGGTAATCAGGTAACACCTCTAGCACCAAGTCCCAGAATTTTGAAGAGTGATTTTTCTGTCGGATATGCATCAGCTCATGGACAACCACGTAATCAACAACTTCGGGTGGCGCCATGATCAGGCGGAAGCTGAACGCCAGACGATTGCTTTCCGAGCATGAACCCCAGCGCCTTTCGGCTGAGGTAATACGGATGCCTCCATGTTTCAGTTCCAGCAGACGGCTGTAGTGCTCAACCCGCCTGCTGATGTAATGCAGAGCCTTATTCTTATACCAGGCGATAAAATAAAACTTTCTCATGCTTTTGTTTTCGGGGCAGTTCAGAAAAAAGCATTCATTGCGCAAGGCCACGCCCTGGTTATCCAGTGGTTCGTAGCATGCCTCAAGCGGATAGGGCCGGCCCAGATAATAAAAAGACTCGCCGCTTATGTAGCGCTTTTCTCTTTGTTTGAGCGAGTTTAAAGACTGCCTGTGCAGGGATTTGATGATCCAGTTTTGCTTTTCTTGCACAAAGCGCCTGATTTCCTCCGTCGGCGTGAAGCCCGGCGCATAGACGGTTATGCGCGAGTCTGCATCAATCTGCAAAGAGATGGTTTTTTTTCTTTTTTTGCTGCGGACGATTGAATATTGCATATTTAAATTCTTCTCGCGTGGACTATCACAGGCCGGCCACGATTGCCAGAGAAGAAAGGGCCGTTTGCAAGGCTGCCTCCGAGATTCATCGCCGGCTTTTCATTTGGATAATTGTATGATAGTCGTGAGTCGGAAATCAGGTGAGCGTGCAGTCATGGAAACAAAAAACATCCGACCCTGGGGCTATTTTCAAATCCTTTCCGATTTTCCCGGGTATAAAATCAAAAAGATAGTCGTCAAACCACAGGGGGCTTTGAGCCTGCAGCGCCATCGACAGCGCTGTGAGCACTGGTTCACCGTAGGCGGCACAGGTACGGCCACAGTGGGCGGTAAAACCTTTCCCCTGAAAAAAGGAATCTCCGTCGATATACCGCAGGGAACTGTTCATCGCCTGGAAAACAAAGGAAACGACGACCTGATCATCATCGAAATACAAACAGGAACATATTTCGGCGAGGATGACATCGAGCGGCTCGAAGACAAGTACGGCAGAATCTGAAGACGCCTTGCCGCTTGACACTTATCACTTGTCCGCTCCAGTCGGCTTTTGCCCGGCAAGCCGCAGCCGCCGGTCATTATCTGAGCCCAGGTCTTTTCTTTGCGGTGGTCATGTCTTTTTGTTTTTGTTTTTCTCCCCGGTCTTTTTCGACATAAATTTTGCGGCCGTCTGCCGGGTCGATTCCCGTATAGTACATCAGGGCCGACCAGGTGGAAGGCAGGGGCGTGAAAATCTGCACCTGCCGGGGAGTTGCGCC
>LSQX01096717.1_pt1 | contig 20373 bp, 15 predicted proteins | sample 654561 | NCBI WGS metagenome assembly LSQX01 (sample SAMN04489861, study PRJNA283612) | anaerobic digester metagenome | isolation source: 4 biogas reactors fed with cattle manure at either 37C or 55C with and... | place: Denmark: Kongens Lyngby | collected 2014 | reverse complement strand
TTCGTGGATGATGATTCCTACACGCAGACAGGCCCAAAACGACAGGTAAAGATCATGAGCAAACGACAATTACGAAAGTTGACTGATACGGGTATCCAGCGCGTAACCATCGGTGAAGACAGCGTGCTCAAAGTTGACCCGCAGGTGTTGGTTCAACTGGCGGCTGCTGCATTTCATGATCTTGCCTATTATTTGCGACCGGATCATCTGGAGGAGCTGGCGGCAATTGCCGATGACTCTGAAGCCAACATCAATGAACGGTATGTTTGCAGTTCGCTGATTAAAAATGCGGTAATTGCCGCTGCGGGCAAGCTGCCGATGTGCCAAGACACCGGAACCGCAACGATCTTTGCCTGGCGCGGCGAAAAAGTGATGACCGGCGGCGCCGATGAAGCCATGCTTACTGAAGGTGTGGCCCAGGCCTGGCGGGATAATTACCTGCGATTTTCCCAAGTGGCGCCGGTAAGCATGTTCGAAGAAAAAAATACCGGTAACAATCTGCCGGCACAAATAGACATCTCCTTTGCCCCCGGCGATGAATACAATTTTATGTTTATGGCCAAGGGTGGGGGATCGGCCAATAAAACCGTACTGTTCCAGGGCAGCCGTGCCTTGCTCAATGAAAAAGCCTTTACTCAATTTCTTAAGGATAAAATTGCGACTCTTGGGGTTGCGGCCTGTCCGCCATACACTCTGGTCGTGGTGGTGGGTGGCACTTCGCCGGAGGCCAATCTCAAGACAATGAAACTGGCATCAACCGGTTGGTATGATGATTTGCCGACCAGTGGTGACGGCAAAGGTGGCGCTTATCGAGATCTCGAATGGGAACGCCGCGCCCGTGAAATTGCATCGGAAAGCGGCTGGGGCGCCCAATTCGGGGGCTCACACTTGGTCTTTGAAGCTCGGGTCATTCGTATGGCACGCCATGCAGGGTCATGCCCGGTGTCTGTAGGTGTGTCGTGCAGTGCCCATCGCAATATGCTGGGCAAAATCACCGCAGAGGGTGCGTTCTTGGAAGTGCTTGAGACTAACCCGTCCCGATTGCTTGATAAGTGCCAATTTGACGTTGATCACTCTGCCAGCATCGATTTGGACCGACCAATGCCCGAAATTTTGCAGCAACTGGCAAAGCATCCGGCCGGTTCGCTGGTTATGCTCAACGGCACTTTGATCGTTGCACGGGACATGGCCCACGCGCAGATCGTACAGATGGTGAATGAGGGTCAGCCAGTACCAGAATACTTCAAGAATCATCCCATTTATTATGCCGGTCCGGCCCGGACCCCGCCAGGCTATGCCATTGGCAGCTTTGGCCCGACGACGGCCCAGCGCATGGATGAATACATCGACTTTTTTATGAGTCGGGGGGCCTCGCTGGTGACTTTGGCCAAGGGCAACCGATCCGAAGCGGTGGTAAAGGCCTGTGGACAGTACGGTGGCGTTTATCTGGGGACCATCGGTGGTGCAGCGGCCCTGATCGCCGCGGAAAACATCATTTCGTCAGAAGTGTTGGATTTCCCAGAATTCGGCATGGAAGCAGTGCATCGCATCAAGGTCAAAAACATGCCGGCCTTTGTCATTTACGACGCCCAGGGGCGACGGCTCTATTAGGCCCCAAATAACGCAACGCCCAGAAAAGGACGAACCCAGGACACAAATCCTGTGTCGGATAGCTGTTCACAAAATCGTCATTGGCCAAGGGTGTAACAAGGCGTACCGTCCCGATGAAAAGCGGTGCGGGGGATGTCAAAGGCCGCTTATTCAAAGGGCCTGACAAACAGAAATCTTACATGAAGATGTCTTCGACAAGCAGGTCTTCACGGTGGCCTTGGAGGTTGACCAGCTTGATGACGATGTCTGTGTTGGGGTCAAAGCTGGGATTGCCGTCGTTGACCAACAGGTAATGGTCGCCGTTCAGAAAAAACAGTCCGGCTTCGTGGGCACCAACGGAATAACTGAGGCCCTGCAGGCAGACGTATCTGAAACCTTGATAATCCACAGTGTACAGGGTGTTGTCCGATACCACCAAGTATAGGATTTCGCCGTTGGGGATGGTGATTTTGTCTTGGCCGATCTGGAAATCGGTGATGATGTCCAGGTCATACAGACCCGACGTCAGTTCCACCAGGTTGCTGCCGAAATACTCTTCACTTGGATCCACGGTAGAAGCGCCCTCGGCGCCGCCCATAACAATTTGCACAACATCCAATTTTTGCATTGCGTTTGGGCTGGTATAACTGACATCGATACCATCGGCGGACAGGTACAGCCAGAGGGTGCCATTTCCCAGTTCAACATACCGGGGTACCCATTCTACAACACCGTCAACGGCCAAGGCGTTTGCTGGCAACAGCATATCTGCTTCTACTGCCTGGACCAGATTCTTCCCCGACAGTTCGTCGTCGGTGGTGTTTTCGAAAGTATAGTCCCCGATGTACAGTTCCTCCCCGGGTTCAAGGACTTTGTCGCTGAAACTAATGGGCACTCGAAAGATCTGGGATAGGTTGGGATTGTATCCACCCCCCGGCGAGGGCTGCGAGGCCAGGATACCCTGTGTCTCCATGACCCGATTGCCCTGTTTAATTACGGGGGATGTGACGTCGATAGTCCTGTTGTTATCTGTCACCAGGAACAGGGAAGCCGTACCAGGCCGATACTTGACCGTCCACTCACTTACCTGGGTGAAAGCGTAGGGGCCACGATCAACCAAATTTTCATATAACGCATGGGCCAAATCTACTCCTTTTAGGGACTTCGGGGCTGTATAGCTGTAGTTCCCGATGTGCAGTGATTGACCAGGTTCCAGTGTGACACCGGAAAAATCCAGTTGGCCCTCCCTGCCCATATCCATTGCCATGATGTGAGGTGTCCTGGGACCGGGAAGGTTTGCCGTCAGCGTGACTGTTGTGGTGCCTTTATCATGGCTGGACGTCCATATGCCGCTATATGACATATATGAATGGACCAAATCGGCCAAATAGGCACCGCTGGTCTCTTCGCTGACAGCGACGCTAGTGTCATCGATCAGCAGGCCATCATTGGGTAGTGCGGAAAGTTCTGCAAAATCCAGGATATACACAGCCGGTTCCCCCTTGGCCAAGATCTGGGCAGTCAGGGGCGATGCAATGTTGTAGGTCGAGCGAAGGGTCAGCGTGTTTGTTTCATAATCGACGCCAGAGTCACATGTGTTTGGGCCAAACCTATTCCACATAACGTCATTAATCGTGGCGTTAAAATAGATTGCATCCAGCAGGGCAAAGTCTGCCAGCAGGTATGAGCTGGTGTTTGTGTAAAAGATGACGTTGCCACTGTCTTCTTGGTCAGTGATGCGGAGGGTTTCGCCGGGATTCAGGGTAATGCCAGTCAAATCCAGGGTTTGTATATAGGCATAAAAGCAGGCGTCTTCGGTTTCGGCAAACGGGGCCTGCCAAACAATTTCCCCACCGGTCCCCGGTGTGACCAACTGTGCGATATCCAGGGGCTCCCAGGTGTATCGAGTCACAAGTTCAGCATCCATGTTCACTATGTCATCGTCAAAGATATGGGCCACTTCCAGTGGGGCATCGTTGAATCCTGCGGTGTAACTGGTGAAATACAGGCGGCTTCCAGATGAGGTCAGGCCAAAGGCACCCCCAGTCTTGCCTTCGTTTGCCATGGCCGTAGCCAGGGCCGATCCCCCAAGGGTATTAGCCGTATTGTTGGTGAAAAGGGGATTGAACCAATTGTTTTCATATTCGGTGTTTCTGAGGGACAGCGTCTGTCCCGGGGGCAGGTCAAAGCCGGCCAAATCCAATTCGTGTTTCGGAAAGATGTCGTCGTGTTCGTATGAAAAAACTGGTGGATATTGCCAGCCAATCTCTGTGGCGGTCATTACGAATTGGTTGCCATAGGTGGAAAAGGTCAAGCCCCCAGGGACATACTGTGCGTCGGGGTCGTTTAGTGCATTGACCAAGGCCGTGGCCAGGGCGCCGCCGCCCAGGTCTGCGAAGGTCTCGTTATAGAACAAAAAATCATCCAGTTGGATGGCGTAATCAGCCTTCAGAATAATCCAGGTCAGGTCAACCACAAATCGCGCCTGTGAATCCTGTTGGTAGAGGACGGTGGAAAACAGATCCTCGGTTTGGTCATCAAAAGTGACTTGGTCGGCCTGGGTCGTGGCCACAAAGGAGATCGGGACCGGACCTGTGGGGATGTCCGGGTCGTCTGTGGCATCTGGGTCGTCTGTGGCATCTGGATCGTCGATAGCGTCCGGATCGTCTGTGGCATCTGGATCGTCGATAGCATCGGGTTCACCCACCACATCCGTATTATCCTGGCCATCGGCAACCACATCGCCGGACTGGTCTGCATCGCTTGTCGGTGTTGTGTCGGTCCCAGTAAACGTGTCCTGCCCAGGACCCGGTCCAAAGGAATCGGCGATAACATCCTTGGAATCATTGTTAGAATCATCGCCACAGGCCCCAAAGGCACAGCACAACATCAACGCAGGCAGCATCAGCCGCAGCACATGTAAACCCTTCATACTTCCAGCTCCAGTGAGATTGGCAAAGAAACAGCCACGGCCACTTTAACACGACTACCCCCCCCACGTAACCAACAAAAAACACCAAACCAACCCACCACCCCCCAAAAAGTTGGTTTTTTGTCTAATCGTAATTAGTCTAATCGTAATTAGACTAAGGCGGAGAACATGCCTTTCTACAATAGAGTTGAAGAGTTGAAGTTCCTGGAAGGTCAAGCCCTATCCGACCGTGCGGCCATGGTTGTGCGGATCATACGTGTCATTCATGGAACGGGAGGTTCTGGGGGCGAAAAACCCTGGCCGTAGAACCGGCGAATGCAAATGGAGCGTCAAACCCGTAGGCACTGACATACTAGACCGGCTAGTCAGCCGCAAACACGCCGTCGCATCGGACCTGTCCTCGCCACCCAAGCAAACCACCTACACTATATGGTCCCGCTCCGGCTTCACAAAAGACCTCCAAAACCACGCCACTACCGCAGGCATCCTCCTGTTCGATTTAGCCGATGTGTTGTTTTTGGACCCTGACTGTTGATCCGACTTTCTGGGGTGTTCTAAGCTGCCTTTGGCCAATGCAGGGTGTCAGTATCGTTTCATTGGCAAAAAATCAATGATCTTCCGTCAGTTCTGGAATGTTCCAGACAAAGCAGGGTTTTTGGCCGGTTTGGAGGGCAAATTCACGGCGAACCTTTTGCGCAAACCTGGGCAACCTCACCCATGCTGCCATAACATCATTTAAAAAGGTAACCATCTCGGCCCAAGGCTCCACTTGGCCAGTTGATGTCCATGTGAAGCAGGCGCGATTCTGGGATGCATGACAGATACGACAATCGCCTATATTACCAGCGACACACCGCACCGTTGGGCAGCGTTACAGAGCCGTTCATCCAAAGTGGCCATGGGCAAGCCCTCCCGCAGGGCCAAGTCCAAGTACGAGGCGTCGTAAACCGACAGGCCGTGTTCACGGGCTAACTCAGCGATGGCGACACAGATGCGGTCACGGCTTTCCTGGACCACCTCGATGGGCAGTGCCGATACAATATCTCGTAGTTGGGCCGCCTCTGCCTGGGTCAGCCGTTTGCGTCGCTCGGCCATGACCAGTGCGTTGGCGAACTCGAAGGGCCAGATGCCGGGAACACGAGCTGTTCCGCTTTCTAGCAGATCCATCACGGTCTCGGCCCGTTGGTCATCTTCGGCCAGCACCCATGCAATGACGACAGAGTTGTCCAAAACGAAGGTTTGTTTGCTCAATCCCGCCCCTCCTCGATCCACTCACGAATTTCTTCCCGAGTTGCGAGCAAGCCCTTTGCCCGTTGGTCCTGTCGAAACCTGCGCAACTTTGCAATGGCCTGTTTCGCATCTATGGTCGAGGCTGGATCTGGGGGTTGGAGAACAGCCACGGGCACTCCATGTTTTGTGATTACGAACCGCTCGCCCTTTGCTACTCGATCCAGCAGGGTTGATAGGTGAGTTTTGGCTTCGTAGGCCCCGATATTCATGGCATTACTCTCTGAAACGACCAGTGTCAGACCAGTTTAACAATGGCAGGAAGCCAAGTCAAGGTTGCAAGGCAAATTCCAAGGTGAATCACACCTGACCAATGGGCTTGGTTTCAGGCATTGGTGGAAGTACCATTGTGAAGCCCATGGGGACCGAGGGCGCGGGGGTGAGTCGATATGGACGCTGATGATTTTGACCGCAAATTTGATGATAGTGGGAAGGTCATGAATCAAACCCCAAAGTTTTATTCTGAAGACCCAGGGTGGTATGGGCTTGTTGGAAATATCCATGCCTTGTTGGAAAGGGTCAAGATCAGCGAAGAGCAATCTTCTGATGTCTTGCGCCTGCGGAAATTGAATCGAATCCTTTCAATTCACGGATCAACTGCCATCGAGGGGAACCGCCTGTCGGTGAATCAAGTCACCGATGTAGTCAACGGTCGGCTGGTGTGGGGTCCCCCAAAGGACATCAAGGAAGTGCAAAATGCCTGGGAGGCCTATGGGCAAATGGCCAGTTTTGACCCCTGGTCTGTTACAGGGCGCTGCAAGAATCCCACATTGATGGCCAAGACTGCCGTCCCTTCATTGATTTCATGCTAAATACCATCGAAAGTGCGTTGTTCAAATATATTGATGTCGCCACGGAGACCAAGTTGGAGGGCCAGGGAGCCAGGGGAGTTTTAGAAAATGTCCCTGCAAATGTCCCTGTAAATGTCACCCCAAACAAGATTGGCAGTGAAATTCTGGCCCTGCTTGGAAACAACCCCACAATGACGGCCATAGAACTGGCCCGGGCCCTGTCAGTCAGTCATCGGACCATCAAACGCCACATAAAAATACTGCGGGAACAGGGCAGGCTTCAACGCGTAGGCTCGGACAAAACCGGCCACTGGCAGGTACTGACCTAACTTGGTTATCCGGTGTATCGTGCCTGATTGTGGATATGTTCTCGGGTGTTACACAATTCCCCGGTGGTTTTTCCCTAGACCATGCCCACTGGGGCAGTATCAACAGTTTTGGTGATGGGCATCATCCTAATTTCCACTCGATTTGACGCAACAAACTGAATCGCACCAAGCCTGCCTCTGAAAGGACAGATCATCGTATAGGTTTGGCCAGTGGATGCCCCAAAACTTACCAGGCGACATCGCCAACATTATAGGTTTCTTTCTTCTGATCTAATTGAATGGCGATGTCTTGCCGCTGTTCGTTTCGGCGACCATAGTTGGTCCATACGGTTAAAAACACTGACACCCCCCCTGTTAAATCAGGAGAGTTAGAGCCATAGTAATTGGCCTGAACTTTGTACTTACCCTTTTTGGCCCAATGGAGGAGGTACTCCTCGGGGCCATATCCATCGGTAATGTCTCGACTTATCATTCCACCATGGGGACTGTTTTTTTGGGAATAGTTGACCTTGAAACCCGATGGCTCTGTGACCCACAGGTCCATATCGGTCATATCAGCGTCCCAGGCCAAACTAACGCGAATATCCAGATCCAAGAAGGCCACTAGCCGTGGATCAATGGCTTGTTTCCAGCCCTGTTTCCGTGCCTCCGGGAGGTATCGATTAAGCTCCATTAGTGCAATCAATTCGATTCCTGCCGTGCGATTCCACTGTCCTTTAACGACAGTCCACAGGAGTTCGGCGGACTCTTTGTACTGACCCAATCGCGCATAGGCAAGGGCCAGATCTCGATAGCTTTGGGGCTGATCGGGGCGTTCTTCCTTCACGATTTCAAACACTTTTTTGGCCAAGTCCAGGTTTTGTGCGTAAGTCAGGCGATACCCCAACACCCTTAAAACGGCGGGATCGTTAAAGCCTAACTCAGCAAGGTTAGACCATATCCGTGTGGCCAATTCCGGTGATTTCAGTTTGTTATAAAAGAAATCTCCCATGTCAAAGAAAAAGGCGGGACTTCCTTTATAGGATTCCCTGATCTCTAGATATTTCTTGTAAGCCCCCTGGGCATTAAGACCTTCCAATGGTTTCAGGTAGGGACGCTTTGGATCCCAGGCTTGAATTGTAATCGTGGGGCCTTCAGCTTCCGGCTCTGTGGCTTCTTTGGCCGCCACAGCGCCATCCCGTGGACTTGCTTCATCCGACATCGCATAAGACTCTGGGGCTGTTGCTGCCATACTGCTGTGCTGGGCCCTCCTAGAGGGCTGTGGGGCACTACCAGTCGCAACAGAATCGTCCTTATCACGACCGCCACGTTTCCATACTTCATTTCTTTTATCTTTCTTCCACCATTCGATCCGCTCATGCCACTGGAGAGCCAGCTTGTTCAAACGACCGGTTTCATCGGAGCGAATTTGGTTTTCTTTGTCTGTTTGGTTGGTCAGGTAGGCCTGTCTCCATTTCGGCATAGAGGCTGGGGGCATAATTCCATATTCAATATATTGAGCCAATGATTCCAGGACCATCAGACTGGTTCCGGGGGTAACGATTCCATACTCCAGCCCAAAGCTTCGAATGTCCGCTTTCCACGATTCTTGCCCATAGTCACTGCGACCCAAGAGTTCATCCAGTTGGGCCTGTGCCCAGGCAAACCTAGCGACCTGTCCCGAAGTCAACTGCTTCACATTGATGGAAATGGGGCTTAATTCTTTGGGGTTTAGCACGACCTGATCACTGCCCAAAATCCCAGAAACCACAGAAAATTCAGGGCGTCCTATCAAAGGTTGCACCCTTAAAGAAGAGGCTTTTCCCTGGCTTGTGTTGACTTCAACCAGTGAATGGTTGGCCAGCAGTGCTTTGGAATGGCTGTCTGCATTTCCCAAGGTCAGATCAATATACGGTGCTGTGGGACCAAGGAGACGCCGTGCAAAATGTCCGTCACCATGTGAGGAAGGGCTCATCAAGGCAGAGTGCTTTGGTTTCGGCCAAGAGGGGAGGGCTTGCCCCAGGGTGGGCTTGGCATCGGTATAAAAGATGACAAAATTTCCCCTCTTGGGGGCAGGTAAATTGTCAAAGCGAGTGGCCCCGTCCCAGGCCAGAGTGGCCAAGTAGCGCCTTAGTTCGCTGGCATCATTGGGGCGGATTTCCAGGGAGGCACTGGGCTGGCTTTGGTCGCGAAATGCAATGACTTCAATGGATAAGGTTTGATTATGTCCCGTGGCCAAAGCCTGCAAGGCCTGAACCAGGTGGTCATGCTTTTCAGAAGCCATGGATAATGAAGCATCAACATAAAGCGTGATGTTTCGAGAAGGCAACTGATTTTGAATGGGTTTGGGGTTTGGGAGGACAACAGAAAACCACGTCTGGTTTTCATAATCTTGGATCGTAGGGAGGCTTAGCCCGCTTTTGGGAAGCGAGATCTGTACGGTGGTGTCCAATAAAACGGCGGTCTTTTGTAAGTTCAAATTCCAGCCCCTCTTCAGGGGTGCAAAGGTTTCCTTTTCAAAACCTTGGATTCGAACGGTAGGTCGGGCGCCTTGATCCAAAATAGTCACATCAAGCGAAAATTGATCTACCGTAACTCCCAGCAACAGGGGAAGTTGGTACTCTTTCAGGTCAGGGCCCCCCAGGGGAGCCAAGTAAGTCACTGAAACATGGCGGGTTCCCTTGGGTGGGACTGGAAAGACGCGGGTTCTAAAGGCATTTCCTTGGGCATGTTCAACCAGACCGGGGTCAATGCCCTGGCGCTGGATGGCTTCATAGGCCTGTTTGGCTTTGATTTTTTCCACAGGGACGGCATCGATGAGCACGCCGTTCACATCTAACTGGCTGCCGACAATCATAGAGTCGCTGGTCAGGGGCACGATCAGGTTCCCACCCCTGGGGGTGTTAGAGGGGTTTGTGATGGCAAATTCCAGCCGAGTCAGTGCAAAGCCCCCTTCAATGGTTGTTTTGACCCCCAATCGACTCAGGCGTACCGGTTCGCCCGTGGGCTCTTCGTCAGTCCATTCGATAGGTGGCCGAGGTGGTCTGGGAATAGGTGGTCTGGGAGGAATAGGCCGTCGAGGGGCAATTTCAGTTGTGGAAGCCCCCCGGTTGGGCCCCACTACTTTTGTATGGGATTGGGCTCCTTTTCTCGGTGTCTCAGCAAAAAGGGTCTGGCCAAAGAAGACAATGAACAGGCTCACGACTATCCAAACATTCCGTCTCATAATGCGCTCCACTATTCCGGTCCCTGATTACCGGCGACAGTATCACATCATGACGCCCCCAAATCCATCAAATCGTTCGCAAATAGCGCCCCAGCACCGCCGTTCAACTTCGGCACCAACGTTCGACCCATCACAGACGTCCAGCCCAAGCCCAGACGTTTGGAGTGCGGCATGCCAGTGCCCCCATGACTATATTCTGAGAGCAATACGATTAATGCAGAAGTCAACGCCTGGTGTTATTCCCAGTAGGAATCGTAATGTGGCTGGCAAGCGTTCACAGTTCCACCAACCACTCATTTCAATTCATGGCTTTCAATGGCTATTGCGACCTTCTCCAGCCAGTCGATTAGAGTTTGAATTTCCGTGTCTTTGAATTTTCGATTTATCAAAACCTTCAGTTCCCGCCCTGCCGGTTGAAATAGGCCGGTAGCCATGGCCTCTTGCATCAGTTGATTTATTCTCGATTCCGGGACATCCAGTTTGCTTAGGAACCCGCCTACACCGACAAGGACTGTATAGACCGACTGTTTATAGACTGATTTGGGTGGATAGCCATAGCAAATGACGACGTGGGCGCCATTTTTGTCCACGTTCATCGAAAAACCTTTCGACCCCCAGCGGATGGGAAATTGTTTGTCGTGGGCGAATTTGAGTAATTGTCCAAAAACCTCCCTGCCGTTTTCATCAAGGGATCCCATGAACAAATCTTGCGAAACAACCGGCAATCCCCCGGAGGTTATTTGCCTGAATTTGGTTTGCTCTTTTCCAACGACGATGTCATAGGAAAGCAGATGCTCGCCCCCATCTGCTTGAAAATAAGAAAACTCCAGACATGTGACCCGAAGGCCTTTTCTACGCAAAAAAGAAGCTGTCTGTCTGATTTCTCTGGTGATTTTCTGCCCAACAAGGACAATTCGCTGCTCCTTGTTGAAAGAAACGGCTTCATCCGGTGCCAGTTCAAAATAATTCCGGTGGTAGCTGGCAAGATTCAACGCCTCACCGCCCACATACCTTTGAAGAATTTCTTCCAGTCGATCAGTGGCGAGCTCCTCGATAGATGAAGCATATTCCAAGGCCTGGGCTAAAGTGTCACGGGGCGTTCTATCCCGTTTCAGTTCAATAACGACAGTGTTTCCTTCTCTGTCGATTCCAAGAAGATCAATTATGCTTCCAATGTCTGTCTTAACTTGCCGACCGATAATAAGAAGCTTGCCGTCTTCAAGGATGTGGTCCGAGTTGCTTTCAAGCCAATTTTCCAATACCGCTTCCTCGTGCATAACGGGAAAATGGGTCTGGGAAAATTCTTCAAAATCTCCATCTTCTTTGATGCTAAATATTCTCATTGACACGTCCTTGCGCTATCGCCAATCCGTTGGTAGCCCCTCTCGAAATGAGACATAGCCCGATTATCATAATCTATCTGCATCTTATTTTGGTTGGAAACTGGGCTGAAAGTCCCAGTTCGCCAAAGCCCCGCCTTGCCAATTAATTCACAGGACCATTACTGAAATTTGGCCCTACCACAGACGTTCTACCCAGCACATACGTTTCACATCGCCACAGACGTCCAGCCCAAGCCCAGACGTTTGGAGTGCGGCATGCCAGTGCCGCTATGCCTCCGGCACTGATCCTCTGACCTCCAGACATAGTTCGCCCTCCACACCTGCCATCCTGCCCGTAGTCGCACTGACTCACGATTTATTGGCAGATAGGTCAGTGAAGTAGATTTGATTCAATCTGCTAGTGCATGGATGGTGTTCCAGGGGATGAATTGGGTTCCTTTGAAAGTGAAGCCCTGGTGGCCACCATAGATCACAAGGCCTTCAACTTCGTGGGACGGGCCTACCAGGGCCTGCCATTTGGTTAGATTGTCCACCCAGTCCGTGGCGAATGTGGCCCCGGATTTAATTTCGATGGCCGTCAGTTTAGCCGCTTTTTCCACCACGAGATCAATCTCAAGCCCTCCGCTGTCCCTCCAAAAATAAGCATTGGTACGGCGGCCCCTGTGCAGTTGCTTTTTCAGATACTCGCTGATGACCCAGTTTTCGAAAATTGCACCGCGCAGTGGGTGGGTACGAAGCTGTTGTGGATTTTGGATTCCCAAAAGTCTTGCAACCAATCCCGTATCCCAAAAATATAGTTTCGGCGTCTTTACAACCCGTTTGCGAAAATTGGTAAACCAGGGGGCCAATCGAAAAGAAAGGTACGTCCCCTCCAGCACCGACAACCACTGGGCCGCAGTTACCGAGGCAATCCCGCAATCTGCCCCAATCCGGGAGGCATTGAAAAGCTGCCCTACATTCCCGGCACACAGGGCCATGAACTGCTGAAAGGTGATTAGATGCCGCACATTCAAAATTTCCCGGACATCCCGCTCGATATACGACTGAATGTAACTGTTGTGCCAGACCTCCGGTGGAACATTCTGGTCAAAAATCGCCGGGTACCCACCGCAAAATACGGCCGTCTCCAGGTTATCGGCGGCGTATTCCCCACGAAGCAACTCGTTGTGGGTAAAGGGCAACAGCTCGACCGGGGCAACCCTTCCCGCCAGGGACTGATTCACCGCCCGGGTCAGGCCCAGGTGCTGTGAACCGGTAAAAATAAACAATCCCTGTTCATCGGACTCGTCCAGGATTTGCTGCACATAGGAAAAAAGATCCGGTGCTCGCTGAGCTTCATCCAGGATGGCTCCATTGGGGAAACGGGCTAAAAAGGAACGGGGATCGTTGATGGCCGACAAACGCTCATCTGGATTTTCCAGGGAAACGTAGGGCTTGTCCGGGAAAGCCATCCTAGCCAATGTGGTTTTGCCGCTTTGCCTGGGCCCAGTGAGCAATACAGCTTTGAATTGTCTGGCCCTTTCCAGCAGAACAGTCAACAGATCCCGTTCAACCACAGCCCCTCCGTGCAAATTTAAGAAGCAAACTTAAATTATCATAACAAGTGACATGGGGCAAGCCTGGAACTATTGAAGATGTCCGGCAAGCGAAAGATCAAATATGACACCTGCCCGGGGGCGGCCGGCGATTGCCCGGCGGATCTGCTAGGTTTTACCAATGCGTCGGCGGCCATAAAGTACGAATAAACCCGCTCCAGGCCTAGCCAGATGATTCCCAAGCATTGCCAGTTCGTATTCTCTATCCAAAAATACCATGGCGGCATCTCCAGAAATAAGGTGTAGCATGATTATGATGATCTATCTGCATCTTATTTTGGTTGGAAACTGGGGCTGAAAGACAGTGCTACGGTAGTGGAAACACGATCAGGTCACGGTGCCGAGCCACTTTCGACGTCACCATAACCACCGGTCACACCTGCTGTTCCGCGGGCACCCAAAGAAGGCCCACCAACGCCGCCTTCGCCGCCGAAGCCACCGATATCAAATACGTTTCGGCTGGCATAGTTTGGCAAGGTGCCCATGCCGTCGTAAACAAATACTCCGTAAGATACGCCGCCGCAACCACCACCGCCTCCGCCACCATGGCCGCCGTGGCCCCCGTGACCACCACTGCCGCCACGACCCATAACATAGGACCATTGGCCCTCTACATCTCCACCATCGGCACCGTCGCCACCAATTCCACCGATACCGCCCAGGCCACCGTTTCCACCATGTCCACCTTGGCCACGAACGATTATGTTGTTTTCTAGAACAGGGAAATTATAGGTGTTGGTGCTGATGGTGATGAAGAACCCGAAGGCTCCACCGCCGGATTTTCCGCCGAAGCCTCCGTTACCGCCACAGGCACCGGAACCTCCGCCACCTCCGGATCCACCAAGGCAGTCATCGGTGCCAGTGCAATTTACTTCGACGTCGGCACCGCCACCAGCACCACCACCGCCGCCACCGGCACCGTGAGTCCCCCCTTGGCCGTTACCACCAGGGATGCCTGACCAGTGGCCACCGGAAACTGCACCCCTACTTTGGGCAGAAGTACAGCCTGTGCCGGCCAATCCATTGGTGCCGTTGCTACCGTTAGAGCCAGGCAGGCCCGCCGCTGAATTACGGCCGGCATTGAAAGTCTCGCAGTCCGTCGTGTATCTGTCATATCCACCGGCCCCACCGGCCCCACCGGCCCCACCGGCAGGGTAACCGTTGGCACCGTTGGCCTGTTGGCTGTTGCCATTGGGGCAAGCCGCCCCGGCTCCTTTGCCGCCGCTGACGTTGTGACCGCCGCAAGTCTTGCCGCCGCCACTTCCATGGGCACCCTGATTGCCTGGTGTGGTCACAAGATTGTCGCACTGGCGCAACTGATACACCGTCGTTTCAATCGTGTCCTGACCAGGGACGCCGGCTACGCCATCATCGCCATCCAAGCCGCTGTCCCCATCCCCGCCCGGACCGCCAAATCCGCCGTAAACGACGTTCTTACGGATCGTCAGCGCCGAGGTGCAGTCTGAAACGTATATCGCATAAGAATTACCGCCTAAGGCAAAATTCGTGGGGCCATAAACAATGAAACCTTCGAATAGTGTCGCTTTGGAAATGTTGTTTGCGGACACCGCCATCTTGTGGGTGTCGCCGGAACTGCCCCGAATTACCGTCAATGTCGTTTCAATATCCCTTTCCCAGGTGTCGGCGCGATATCCGCCAATTAGGTTGATTCCTTCCACCAGAGCCACGAATTCGCTGTAAAGGCCGTTGGAAACCAGCACGTTGGCCCGACCGAGGGCGTTTGCTCGGGCTATGCCATATTGGATCGTAAGACATGGATAACCAGCGATTCCAACAGCCGACGGCGCCAGGCCACAATCTGGGGCATCGGTTGCCGTAGTATCATTGCGGGAAACATAAACTGCCGTCGGATCAAGATAAAATTCACAACCATCGTCCGGAACTGCATTCAGATCATACCAATTTGGGTCGCAGACCATCCGGCACGTCGGTGCATTTGACGAGTCACATTTGCCGGTTGCATGCGGCAGGTCGTAAATCTGAGTACAGTCCGTGAAACTGTTGCCACAGGCCGTATCGGTGACATGGGGATCTTCTGATATGGAATCTTCGTCGGTGCTGCCGTTACAGTCATTGACCTGACAAGGATCTCCGACTTCCCCGGAAACAACGTAACCATCGAGGTCATCTTCTTCGGAAGGAACATCGGCAATGGCATCAATGATGTCATCGGTAATGGCATCGACAACGTCATCCCGGGCATCCTGATTGATGTCTTCGATAAAATCCCGTGGATGCTGGACGTCGCCGGGCAATTCCAAAATCACATCCACGGTAACTCCAAAAACGTCGTCCACAGACGACGAACCATCGGAACAGGCGATAACCGCCACCAGGCCTGCAGCAAATAAAACAGGCATCACATGCCCACAGACGTTTTTCATCTTTGTTACCCCCAGGGCCTGGGGTTCGACGGGATCGGACAGGGCCGACCTCGGGAACACTCCGGGTTATAGTAAGTCCAACAGATCTCTTATTGAATCACGACGACAGAAAAATGTGTCCAATTTTTGCAACAAGGGCCACCCATGGACCTTAGACCGCAACCCGCCTCCATAACTGACGCTTGCGTGATGGATGTGCTTTGGGAGAGACTACCGCCGAGCTTTGGTGGGAAGTCACCTGACTTGGAGCATGATATCAACATGGAAGACATGGCTAACTTGGAACTGTCCCCCGACGAAATGTTGGACATGGGTAATGCGGTGCTCAGGCTAGTGGTCGGGCATCTGGCCAGCTTAGATACGGCCCCAGCCCGGGGTGATTTCACCGACATCGAAGCCCTTTGTCGTGCGTTACAAGAACCGGTGCCAGAAGATGGTCAGCAGTTGGAATCGCTGTTGTCACCGCTGTTCGAAGAATGGATTCCTAGGTCATTTGGAACCGTCAGCCCGGGCTATCTCGCGTTTATCCCCGGTGGTGGTATCTATCCCGCAGCGCTGGCCGATTTCATCTCGAACACGACCAACCGTTTCACCGGACTTTGGCAGGCTGCGCCGGCTTTGGTGCAGTTGGAGGCCAATGCCCTTGATTGGATAAGGGAGTGGATGCAGTTCCCGCCCTCGGCTAGGGGGCTGTTCACTACCGGCGGTTCGATGGCCATGTTCAACGCCATTGCATGTGCTCGGGAACAGCGGCTCGGTACCGACATCAGGTCCGGGACGTTGTACATCTCCACACAGGCCCATCACTCCATCGCAAAGGCGGCAAGGCTTGCAGGCATTGCCCATGATCGCGTCCGGGCAATCCCTGTGGACGGACACTTCCGCATAAACCTGGAGGCTCTTTCGCAGGCCATCGACGACGACCGGTCTCGGGGACTGGTCCCTTTCATGGTATTTTCCGCTGCCGGGACCACTAACACCGGTGCAGTGGACCCGCTGGACGCTGTGGCCGACCTATGCGCCCGGGAAGGATTGTGGCACCACGTGGACGGCGCTTACGGGGCGTTTTTCCATATAGTTCCCCAGTTGCGCCCACTCCTTGCCGGTCTGCCCCGGGCCGATTCGTTGACTCTGGACCCCCACAAGGGTCTTTTTCTGCCTTACGGTACCGGGGCGCTCCTAGTCCGTGACGGTGAAGCGTTGCGTGGGCTGCATTCCTCCCATGCCGGTTACCTTCCGGACCAGCAAAACGAGTTCTACGACCCGACGCAGTACGGGCCGGAACTGTCCCGGGGCTTCCCGGGCCTGCGCGTGTGGTTGACACTGAAACTGTTCGGAGCAGCCCGTTACCGGGCGGCCCTGGCGGAAAAACGGGCTTTGGCACTGTGGGCGGCCGATGAAATGGCAAAAATCCCTGGCATCGTCATCGATGCCCCGCCGCAGCTCTCCCTATTCGCCTTCCACCTGGAATCACCGGCCCTGGCGTCCCAGGACGGGCAAAATAACGCTACCCGGGCCCTGATGGAACGTGTGAACGCCCGGGGGCGGGTAATGATCACCGGTGCCCAGGTGGGTGATCGCTATCTAGGACGGGTGTGCGTGCTTAGTTTCCGCACCAGAAAGGACCATATGCAGGCTTGCATCGAAGACATAGCCGCCGAAACCGAACACTTGCTAGCCGAAGCCACCGTCGCAGGCGGTTAGCAATCATTTCGTCTGATGACCCGTCACTTTGGCAGGCTCCAAGCCTTCCCTGTTATCCTGCCGTAGTCGCAGGATCCATTCGGAGAAAAATCTGGTCTAACAACCCACAGGAACGGCTAAACAAGGAAATAAGGCGTAGAACTGATGTCGTAGGAATTTTCCCCAACCGTGAAGCCATTGTAAGGCTCATAGGCGCCCAGGTCTGCCATTCAAAATGGACATTTTGCCTCCATGTCTTCAATGACTTGCCTGAAAAGTTTCCTCGCTTCTTTGGCTGGCCATGTTGTCGCCGAAGCCGTCAGACTGTAGTGACTTGACGCAACATAAGAGCACTAGCGAGCTGTGACAGGATACAGGGTGGATTTAGGTCGCAGAACTTTCGGCAAAGGCTGTGTTGACCGTCGCCCGTGGAAGAAACAGGTGGTTTGGGTCATCCATGAATCGCATGAAGCCGTACTGCTGGTAAAATGCCTTTGCATTGTCATCTTTGGCTTCCACAATGAAACAAGCCCAGGCAATTTTGCTTTGAAGGCTGCGATGCATTGCATCCATCAATAAATACTTTCCCATACCACAGCCACGAGTTTCTGTTGAAACGGCCAAACGGCCCAGCCTTACCGAAGGGACACTGGGATAACGTGGCATTTTTGAACGCAATTCATCTGGCAACAGCTCAATGGAAACTCCGGCCATCGACAGAGAGTAGTATCCCAAAATACGGGATTCCCCGTCCAAGGCCAAAAAAACCGTTGCAAATCCCCTACGGGAATCTTGGGATGCCTGTTGTTGAAGATAGCGATCCAACGCCAAGACACCACAGGTAAATGCCTTTGTGTCCACCCCTTTGTCAAACAGTTCTATTCGCCAATGTTCGGAGGGGGTGTGTTTGCTCACTGGCTAACCCGTTTGCGATATTCCTGCGCAGCCAATTGCAATTTTTCAACAGGTTGTGGTGGGTTTTGTAGGGCTTCGGCAAAAGCGATTTGATCTCGTCTTGTTAGTTCCACCAGTCCCTGTTCTTTCAGCGTTTGTTGAGCCGCATCATTGGCCGCCGAAATGATGAAATCTGTCAGCGTTTGGCCACGAAGGGTCGCCGCTTGCAGGAACGCCTCCTTTTGGTGGGCTGACACACGGGCTTCCAAACGTTCGGTCCGGCGATTGTCAGTGATTTGGCTGGGCATATTCTTCCTCCCTCGATGGGCCTTTGTAGTGTACGGCTAATTGCCGGATTGATCAACTCCAGAACATTTGTCCTTCCCCAATCCTGGGGCGGTTTGGACCAAATAAACCTTCAGTGTCCGCCGCCCATAGTCGCCGACAAGCAGTCCCTGGAAGGACAGGTCTTCGTTTAGGTCTGGCTAGTGAATGCCGTAGGGTGACAATTCGATGTTGGCCAGTTGGGCATCTGTGGCCTTGGACAGTCGCTTGTTTCCATGAATGGGAAATTTAATCTCGACGCCGTTGGCTAGGCGGATAGCGATCATTCCGTCCATTGTATTGTGCCCGCTGTACGCTTTCAGCTGAGGTACTCATTCCTGACCGCCACCATAACGTACGTGAACGTGGACTGGTCCGTGATCGTTGCTGTAAAAGAAAAACCTGAATCCATCTTGTTAAAAAATTGTAGGCATTGCCGATTTCTCACGAGCCACGAATTACGATGCGAAAATTTCCACGACATGCCAGCACAACAGGGCGAACCGCGCCCTCCTGCCGCCCCAGATTGGTGCCGGTCTTGACTGGAGGGGTGGGGGGCCGTACACTTCCCGGCGGTTGTGAACTGACACGTCAGTCTAGTTTTGGAGCGGTTGCATGTCCCGAAGCAGAAATGGTCGTTTTATTGGCTTTGATATGGGTGCCGAGACGATCCGCATGGCGGAAGTCGTCCTGAGAAATGGATTTACCAGCATTCATGCACTGGAACAAATCCCCCATCGGGGAGATGTCGCCGGGGCCATTGCCCAGTTGTTGACTTTGGTCGATTGGTCGGAAATTGATGGGGCCGGTACAACGGGCAGGATGTCCGTTACATTGAACCTGCCAAATATCCCCAGAAAGGCTTCGATAATCGCCGGATGTGGGGTTTTGTATCCGGAATTTCCCGATATCACGGTTGTTTCGATTGGTGCCCAGGGCTTTTCTGTGGTGGAAGTCAGCGGTGACGGGACCAGTTATTCCCGGGAAAATGGGCGATGTTCCCAGGGGACCGGCAGCTTTTTGGGGCAATTGATTGGACGATTTGACTTGGATTTGGCCCAGGCAGACCTGTTGGTCGCCGATGAAACTCAACCGGCCCACCTGTCAGGCAGATGTCCGGTTATCTTGAAGACCGATATGACCCACCTGGCCAATCGTGGTCTGGACCGAGGGCCCATCCTGGCCGGACTTTATGACGCCGTCTGTGACAACGTACGGACGCTGATTCGACCCAGGACCGACAAAGCCCACCTGGTCGTCATCGGCGGTGTGGCCCGTTCATCCAGGGTCCAGCAGCGCTTTGCCAAATTCGCCCGGGAAATGGACATGGGCTTTGTAGATGGCCATGCTGATCGGGATTCCTTTATGGACGCCATCGGGGCGGCGGTTTTGGCCGCACAGGGCCCCGCGACCCCTGTCCCAGACTTGGAAAATTTGGTTACGCCGTCGGACCCCATCACATTTGATACCTTGCCGCCATTGACCGCGGCCATGAATAACGTTCGCAGGCTGACCGGCACATACAAGGACTGGGGTAACACCCGCCGTAGTGTCATCCTGGGCCTGGATATTGGCAGTACCGGTTCAAAGGCCCTGGCACTGGACAGTTCCGACGGCGAGCCCCTGTGGGATGCCTGGTCCAGGACACTTGGCGATCCCGTAGAGGCGGCCCGCAGTCTGGTTGCGGACTTTTTGGCGGCCCACGGGGACAATGCCGATGTCATTGCAATCGGCGTTACCGGTTCAGGACGCCAGATCGTCGGGTCATTGGCAGCATCGGCCACGGACCCGTCCAAGGTCTTCGTGATGAACGAAATCGCCGCCCACGGAGCCGGGGCCGTCTATTGGGACCCCCAGGTGGATACCATCTTTGAATTGGGGGGACAGGACGCCAAATACATCCGCCTGGAAGAGGGTAGGGTGGTCGATGCGGCGATGAATGAAGCATGCAGCGCCGGGACCGGTTCTTTTGGAAAAGGATGTCGGCGGCGGCGT
>LSQX01075162.1_pt1 | contig 20374 bp, 14 predicted proteins | sample 654561 | NCBI WGS metagenome assembly LSQX01 (sample SAMN04489861, study PRJNA283612) | anaerobic digester metagenome | isolation source: 4 biogas reactors fed with cattle manure at either 37C or 55C with and... | place: Denmark: Kongens Lyngby | collected 2014 | reverse complement strand
CACATGGATACCGTGTTTCCCAGGGAGACCGACCTCACCGTCAAGAGAAACGGCAATATCCTTGCGGCGCCGGGCGTCTCGGACAACACTGCGTCGGTATGCCAGATGCTCATGGTCGGGCGGATTCTTGCGCGCAACGTCCCGCTCCCGCACCCCGTGATCCTCATAGCCAACGTGGGCGAGGAGGGTCTGGGCGACCTCAAGGGCGCGCGGTACTTCTGCGACCATGTGGAGGAGTATGATTTCGAGGGTTTCAAGATCGATCCTGCGAGCCTCGTCTTCCTGAACATCGACGGAGGTCTGGACCATATAGTCAACCAGGGTATCGGGTCAAGGAGGCTCCGCGTCACATACCGAGGCGAAGGAGGGCACTCTTGGGGAGCCTTCGGGAAATCCAGTGCGATCCACGGCATTGGCACTGCGATAGCAAAGATAGCCCAGATCAAGGTCCCCGAAAAGCCGAAGACGACCTACAACATTGGTGTGGTCGAGGGCGGGCATTCGGTGAACTCAATAGCCCAAAGCGCCTGGATGCTCATAGACATGAGGTCGGTGAGTGCCGAGCATCTAAAGGCCCTGGAGAATGAAGTAAGAGATATCCTTACGCAGGCCGCCGATGAAACCGGCACGACCTATGACGTGGAGGTAGTGGGAGACAGGCCAACCGGTACCTTGTCGCCCGATTCACCGCTCATAAGAACCCTGACTGAACTCGGCAAGGAATACGGTATCGATTACCGTCTTACGGCCTCCAGCACCGACTCAAACATCCCGCTTGCCAAGGGATGGCCTTCGGTCACCATGGGGTTCAAGAGATCCGAAAACGTACACCGGACGACGGAATTCCTGTATATCGATTCCCTGGTGCCGGGCGTGAAGCTTCTTCTCGAGTGTTACGGCCGCCTGCTATACGCTCTCTAATCACCTGAGCCCGGAGGCGATCTCAAAGAGGGCATCGAGCCAGCCGGGCTCGAGGAGCCCGAGTCTCCATATGGCCACTCCGGCCAGCCCGTAGCGTTTCGCAAGCGAAGCCCTGGCAGACAGCGACCGGTTGCTTTCCGTGAAAGCGTGATAGGTTATGCCTTGAGACTCCCAGGCGGAGTAGTGGCACGATAAGTATGGGTCGTAAGTTCCAGGGGCTTCTAGAGACACCGGGTTACCCCCGGACACACCGGGCGAACATGTGGTGGTGCCCGAATCCGGTTTTCGCTCCGTGTGAGGTCGACCGACTTCGTCTCGCGCCGCGGGGTGGGATACTAGCCGCGTCACCCGCGTATTGGCCTGAGAGTCTTCATGAGCCACAGGGCTTACCTCTTCCACTGCATACAGAGTGCCGTAGGCCGGTACTGCGAGGATAAGCTTCTCGGCAGGCACTTCTTGCAGTTCCAACCGGACCGCCTCATCGACCTTGCTCCACGGTGCGGTCGGAGTGGGCGTTTCCGGGTCCTCATAGCCGTAAGCCATCAGAATGACTGCGTCGGCTACCTCTCCAATATGCTCGTGGTCATATCCAAGGTACTCACTATTGAGGGGGTGCAGGATCACGAAGAGCCGCGTGTCCCTTATGTACTTCCTCAAGGCTTCCAGGAAGGCGCTCAGGTTCGCGGCATCGGTTTCACGCTTCTCAGGGTCAAGGCCCAGGCCTTCGAAGTCGATTGCTATTCCGTCGAAGGAAGCCGAAGTAGAGGCGATTTGCATAGCGAGCTTCTGGCGCTTCGCCGGATCGGCGAGGAGCGACGAGAGCCACCCGCCTTCTTCATGGGCGAAGTACATCGCGATGGCCTCTGCGCCGCCGGCCTCCATGCCTATCATGGCAGCGCCCCAGCCGTCAGGCCTCAGGAAACCGGTATGTCTGTCTTTGTCGGTGACCCGTCCTTCGCGGTCGACTGAAAACCAGCCGAGGATCGCGCCCTTGAGGTTGGACGCCGGGCTATCCGGCCCAGGCACGAGGGGGTACGGGTACTTGTCGCCGAAGAAATCTTCCCAGCTTGAGTATTCGGGGGAACCTAGGGCGTAAAACCCCCAGACGGGGATGTCCTCCTTGGGAGAGACCAAAGAGGCCGAATACGACGCTCCGTCCCATCTCACCACGTATCCCATGGCTTCGCTGAAGAACCTTAGAGGCACGACGGTGTGGCCGCGGGTGAGCTCAGGCGGCTGCGACAGCGTTACCACCTGTCCGCCAACTGTTACGGAGGGATCCCCTATCCTAAGGACAATGACCGTCTCGCCTTTCGCGCAAGTTACGGTCCCGTCCTCGCTCCACTCTACCGTGAAACCGAGAGCTTCTGAGAGGGCCCGTATGGGGACCATGGTTGTGCCGTCCTTGAGAAACGGGCTTATGGGAAAGGCGACGGGAAGGTCGTCAAGGTAGACCTGAACATTCCTGTCTCCGTCCGCACTCTCTTCCGCCAAAACCGCTTGGGCGGGAACCGACAAGGACAAGCCGGTGATCACGAACGCGAGCATAAAGGCCGTTAAGAATCTTTTCATGTTATGCAGTTCTCCCGTCTAAGAAGTCTCGTGAGCGACAACTCGTCTCTAATACATGGCTGGCATGGGGCGGCGTTTTCTAAGATACATATGTTATACCACAGAGGGCTCGTGGCCCGACAAGGACCGTGGGTGGTATTTCTCAAAGAGTCCTTGAGACCTCCGTGGCCGCGTTTATGTGCTCACGGGCTGCAGTTTTCGGCCTTTTCGAGACAATAACCCGCCTAATCCCCGCCGGGGCGCTCTTCTTCGGGCGGGGAGATCTCAAAGAAGTACTCCAAAGGCAGGTTGGGAAATCCTTGTTTGAGTGCTCCGATAAATCTGGAGTTGGGTGAACGGTGCCCTCTAAGTATCCTTGAGAGGGCTGCTCTTGAGACTCCCATCTTCCTGGCCAGCTCTGCTTGTTTCATCCCGCTTTTCAGAAGAGCCGCCCTTAGGCGGAAGGGTGAAAACCTGTTCACGGGGTTCACCTCCGTTGCCTACCGGCGACAGATATAGTATAGGGACAGTGTTGATAGACGTCAACCCTATCCCACAGATACGTAGAAAAAGCGGGGGGCGAGGGATCTCCGATCTTGTCTTTGGCCAGTGAGGTAAGCGTACCGAAAGACAAGAGGCGCAACGATCGGCGAAGCGACGTGTTGCCGAATGTCAACCGAGCGTATACACTGGAGACATGACGATCGCTGAGATGATCAAACAAAGACGAACCGAACTGGGGATGAGCCAGCGCCAGCTGGCCTCGGTTTCCGGTTTGAGCAACAGCGAGATATCCAGGATCGAGTCAGGAGAAAGGAAAAGCCCGTCTCCAAGGGTGCTTCTTGCTTTGTCTGCAGCCCTAGACCTTTCCTACGACGCGCTCATGCAGGAAGCGGGCCACCGGCCCCTTTTGGACGTTGTCCCGAAAATGCCCGATTGGGTATACAGCCTGCCCCCCGATCTGTACAGGTTTGTAAAGGAAGAAGCGTCACGAGGATGGCCCTATGTTAGACTTGCGAGAGGCATGAGCGAGAAGGACCTCTCACCGGAGGATCTGGAAGCCATCATTGCGACCTGGGTGGAAGCCCGGCGCAAGTATGATAAGAGGTCTTCCGGACGGGAATAGCTACTATCTGATACTCTCGGGAGGGCTCGGAATGTCGGGAAAAAGGTACGCCAAGGCTCAAGTGTCGGGAAACGGGATGGTAGCGGCAGCCCACCCTCTGGCTGCCCTGGCAGGGATTGATGCGCTGCGTGAGGGCGGAAACGCCATGGACGCGTGTCTCGTCATGGCGTCGGTAACCTCTGTGGTTCTCCCCCACATGTGTGGCCTGGGCGGCGATGCTTTTTTCATCTACTACGACGCCGGGACAAAGACGGTTACGGCTCTGAACGGTAGCGGTACTCCGGGTGACAACTCTACGTTGGAATTCTTCGCGGGCACTGGCCCGATTCTTCCTCAGGACGGCATTTTCTCTGTGGCGGTCCCCGGTGCTCCCCTTGCTTTTGAGATGGCTGCGCTTAAGTTCGGCACATTTGGGCTTCGCAAGTGTTTCGAAGTGGGAGCCAAGGTCGCGGAGCGGGGGTTTGTTGTTTCCGCCGGTTTTTCCAGGGCGATTGCTGCCGAGAAGGCCAAACTTTCCAAGTTCGAAGAGTCCTCCCGCGTGTTTCTCCCAGGAGGAGAGCCGCCGAGGCCGGGTACCTTGTTACGGCAGGTGGATATGGCCAATACCTTAAGGGCTTTCGGCGAGGGCGGCGCGGAGTATATGTACGAAGGTCCTTTTGCCGAGAAGTTCTACGAGATGAATGAGAAGATGGAAGGCACATTCACCGGAGGAGAGTTCAAACGTCACTTCCGGAACCCGCTGGATTTATACGAGCCAATCCAGACGTCATACAGGGGATACACCGTCCTCCAGACGGCACCTGTTTCCCAGGGCTTTATCGTCTTAGAGGAGCTCAATATGCTCGAGACTCTCGACATGGCGGCCCTTTCTCCGTCGGGACCGGAGGCCGTCCATTTCATGGTCGAGGCAAAGAAGATAGCGTTCGCTGACAGAAACGCCCATGCCGGCGATCCGGAGGTGACCGGTTTCGATGTGGGGAGGTTCATCTCCAAGGAGTACGCGATGGCGGCCGCGAAGACCATCGACCGGGAAAGGGCGGCCTCGTATGCCGGAAGTGTCCCGACCGGAGGCGATACCACCTCATTTGTCGCCTGGGACGCTAAAGGCAACTGCTGCTCCTTTATCCACAGCATCGCATTTGCCTTTGGATCGGGCATCATGGTGCCTGGGACGGGAGTGCTTCTCAACAACAGAGCAGGTAGGTCCTTTGTGCTTGAGCCCGAACATCCAAACTGCCTGGCGCCTTTTAAGCGCCCCATGCACACTCTGAACTGCTATATGGTGCTTGAGGGCGGCGTCCCGTTCATCGTGGGCGGTACCCCCGGTGGAGACGGTCAGCCTCAGTGGAATATGCAGATGCTGAGCCTCATGCTTGACCACGGCATGGGACCCCAGGATGCTTGCGACTTCCCGCGCTGGACTTCATCTCCAGGGACGGATGTCATCGGCCTGGGCAAGCCTTACGAATTGAGGCTTGAGTCGCGGTTCCCCGAAGCCACGTTGAAGGACCTTGCTTCAATGGGACACGCCGTGAAGACGGTCGGTCCGTGGGCGGGCGGCGGCGGAGCCCAGATTATCATGAAGGATTTCGCAACCGGCGCCCTGATAGGCGGCTCGGATAGACGTGTAGGAGGCATGGTGCTGGGCTACTAGGAGAAAAAGCCCCCGGTGGCCGGTAGAGCACGGTCTCCGGGGGCTTCGATCTTGAGTCGCCTTCCGGCCCAGACCCGGTCAAGGCAACCGGGATGTCCATTAACCCTTCTTACCCGTCACCGACACATTGTCAATGAGCGCGTAGGGAAGCGTTATCCCGAAATTCTTGGTCTCGCGACTTAGGGCAACCAGATGGTCTTTGAGATGCGTGAATATGTTCAGCGAGAACATGCAGTCTTTCACGCGTCCTACAAGCTCTCCGTCTTCCACCAGGAAACCCATGGCTATGTTGCCGCTCACTTGGCCCGAGAACGGGTTGCCTGCCCAGGCTCCCATGGTGTTTTCAACCACGATGCCGCGCTTCATGCCCGTGAGGAGGCTTTCTTTAGACAAAGAGCCTCCCGGGACGATGACGTTGCCGGGCTCTATCCCGCCGACTCCTCCCGTTCCTATTGGTTCTCGGCCGAGCTTCCGGGCGGTTTCAAGGTCAAGGAGGTACTCGCGCAAGACCCCCTTTTCAATGAGGGGAGTGCGCCTACAGCGTACTCCTTGCGCGTCGTACATCCGGCTCTCTAGGCCTCCCTCCATGAGGCCGTCTTCTATGACCGTGAGTTGGGGCGAGAACACCTGCTCCTCCAGACGTCCCTTAAACGGGCTTACTCCTATGGTGACGGCCCGGCCGTCAAGGCATGCCAGGATTGGGGAGATGAGGTCGCGGAAAGCGAAAGGAGTGAAAAGCACCGGGTAGGCGTCTGTCTTCACCGGTACGTTCTTCCGGGCCAGGTCGAACCTTGACCGGATTTCCTCCTTCATTGCCTCCACATCCCAGTTGAGCACCGTTGAGACATGGTAATCCCAGAGGTCCACCAGGTTCTGGCCGTCAACAAGGCTGGAGATGGCCATCAAAAGGAGGACCGTCCTGTCCCAAGTCGCTTCCAGACCGTTGGTGTTGGCGATCCCTTCGCGGAAGACGGCCTTGGACACGGTGACCGAACCGTTTACGTCGGGGTGGAGAGACTTTAGGAACGCCGACAGGTCTTCTCCCACCCGGAGCATCTCCTTGAGGCCCAGCGAAGCGACTTCTTCCGAGTACACCGCGGGTTTCTCTGAGGGTTCCGGGTCGGGAAAGACATAGTTCGCGGGCGCACCGTACTCACAGAGCCTTATCGCCCTATCGAGGACCTCTTTCTCTCCTCCCGCCTTGGTGGATACGGCAACTCCCAACTTGCCGCCTTTTATCGCCTGAGCAGTGAACTGTAGACTCTCGGTGTTCTGTATGCCTTTTAGCCTGTTGAACTCGAAGTTGATCTCGATTTTCTGTGACTCGCGAAAAGTGAGCGTGGCACCGGCTCCCGATTCGCGGGCATATTTCAGGGCTTCGCCCGTCATTTCTTCTCACCTCCAACAACGACCCGCTGGACCCTTATATGAGGAGACCCGTCGGCAGTGGGGAGCGGACCCTGATTCCCTTTGCCGCATCCGCCGGCGGTATTCTTGATGCTGAAGTCGTTTCCGATCATGTCAATGTTCTTGAGGGTAGTGAAAACGTTCCCGGTGAGGGTCACCTCTCGCACAGGTTCGTGAAGGGAGCCGTTACGGATCATGTTGCACCTGGAAGCCGTGAAGGTGAACATCTCGCCGTTGGTCTCCCCGCCGTAACCTCCTGCCACGTATACCCCCAGGGAGATATCCTTGAGCATTTCCTCCAATGAGTGTTTGCCAGGAGCTATGCAGGTGGTCCTCATCCGTACAATCGGGGGGAACCGGTAGTTTATGGCACGGGCGTTTCCGGTAGGCTTTTCACCCATCTTCCAGGCGCTCTCCCGGTTGTGAAGGTGTCCGACCACGACTCCCCCTTTGATGAGGTACGTCCTCTGCATCGGCACGCCTTCGTCATCGTATTTGGCATCGCCGCGATTGCCGCCTTCGATGCCGCTGTCGAAGATATCCAGGTCCTTGGGGCCGTATTCGGTCCCTACCTTAAGGAGTTCTTTGAGGCGCTCGTTTTCATCGAGAGAGTCGGCTTCGGACAAGTGGCCGAAAGCCTCGTGGACGAACAGTCCCGCCATATCAGGCGCCAGGATCACGGTGTATTCGTCTGCCTTTATGACGGGCGCGTACAACATGTCTCGTGCGGCGGCCGCAGCTCTTACGATCTCTTCCTCCCGGCCGAGCGCCACGTTGTAGTCTACGCTCGAGCCGAACCTCACCGACTCCTGGGTCGTAAGGTTGCCTTTGGTGGCTATCGCGGACATGTTTCCACCCAGGTCCATTTTCTCTTGGTAGATGTATGTGCCCTCGGAATTCGCGAAGTAAAGGTGAGTGTGTCGGTCAAAGTACCGGATGTAGGAGGACGCGATCTCCGGTTGGCTGAGGACCAGTTCGTTGTACTTGCCTAAAAGGCTCACTTTATCGGCCAGAGGGACTTTGAACGCGGGAGTCTCGAACAGCCCTCTCACCTCGTCTTCGACGGGCGGGACAGGGTAGAGCTTGATTTCTTTCTTGAGGATTTCCCCCAAGATCCGCGCCTGGGCGCACGCTTCATCGACCTTGCGTTCGAGATCGTCCAGCTTGTTGAAAGTAACAAACCCCCACCCGCCGCTTACCAAGGCACGGACGTTGCCTCCAACCGAAACTGATTCAGATACCTGGTCGATGTCTTCTCCTCTAAACTGAATCCTGACTTCTTCCGTCTCCTCAACTCGGATCTCGCAGTACTCGGCGGTTGAGCGCTTTAGCGCGCGCCTCAGGAGATCCTTCATGGATTTCGCCACGTTCACTGGCCTCCTTCCTATGTACCCCTGCCTTCAGGCGCACCAATTCTACGGAGCCGGGCGTCATACCTACCGGTGGTGTTATACTTGCATGGCGAGCATCCGTAGACGGAGCATGAATGTGAAACCGGTCTTGGATTGGCTCAGACTCTTCGGTCTTGGCGGGGAGAGAGCGACTTGAGAAAAGCAATCGTAGTGGTCGTTGCTTCGGTTATGGTGCTTGGGACGTTGGCCAGTGCTTTTTACTTCTTGTTTCAGGGCACACAGCCTGACCCCACCTCATCAGGCCCTCTTTCCGACATACCGGAGGCCGTCGTGAGATCCTTTCGCTACAGCGATTTCTCCCATACGGATATATCCGAACTGGACCTTTCGACCGTTGGAGACGAGATCTTGACCTATACTTTCAGTTCCGAGACAAAGTGGCCTGCTCCCGAAAGGATGCCTCCTGAGTACTCCCCCGACCGGATAATGTCCCTCGGCAAGGATCTGGGCTTGGGGCTTACCGCCTTGCATGAATCAGGCATTACCGGAAGAGGCATCCCCGTCGCCGTGATCGATAAACCCATCATCGAATACCACGAAGCGTATTCGGGCGGCTTGCGCTATATCGAGGTAAACCCGGGCGCCGAAGAGGAGGGAGAGGCTCACTTTCACGGTGCGGCCTGCGCGACGATTTTGGCGGGTGATTGCGGCGTGGCGCCGGAGGCGCCCCTTTACTACTTCGCCGTCCCCGATGGCCCCGAACCTTATAGGTGGCTCGCCGAGGCCATGAACATGCTCCTCGATATGCGTGAGGAAATGCCCGAAGAGGAGAAAATCCGCATCGTATCGGTATCTTACGGCATTCATGCTTCAGAGGCAGGGGCTTCAGAGTGGTTGGACGCCATCGCCCGGGCCGAGGAATTGCTGGAAATGGTCGGCCTGATCGACAAGCGCGACGAATTTCCCGCGCGTCTGTCAGGCGGCCAGAAACAGCGCGTCGNNCCGGGCCGAGGAACAGGGCGTCATAGTGGTCTATCCGGGGATGCCGGGGCTTAGTTTCACCGGAGCAGGCTGTCTCCCGAACCTTGACCGGGACGATCCCGCGAATTACAAGCGCTGGAGCTGGGTGATCGCCAAGGAGCAAGTCGTGGGCAAGCTGATTGAGGCGGGCGTTTCTTCCTTCGAAGAAGCGCGGGAAGAGCTTAAGCGCCTGCTTACATCCGATCCCGAAATGGATGTCCTGCGTGTTGAAGCCATCCATACGTTTCTCTACATGATTGAGCTTGCCAAGTTCGACCCCGCCGCCAGTTACGAAGAGTATCTCTGGGCGATGGTGACTTACGATCCGGAAACCCTCGCCGTGCCGGTTGATTACTTGACGGTCGCCGGCGCTTCGTCGCCTTTGTCCTACACCTACTACGGGGCCGGAGGGCTAAGCTGGGCTACGCCCTACCTTGCGGGAGTCCTCGCTCTCGGACTCCAAGTGAACCCGTCCGCCACGCCTGAGGACCTATTTGCAGCGCTCCTTGAGACTGCTTGGACCTTTGGCCAGGAGGGTGTCCAGGGCAAGCTGCTGAACCCAAAAGCTTTCGTGGACGCCCTGAAGTAGACGGGGTAGGTGCCGGGTAGGCGCGGCGATGGATCTTACCCGGTAAGCACGCTTGTCTTTACGCCCAGCCACTCCGGGTACTCACGGAGGCCGAGCCTCTCCAGCGTGTTCAACGTGGGCAAGCCTTCCTGGTCCCACCCACGCAAGACGTAATACTCGTGGAGCATTTCTCCCAGGAAGGGTAGTGATCCGGCGGCTCCCCCCGATGGCCTCGGGTGGCTCAGGAGCCTGGGAGGCAGGCGATCGTCTTTTCGGGTTATCCCAAGGGCTACGTTGCAGAGCCGCCTCAGGTTGAAGCTTCTCTCACCGGCTTTTAGGAGGTCTTTGTGGCTATAAGGGATCCCCAAGCAGTACTCGATCCAGCGTGCCATCTCGACAGGGGAAACGCGGGCGTCGAGCACGGACTTACACAAGCCCAATGCGTTCAGGGCGCCCGTAAGGTTCTGCATCTTGACGGCTATTTCGGCTTTTCCTTTGCTGCCCAGTTTCTCAAGACCGGCTTCTATACCCGCCATCTCCTTGGGGTATTTCCCTGTCTCGATGTAGTAAGTCATCCCGTCCAGGTGGCAGGCCCCGCGGTTCCCCGTCGCATAGGCGACCGCCATACTCGTGTATATCCGCGGGTCGTACATGGGGACTTCCAGCCCTTTTACGTGTACCGCAAATTCCTCGGCCAAGGGCCCGAGATGCTTGGCAGCAGTCCGGGTGCCACGTGAAAGGATGCTTCCGAGCCCTTGTTGGTTTGCGATCTCATTAAGGACAAAGAGGGTTACTTCTCCGTCTCCCCAAAGAAGCGGTCGTCCCGCCATTTCGTCATCGATGATGCCGCGTTCGTAGGCTTCCATGGCGAATGCGACGGCGCTTCCGGCTGAAATTGCGTCCAGGCCGAGCCTCAGGCACATGTCGTTGGCGGATGTGATGTATCGCGGGTCACTTACCAAACACATGGGGCCGAAGGCCCCGATTGCCAAGTAATGAACTCCCTGCCCCGGTAGGGCCCCGGCCGCAAGCTTGCTCAAGCCGGGGAAGGTCCCTTCTCTCCAGTTCTTGACCGGGAGACTTCCCAGGGCCTCGCGTGAGAAGGTTCCTCTGCCGCCGCCGTACTTGTCTCGCTCATTGGCGCGCTCCTTTGTCTTTGCGAAGGACTCACTCATTGCCCGGCTAAGGCCTTCCGGGTCTGTGGGTTTCGGAGGCTTACCGCCCCGGACTAAGACGGCCTTTAAATTCTTGGAGCCCATGACGGCCCCCATGCCCGTGCGTCCCGCCGTCCCGGGGCTCCTTCCGCAAAAAGCGACGGCTGCGAAGTACACGCCGTTTTCGCCGGCAGGTCCTATTATGGCTGCCTCCATGTCTTCACCGTGACGTTCCTTGAGGGCTTGATGGCTGAAAAACACGTCCTCTCCCCAGAGTGCACCGGCTTTTTCCACTTTCACGCTGCCTTCGTCGCCGTCTATGACGATGTATGAAGGTTCCTCGAAAGACCCTCTTATGGTGAGGGCGTCCACCCCTAATGCCTTCATCCTGGGACCAAAGGACCCTCCCGCGGAGGACTCGCCGAGGAGACCCGTCAGGGGAGACTTGGCCACCAGCGAGGTCCGGCTGGCTGCCGCAATGGGAAACCCTGTGAGCAGGCCCGGGGCGATGACCAACGCATTGGCAGCCGACAGGGGGTCGACCTCAAGCCTGGAAGACTCGAGCCACAAGCGGGTGGCAAGGCACGCTCCGCCAAGGTAGTCCCGCCTGATTTCCGCTTGGATGGGAGATCCGGTTATGCTTCCCGTTGTGGCGTCAACTACTAAGGCCCGGGTGTTTTCGGCTTGAGTGCTGCTCATGGCTCACTCTCCTCATTTGTCCTTCTCCTGGGCGACCCAATCGCCGGCTCAGTCCGCGGCTACTTCTGTGTGGAGGGGAGGCAGTTCTCAATTCCTGTGGCGGTCTCTCTCGCGGCCTTCCCGGCTGAACGCATCCCTGGGGAAGGGGCGGGAGCTCTCTTTCCCTCTCGACCTCAGTTCATCGAGGAAGGCCGGTCGCTTCGCCAATGGGGTTCGAGAAGGCGGTTCGCTGCCTTGAGTGGGTTCGGCGGCCTGCATTTCGCTGTCTTGGGCACCGGTACCGGGAGGCATCTCGCCGGGCGGCGTGACCGATGTTGCGGCTGCCTGGCTACCGCCCTGCTCTCCAGGCGCCTCGAACATCCTGAGGTAATCGGCCATCGTGATCCTTACTTCCCTGGGTTTGGATCCCTCGTATGGTCCCACATAGCCCTTAACTTCCATGGCATCTATGAGCCGGGCTGCCCTGCTGTAACCTATGGGCAGCTTGCGCTGGAGTAACGATACCGAAGCCTGTTTGGCCTCTACCACTATCCTCAAAGCCTGCGGGAAGAACGGGTCGTCCGAGATTTCCGGTTCCTGCTCCAGCGTCTCAGGCACCTGGAGTATACCTGTGGCGAACTGCGGTTTGGCTTGGGCCGATACGAAGGACACAAGTTCGTCGATCTCTCGTTCGGATATATATGAGCCCTGAGCACGCAGAGGCTTGGATGATCCCACCGGGTGGAAAAGCATGTCTCCGCGTCCTAGGAGTTTTTCGGCTCCCGCCATGTCGAGTATGGTGCGCGAGTCTATCTGGGAGGCCACCGCGAAGGCTATCCTGGATGGGATGTTGGCCTTGATGGTCCCCGTGATGACGTCTACCGAAGGTCTCTGGGTCGCCACTATCAGGTAGATGCCCGAGGCCCGCGCCATTTGGGCCAGCCTGAAGATGGCGTCCTCGACTTCGGCGGGCGCCACCATCATGAGGTCTGAAAGCTCGTCGATGATGATGACGATGTACGGCATGGCAGGCTTCAGGCTGTCGGGCGGCGTCGCCACCTCGTTATAGCGGTCGATGTCTCGGGTCCCGACCTTGGTGAACTTTTCGTACCGGGCTTCCATCTCCTTGATGGCCCACCTCAAGGCCCCTGCCGCCTTCTTGGGGTCGGATACCACCGGGGCGATGAGGTGCGGCACTCTCGACCATACCGAAAGCTCCACACGTTTTGGGTCTATAAGGACGAGCTTGACCTGGTCCGGTCTCGCCTTGAAGAGCAAGCTCGCTATAATCGAGTTTATGCAGACGCTCTTGCCGGCCCCCGTCGCACCGGCGATCAGAAGGTGTAGGCAATGGTCAAGTGTCGTCACTACCGGGCGGCCCGATATGTCTTTACCCAGGGCCACAGTGAGGGGCGACTTGGAACTTCTGAACTCCCTGGTTTCAAGCACGTCCCTCAGGTGAACCAGGGAGATTTCTTTATTGGGAACCTCAATGCCTATGGCGGATTTCCCGGGGATTGGCGCCTCGATGCGGACATCCTGTGCCGCCAGGGCAAGGGCTAAGTCCTGAGACAGGTTTACGATGCTGGCCACTTTGACTCCCGGGCCGGGTTGGACCTCAAAACGAGTCACCGCGGGTCCCCGTTCTATCCCTACCACCTTGGCTGCTATGCCGAAAGAAAGGAGAGTTTTTTCGATAACCCGCCCCTGCGCGCCGTAATCTTGGGACTGCTTTGACCGCTTCGAGGGCTCGGATTTCTGGAGTATGTTGAGCGGAGGGATCTCATAGAAAGCATCCTCGCTCAGGGGCTGTTGCTGCATAGACGGGGTAAATTCGTGAGGTCCTCCCGGTTTTCCGGAAGGTCCTATTCCGGGTGCATTTCCTGAGGCTTCCTTCGTGCCTGGTGATGCCGCGACATCGCCTTTTAGGTCGGAGCCTTGGGATGCCTGATCCAAGGTCGCAGGCTGCCCATCCCGGCTCGAACCCAACTTCGCCTGGAGATCGAGGACCGCTGAAGAGAACGAACCCCGCCCGGAGGCGCTTTCTGCCTCGACCAAGTCCCTGAGGCTTATCTCTTCTTCCTCTTCCGCCTCTTCTCCGGTCTCATCGTCCCATAGTTCGTCCGGGTCCGGTCCGTGTTCGGCGAAGAAACGGCCTACGAATGCCTTGAACCAATCCCACCCTGACATGACGGCCATCCAGATCAGCGAAAAAGGAGTCCAGGGCGATTTGTTTCCCAAAAGGCTGACTGCCACGGTGATCCCTAGGAACATGACCGGGAAAGAGAAGTACCTGCCCGTGGCTATCCTGAAAAACCATGAGACCGAGGCCCCCAGGAGCCCTCCTCCGCCTCCCATGCGCCCGGCGGTGAACACGTCTTCCCAGGGGACGCGAAGTGCGTGGTAAATGCTTGATCCGAAGACCAGCAGCACCCAGAAACCCCAGACGAAGCGGGGAAGGGGCTCATCGGGGTTGGCCAGTTTGACCACCGAGTTCAATATCAGTATGAAGCAGAAGAACATGGCCAGGGCGCCGGCGATTGACGAGACGAACCGGGCCAGCCGGGCAAATACCACGGTGACCGGATTACCGCCTTCGGGGTTGTATCCCGAGATCCCCATGGCTACTATGAGCGCCATCCCGGCCAGGAGGAGTACCGCCCAGGGCCAGCGCCTACCTTGCCGGTTGCCGCTTCTCCTCCCGCGGGCGGAGCGGCTCCGGCTCCTTTCCCGTGTGCGGTTCCCATGGCTTCCGTTTTGGCCGTTCCTCACGCTACTTCCGTTTTCCGAGCGAAGAGCTGCCGCTTCGTCCGCGGGAGATCCGCCCTTAGATCGTTTTACCCGGTATATCCTAGCCAAGACAAACCTCCGTTTGTAACTGGTTCATCTCATGAATTCTCCCATAACGAGGCTATTCCTCCAATACGGTCGCTCAGGGAAAGCCCCCGGGAAGCGGCGTGCACTCAGACGGTGCCGCATGTGTTCCCGCGAGAGGCCGGGAGGATAATGGGTCTTTCGCCAAGAAGAATTTCGTGGTCAGAAACAGTGTCTTTAGAGGGGCGAGGAGGTCGTTTTGTGGATACCGGAAGCTTGGTGCTGGTTTATACGGGAAACGGCAAAGGGAAGACGACGGCGGCGCTGGGGCTTGCCCTGCGCCAGATTGGCTGGGACAGAAGGGTCTTGGTTATTCAGTTCATGAAAGGCAAGGGAAACGTCTATGGCGAACGTATGGCGGCCGAGCGCTTCCTGCCCCTCTTGGAGATCGAGCAACACGGGCGAGACGAGTTTGTGAACCTGAGCAATCCGGCTGAGTTGGACGCAGAACTTGCCCGAAAGGCCCTAGAGCGGGCTGAAGAGGCAATGGAGTCAGGGGAATACGGGATGGTCGTGCTGGATGAGGTCAACGTTGCGATGGCCACCGGGATGATCGACCCCAAAGAGGTGCTTGCTCTTCTGGATAAGCGGCACAAGAACACGGATGTGGTCCTTACGGGCCGGTATTGTCCCAAAGAGATCGAGGATAGGGCCGACATGGTTTCCGAGGTGCGAGAAGTCAAACACCATTTCAGGAGAGGGATTCCGGCGAAGAAGGGAATAGAGTACTAGGTTCCTCGCCGCTCCGGCGGCTGTGTAACAGGTTTAGGCGTGTTTTAGTACTTACCGGTCGGTCGCGTGGACGTTCTTGTTCTAAGGCAATCACGAAGAAAAGGGGGCCCAACAAGTGAAAAAGCCGGATTTTACGCGTTACTTGGACTACGGCGAGCTTACGGAGACACTCCAAAACATTGTCAAGGACAACGAGAACCTCGCAAAGATGTACTCGATAGGGAAGACCTATGAAGGACGGGACATATGGGCGGTTGAGATCACCAATTTCGCCAAGGGTGTCCCCGAGAAAAAGCCCGGCATGTACATAGACGGAAACCATCATGCCGGCGAGGTGACGGGTTCTGCCGTTTGTCTTTACACCATCTGGTACCTCCTTTCCAATTACGGTAAGGATCCGTTCGTAACCCGTTTGGTCGACGACAGGACCTGGTACATCCTGCCCAGGATATCCGCCGACGGCGCGGAGGTCTTTCTCCACACTCCAATGACGCTCCGTTCAAGCACAAGAGAGTACCCGCCGAGGGATAACGACGACGGGCTGAACCCCGAGGATATCGATGGAGACGGTTGGATCCTCCAGATGAGGGTAGAAGACCCCGACGGCGACTTCAAAGTGTCCACGAAGGACGACCGCCTGATGGTCCGTCGCGAGCCGTGGGACAAGGAAGGCCCGTTCTACAAGATCTATCCAGAAGGGATCATAAAGAACTGGGACGGCGGCGAGATCAAGATGGCGCAGCCTAAGTGGGGCCTTGATCTCAACCGCAACTACCCCGCTTTCTGGGAGCCGGACAACGTCCAGCGAGGGGCAGGGCCTTATCCTTTGTCGGAGCCCGAGACCCGGAGCGTCGCCAACTTCATCCTGGCTCACCCCAACATAGCAGGGGCTATGTCCTACCACACCACGATGGGCGCCATACTGCGTCCTGCCTGCACAAGGCCGGACAGCAAACTGCCCGCCGTAGATGTTGTCCTCTACAAGACCATTGGACAAAAGGGCACCGATCTCACGGGCTATCCCCACGTGTCAACCTACGAAGATTACACATTTGACAAGTCAAACCCGCTCAAGGGTGTTTTCATGGACTGGCTCTACGAGCATTTGGGCATAATCACGTTTTCGACTGAACTCTGGGACGCTTCCGTTCGAGCGGGCAACAAGCTCTTCGACCGCGCAGGCAGGAGCGCCGAAGAGAGCCAGCTGAACCTGCTCAAGTGGAACGACAGAGAACTGGCCGGCCAAGGCTTCGTGAGGTGGCGGAAGTTCAACCACCCGCAGCTCGGCGAGGTCGAGATCGGCGGTTGGAAGTCCAAGTTCGTCCTCACCAATCCTCCGCCCCAGTTCCTTGAGGGCGAGTGCCACAAGAACTGCATGTTCACTCTCTATCACGCGGCGTGCTTGCCGGAGGTGCATATAGAGAAGACCAAGGTCGAGAAGCTGGCCGAGGACCTCTACAAGGTATCGGTCGTGGTCTCCAACAAGGGCTACAAGCCTACAAGCGGGTCCCAGCAAGCCGTCATAGCCGGCAAGGCCAAGACCGTGACGGTTGAGATTTCCCACGACGACAAGGTCAGCCTCATAACCGGTAAGGCCAAGACCGACGTCGGCCACCTACCGGGCCTTTCAGGGAGGGCCAGAGGCAGAGGAGGGTGGATGGCTGCAAGCGCCGGTGACAACCGCAAGGAACTCGAGTGGGTTGTTAAGGCCAAGAAGGGTTCCCGCGTCGACGTCACCGTTTCTTCTGAGAGGGCGGGCACAGATACCGCTGCTCTCGTCCTGGAATAACTCAAGGCGGATCGTGGTTTTGGAGTTAGGCGCCGTAGCGGGGAGGGAATGAGTTTGAACATAAGCTTCGACAAGTACCATACATACGATGAGATACGGGCGTTCCTGCAGGACTGCATCCGTGAGTATCCCGAGCTTTGCCGGATAGAATGTATCGGCAAGTCCTACCAGGACCGGGAGATCCTCATGATCGAGATCACCAATAGGAAGACGGGTCCGGGCTCGGACAAACCCGGCATCTACACAGATGCCAACACTCATGCCGGAGAGGTGACGGGCGCGGAGGTCGTCCTCTACACCATCAAGATGCTCCTCGAGGGTTACGGAAAAGACCCCCGCATCACAAACCTCATTGATACCAGGGTCTTCTACTTCATCCCGAGGATTACTGTGGACGGCTCCGAGTACTATCTCTCGACCCCCTACATGCTCCGGTCCAGCCTCCGGCCCTGGCCGGAAGAGGCTGACGACAAGCCGGGGCTCTATGCCGAAGACGTAGACGGCGACGGTAGGATACTGCAAATGCGGGTGAAGAACCCCGACGGCGGGTGGAAGGTCTCCGAGAAGGACCCGAGAGTCATGGTCCGCAGGCGTCCGGACGACCTGGGTTCTCCGGACGAAGTCTACTACGACCTCTACATCGAAGGCCTTGTGAGGGACTACGACCCCGATGTATCCCTGAACGCCGTCCCGAGCAAGTACCGGCTGGATTTCAACAGGCAGTACCCGACCAACTGGGCCCTTCCTGTAAGGCAGCCGGGATCGGGTGACTACCCCTTTGCCGAGCCCGAGATGAAGGCCATCGGCGATTTCATCCTCGCCCACCCGAACATCGTGAGCACCATGTGCTACCACACAAGTGGCGGTGTCATCCTGAGGCCCCTTTGCGACAAGCCGGACAGGGCTCTGGATTCCAGAGACCTGGGGCTCTACCGTGCGCTGGGCGAAATCGGCCAAGAGGTCACGGGATACCCCTTGAAGTCGGTGTTTGAGAGCTTCACCTGGGATCCCGAGAGGCCTGCCGTGGGAAGCGACCTGGAGTGGGCTTATGAGACCCTCGGCATCCTTGCTTTTGAGACTGAGCTTTGGGATATACAGGGACGTGCCGGCATTCGCAAGCGCTCGCTGAACGAGATGAGGATGCTCACGGAAAAAGACAGGGAAGAGGACGCCGTGAAGCTCCTCAAGTGGAACGACGAGGAGATGGGCGGGGAGCTTTTCCACGACTGGAAGCCGTTCAAGCATCCCCAGCTCGGTGAAGTCGAGATAGGTGGGTGGGAGCCCAAGATGGGCCGGCAGAATCCACCGGTTTCGCTCCTCGAAGACGAGTGCAAGAGAAACGCCCAGTTTACCATCAGCCGGGCGGCGGTTACCCCACACCTCGTTATTGAGAAGTTCGCCGCCGAGGCCCTAGGGAATGACCTGTACAAGGTGGAAGCCGTCGTGAAAAACGACGGGTACCTGCCAACCCATGTAACCTACCAGGCGCTGAAGGTGAAGCAGGCCAAGCCCGTGAAAGTTACTCTGTGCGGCTGCACGGTGGTGAGCGGGAAAGAAGTACAGGAGATCGGTCATCTGGGCGGGCGCTCTGGCGGCGGAGATACGAAAAAGAAACTCGCATGGGTCGTGCGGGCAGAAAAGGGCACGGCGCTTACGGTAACCGCCCACTCGCCCAGGGCGGGCAAGGCGCGAGCCGAGTTCGTCGCCGGTTGAGCAAAGCGCGCGGGGTTCCGTTCAAACTAGCGTTGGCACAAGAGGAGGTACCGTAGGTGACCACAGGATATATCCCGGACATCGAGTACATCACCGACAAACTGGTGACCCTCTGCAAGATCCCAAGCCCGAGCGGGGATACCAAGGAGGCCATAGATTGGATCAAGGCCGAGTTTGAAGCTTTGGGTTACGAGCCCAAAGTAAACAACAAAGGCGGGCTCTTGGTCACCATCCCCGGGGTCAAGGAAGGAAATGAACGCGGCTTGTCTGCCCACGTGGATACCTTGGGCGCCATGGTCTTCGAGATAAAGAGCAACGGAAGGCTCAAACTGACTCTTATCGGGGGTTCTCCCTGGCCCAGCCTCGAGGGTGAGCACGTCATTATCAAGGCCAGCAATGGCAAGCGGTACACCGGCACAATCCTCATCACCAAGGCGGCTGCCCACGTCTGGGGCCAGGAGACTTCCAAATTGGAGCGCAACGCGGACAACATGGAGGTCCGGATAGACGAGAAAGTTAAGAACAAGGACGACGTGCTTCAGCTCGGCCTGAGAGTGGGAGACTTCGTGGTGTTCGACCCTAGGACCCAGGTAACGCCTTCCGGGTTCATTAAGTCGAGGCACCTCGACGACAAGGCTTCGGTGGCTGCGCTTTTGGGGTGCGCCAAGTTCCTTGCAGACAAAAAGCTAAAGCCTGCCTACACCACCCACTTCTATATGAGCGTCCACGAAGAGGTAGGTCACGGCGGATCGTACGGCATTCCCGAAACGGTGAAAGAGTTCATCGCAGTAGATATGGGGTGTGTGGGAGACGGGCTCCTAGGGTCTGAGTACACCGTGTCTATCTGCGCTAAAGACGGCGGCGGGCCTTACGATCTGACTCTCCGGAAAAAGCTCGAGGCTATCTGCGAGGCAAACGATATCCCGTACGTCGTGGATATCTTCCCGTACTACGGTTCGGATGCCGGAGCGCTTCTCCGGGCCGGACACGACGTAAGGTGCGCATGTGTCGGCACGGGAGTTGACGCGTCCCACTCTCACGAGCGGACTCACAAGGAGGGCCTCCTGGCGACGGCAAGGCTTGTGCTCAATTACATCCTGAGCGAGTAAGTGAGTGAGAGGTGCGGCGGCCTTTCCTCTGGCCGTGCCGGCGAGATTGACGGAAAAAAGCCGAGGTCCGGATGGAGACCTCGGCTTTTCTTACTAACGAGGGCCAGTCCTCTTAATGAGGGCTAATCCTGGGGTTCGTGTTCCGAGATCCTCTTCATATGCTTGTTCAGCTCGTCCATCTGAGCAGAGAGCTTTCTCATCTGCTCTTCAGCCAGTCTCATGTAGTATTCGAGCTCCCGCCTGCGCTCGGGCCTTGCCTCCTCAAGAAGGGCCTTGCACTCGCGGTAGATATCCAGAGTGTGGTCCATCTCCTTCCAGAGGGCGTCCGATTCTTCCTGGGCCGCCTCGGAAGCGTCTTTGATATAGGAAACACCGGGGAGGACTACCTCCTGGTACCACGGGGTGTCCTCTGAGCTATCGAAGTCCACCTGAAGGCAAATCGGCGCATCGCTACTCACCATGGACCTTACCAGCGCATAGGTATTGGGCATGGTAATGCCCCGCACCGTCGCTCTGAAGGGCTCGCTGGGCCAGATCCTCCGGCTGCGGAAATCCAGGTTTATGGCGATCTCGGCACCGGTTAGGTCTCTTACAAAATGGACTCTGTCGACCTGCCCCACGAGGTAGCCGAAAAGGAATGCATACCATGGGTTCTGGCCTACCATGAGCCCGCAGTTGTATAGCGCTTCCAGCTTCTTGGCTCGAGTGGGCAACTGCGACACCTCA
>LSQX01260021.1_pt3 | contig 20375 bp, 4 predicted proteins | sample 654561 | NCBI WGS metagenome assembly LSQX01 (sample SAMN04489861, study PRJNA283612) | anaerobic digester metagenome | isolation source: 4 biogas reactors fed with cattle manure at either 37C or 55C with and... | place: Denmark: Kongens Lyngby | collected 2014 | reverse complement strand
CAAAGAGCCCATAAATACTGTGGGAGAATTGAGTTAACAATTAACATATAGAGCAAAGGCAGGAAATACTTTTTTGCCTGTTTTTGCAGTTTTATTTAAACAAAAACTGTTAACACGCATCGGTATCAATAAGTTTCAAAAGACAAGGAGTGATGCTGGCAATAAAATTATATGCAATTTTATGCAACTCGTATTTACTAATTGATTTTAAAAAGGGAGGCCAATTATGAAGGTAAAACTCAAAGTCCTAGTTTCGTTGTTTTTGTGTTTTCTACTAATTTTAGGACAGCTTCCGCCGGGACTGGCAGTACAAGCTGCAGACAGCGGAACTGAATCTCTAGTGTTTGAACCCTCCGAATACAGCGTATTCGAAGATGTTTATGGCAGTCCAACGCCTATTCCCACATCGATACCAACCCCCATACCGACACCGACCATAAGTCCGACACCTCAAAATCCAGTTATCTCTGGTCTTGTCGAACTTCCGTCCGGTTATGTTGCTCCTAGTGGGGGGTTAAGTGTCACTGTTTATGCAATAGACGGTAAAACAAGTAAATATTCAAGTGTCAAAATAGCTGCAGGACAGAACTCTGCAGCATATTCCATTACAGTTCCCCGGAATGAAGCAACCTCTGGCTACCGTGTTAAGTATTCCACATCATATGATGTATATGCTTCCGAAGGCTTTTACAGTTCTGGCGGAACAGTCAAGGATTCCGAATTATCTGATCTTATTGATGTTAGCAGCACCAGCAAGGATGATATTAACCTTACACTTATACCAAATAAAAAAATAAGTGGTACAGTTTCACTACCGGAAGGAGTTGCTCCCGAAGGCGGAGTTGATGTTTCACTGTATGCAACAAACGGCAAAAGCAGTACTAATAAAAAGGCATTTAAAATAGAAGCTGGTAAAAGCTCTGTAGCATATACGCTTTACATTGGAGAAGTCTCAGGCTATGCAGTAAAATACGAGACAAAAAACAATGAATATACAGCTTCAGGTTTTTACAACGAGGAAGGTGAAAATGATACTGTAAGAATTATATCCACTGCAACCAAGCTTAATACCACAAGTTCTGATTTAGACGGTATTAACTTTGCCCTTATACCCAAAAAAGTGATATCAGGTAATATCCTTCATCCAAATGGTCCCGCACCAACCGGTGGAGTAACAGTGAAAATAACGGCCGAGTGCGGATCGGATAAAATAACAGAAACCCTCAATTTTGATGAAGGTTTAAGCTCTTTACCTTACACATTGAAGGTTCCGCCGAACAGCAAAGGGACAGGCTACACAATTAGCTGTACAACACCTAATGATATAAAATATCTTTCCCCTGCATATTACCAATCAGGCGAACCCTATCTGGTAAGATCCGAAACACTGGCAACCCTTATAGATGTAAGCTCTGAAAGCGAGGAAAATCTGGACCTTCCTTTAGCACCAAAAAGGATAATAAGCGGAACAATATCGCTACCGGAAGGGAACTCCCCCGACGGTGGCATAGGTATAAAAATAAATGCCGTATACGGCTCTGACAAAGCAAGCACAGACGTAACTATACCTGCAGATAGCAACTCAGCAGAGTACACCTTATACGTTCCCGAAGGTTCTGCCTATACAGTAAGCTACTCTATAAAAAACGAGGCCTACGTTGATGTTGGCTACTACAACAATTTGGATACTGTAAGCGAAAGTAATGCTGCTACTACTGTTGACACTGTTTCTGGAGATCAGCATGGAAAAAACATGATGCTTATAGCCAAACGACGTGTAGAAGGCACGGTATACCTTCCTTCTGGAAAGGCACCTGCAGGAGGTCTTAATGTAGATGTCCACGTTTCCAATGGCACTAAAAAAATCGGAAGTAAAAGTATTATAATAGATGAAGGAGAAGATTCGGTCTCATACTATGTATATGTCCCTACAGGTTCGGGATATAATGTACGTTATGAGGTGATTAACAACCTGTATGTAAAAACGGCTTACTATAACAATAACAGCATGGTCAGGAATCTGAGTTCAGCCACTTTAATTAATGTTGACACCGACAGACCCGGCATTAACCTTACGATAATGGAAAACCGCACCATAAGCGGTGTTTTATCCATGCCGTCGGGGGTTGCTCCTGTTGACGGTATAAGCTTCAAAGTTTCAACCTCATCAGGTTCAGATAAAGCAGAAACCACCGTTACCATACCCGAGGGTGATGACTCAGTGCCCTATGAACTTAATGTACCTTCAAACGATGGTTACATAGTAAAGGTTGAGCTGTTAACCTTGGATGCAATTTACATGAACACACAGTATTACAGTGACGGAGGTACAGTTTACAACCTGGATTCGGCACATCCTGTCAGCACATCCAGCGAAAGTCAAACAGATATAAACATAGGTCTTCTCGAAAAAAGAACCGTCACTGGAACAATATCTCTTCCACCAGGTATGCCGGAATCCTATGAAGGCTGGATATTCACCTTTGATATAGATAAAAGAATAACAGAGGTTATAATTGAGCCCGGAAAGAGTTCAGCCAATTACAAACTATACTTTAATCCCGGCAAATACAACATCGGCTATGAATGCGGTAAGGACAGCGTATTTGTTTCTCCCGGCTATTACAGCACCGGAGGCACTGTTACAGACAAGACAAAAGCAGCTTTGGTGGATGTAACAGAAGGAAATCAGCCAGGTATCAACATTGTACTGCTCCTCAAGAAAACAATCTCTGGTAAAATAATGCTTTCAACAGGCAAAGCTCCTGAAAAAGGCTATACTATAACACTAAAGGCTTCAAATGGAATAGATACAACAAGCTCCAATTTTACGATATATGAAGACGAGCAATCACGAGATTACACGCTGTATGTACCCCCAGGGGACAAATACAAGGTTTGGTATGAAATTTCCAAGGACTATGATTATAATTTTGTAAGTCCGATGTACTATAACTCTGACGGTATGGTGAGAGATTCCAATTCGTCCTCCTTAATGGATCTACGTACCGACAATAAAACAAATATTGACTTGACCCTTATTGAAAAACGTATAATACGCGGTAACGTCCTACTTCCTTCAGGAATTGCCCCAAGCGGAGGTATGAATTTAAAAGTTAAAGCTTCCAACGGTAAAGATACCGATGAGGTATCCGTGTCTATCCCTGAAGGAGCGGGAAGTGCAGAATATCAATTGCTTGTCCCTGCAGGCAAAGACTATAAGGTACAGTATACTTTGGATGCAGGTGGAGATTATGCTTCAGGCGGATACCACGGTGTCGGAGGCACAACCCTGAATGTCAGTGCAGCGGCATTATTGGACACCACAGTCGGAAACAAAAACAATATAAATTTGACACTCATACAAAACAGGATAATAAGCGGTAAATTGTCATTACCCTCTGGTGCCAAAGCCTCCAGCAAACTTAGTGTCAAGGTATATGCATCAAAAGACCATTTTGTCAACGTTGATATACCTTCTGGCAACAACTCTGCTTCATATACCCTTAAGGTTCCACCAAACGTGGAAGGTTCAGGATATAAAGTCTATTACACTATGTCTGCAAATGCAAATTATCTATCCACCGGCTACTATATGAATGCAGGAATGACAAAAGATGAAGCAAGTGCTGACCTGGTTGATGTGAGTAGCTCAAACAAGGAAATAAATCTTGTGCTTATTTCCAAGAGCAGCATAAGTGGGGTTATTTCCCTGCCTAAAGGTACTGCTCCTCAAGGCGGAATAAGTGTAACAGTAAATGCAAACAACGGAAAGGATTCAGGTTCTATAAAGGTTATAATTGCTGAAGGTACAGCTTCAATACCCTATACCATTAATGTACCCGCCGGAACCGATTATAAAATCAAGTACAATGTAGCAAATACAGCTTATATTAAGGAAGGATATTACAGCGGATCTGCTACTACAAGAGATGCAACCAAGGCTTCTTCAGTGGATGTAGGCAACGAAGGCAAAACAGACATAGACCTTGAACTTATTGCCAAAAATAAAATTGAGGGAACAATAACACTCCCAAAGGTTGCTCCTGCTGGAGGATTAAAAGTTACCATCAGAGCTATAAACGATGCTGAAAATGAAAACGTACAAGTTATAGTTCCCCAAGCTGTGAAGTCTATACCATATACTCTTTATGTACCAGCTGGAAGCGACTATAAGGTTCAATACGAGATAACAGACAAAAGCTATATGCCTCTAGGATATTACGGAAACTTAGTAACCACTCTTGAGGAGTCCGCAGCTAAGCCGGTTGATGCCACTAATGATATTGATTCAATTAATATAAATCCTATTGCCAAAAGAGCCATTGCAGGTTACGTTAAACTTCAATCAGGGGTAGCACCTGCTGGAGGAATAGAAGTAACTGTAAATGCAGTAGCCGACAAATCCATTATGGACTCAGCCAAAATAACAATTGCTGAAGGCTTGAATACTTCCCCGTACACTCTATATGTACCTTCCGGGGAAACAGTTGTCATACAGTATACAACCATTAACACAAGCTTTATAAGTCCCGGCTACTACTCACAATCGGGCACAACCGAGCTTGACGGTTCGGCAACCCCTCTCAAACTAACTGGGGATCTTGAAAGCATTAATATGACTCTTCTGCCGAAAAGCATAATAAGCGGTACGATATTTATACCAGAAGGTGTTGCTCCCATAAGCGGTATAGATGTCAATTTGACAGCATCCAATTCTTCAGGCAGTATAAGCTTCAAACTGACTATACCGGAAGGTCATAACTCTGTACCTTATACCATCTATGTACCTTCCGAGGACGGATATACACTGAAATACAATACCTCAGCGGAAAAGTACGTAGCAGAAGGCTATTACAGTATAAACGGAACAACCAGAGATGTATCGAAAGCTAGCCGTTTGAGTACAAAGACCTCTAATCAGGTTGGAATCAACGTTGGACTGATACCTAAAAAAATTATCAGCGGACGTATTTCCATACCAAAAGGCATTGCCCCTTTTGGAGGAATAAAGCTCAAACTTGAAGCATCAAACGGTAAAGACAGCGGCTCTACCAACATAGTAATATCTGAGGTGAGCAGTTCTGCTTCCTACGAGCTTTATGTCCCCGCCGGTTCGGACTACCTGTTGAGCTATAAAATAACAAATCCCGACGGAAAATATCTTTATCCCGGGTATTACAACCTGGTTGAATCTGAAAGGGATAAAGAAAATGCAACTTTGCTTGACCTTTCCGAAAAGGACGCTTTAGGAACTAATATGACCCTTATAGAAAACAGACTTGTATCAGGAGCTATAACGCTTCCTTCAGGTACAGCCCCAACCGGAGGTCTGACCATAAGCATTACTGCTTCAAATGACCGTGACATCATCAAGACATCGGTTGTAATGACACAGAAAAGCAGTTCTGCAAATTACAAGCTATACCTTCCCGAAGGTTCCGACTACATTATAGGCTATACAATAAACCATGAAAATTATCTTTCGGGATTCTATAACACAAATGGAACTGTACTTGCTAAAGACGAGGCCTCAACTTTCAATGTCGCAAAGGAAAACATTTCGGGTCTTAACATACAGATGATTGCCAAAAGAATAATAAGCGGTACTGTTTCACTGCCTAACGGTGATTTGGCACCATCCGGCGGAATAAGTGTTAAAGTTTTCACCGGATCCTATTCAACAAACGTTACAATACCGCAAGGTGAAAGCTCTGTTGCTTATACTTTAAGGACATCTCCCAATAAATCCGACTCAGGCTACATTGTTCAATACACACTGTCTTCGTCCTCCAAATACGCTCTAAACGGCTATTACAGCACAGAAACAACAGTTGCAGGAAGTCAGACTGCCTCTCCTGTTGACGTAAGTAGCAGTGACGCATCAAACATAGATATGACCATAATAGACAAGCGGATTATTAACGGCAAAATCAAGCTACAGTCAGGAAAAGCTCCTGAAGGAGGCATAAAAGTGACCATATCCGCCGATGGTACAAAATTCTCAACAGATGTTACCATCCCTTATGGTACAAGTATTGCCGAATATGACCTTAAGCTTGACCCTAACAAGTTTGGAAACGGATACAAGGTCAAATACTCCGTGGATTCCAAATATGGCTATGTCTCAACAGGCTATCACAGCGTTAACGGCACAGTTCTTGCCAATAAAGAGGCAACACCGGTGGACGTTTATTACGTTAACCAAAATATAGGCGAGCTTCTTATAATGAGCAATAACTACATAAAAGGTACCATGTCACTTCCGCTCGCTGGCGCATCAGCACCAAATGGAGGTATGCCGGTAAGCATTATTGCTGAAAACACCATAAATAAAACAAGTAATTCTGTAGATGTAACAATACCAGAGGGTGAGAAATCAGTTGAATACGTGCTGAACCTTCCTCCGGGATCAAACTACAAGCTTTATTATAAAACCATCAACAACAAGTATGTTGAATGCGGGTATTACAGCACCTCAGGAACAGTTTCAGACCCTGCAAAAACAGAATTACTAAGCGTTAGCGGAAACATTGAAGGAAAAGACCTATGTCTGATATCTAAGAAATCAATATCAGGTCAGGTTTTAATGCCTTTTGAAATGCAAGCTCCCGCTTCAGGAATTCAGATAGAAGTAATAGCAGAGAATAAAGTGTTTAAAGATTCCGTTTTCGTGACAATTCCCGGAAACAATGAATCTAAGAACTATACCCTGCTTATGCCTCCTGCTTCCGACTACAAATTGTACTACAAACTGTCATCATCAGAGCAATATGTTAATCAGGGATACTTTTCAAATGTTGATACAAAGCTTGAGCAAAATGAAGCAACACTTATAGATATCAGCGTTAACGATAAGCCTGACGCAGACATTACGCTCATTAAAAACAGTACAATAGGCGGAAGTATACTGCTCCCTACCGGAAGTACCGCACCAAACGGTGGCATTGACGTAACAATAAGTGCCACAAGCGGTAAATATTCCAACAAGGTAAATGTCCTGATTCCAGAAGGAGAAAGCTTTATTGACTACTCCCTGGCTGTCCCGCCAACATCAGGATACAGTGTGTCATATAAGGTCTCAAGCGACCTTGATTACGTTACTACAGGTTATTACAACATTGTTGAAACTACTATAGACAAGAGACAGGCAAGTCCTATTGATTTGACTTTCGATGACAATAAGAGCATTAACTTTACACTTATACATTACAACTCAATAAGCGGAAACATATCGCTTCCAGAGGGGAATGCTCCTTCCGGCGGAATTACCGTAACTGTATTTGCCCAGAATTCCTCAAAAAACATCCGGGAAACTACAGTTACAATACCCGAATCAAAAAGCTCTGCCGAATTTAATATTTATGTTCCCGATGGCACAGGCTATAAAGTATCTTATGTAATGGCACCAAACGCAAAATATGCCGACAAGGGATTTTTTACTCCTTCCGGCACAGTGCTTGATGAAAATTCATGTGTTCCACTTGATATAATCGGAGCATCAAGCCCAGACACCAATATTACTCTTATAGCCAAAAGGATCATCAGCGGTACTCTATCCCTGCCTGATGGAGAAAAAGCACCTTCAGGAGGAATAACCGTAGAAATAAGTGCAATTGACGGTGACACTAAGACTGTAACAATACCTGCCGGAAGCAGTTCTGTTGAATACAGTTTGAATGTTCTGCCCAATACAGTTGGTTTTGGATACAGAGTCAAATTTGAAACAGTTAAAAACTACAACTACATAAACTACGGCTACTACAGTGCTTATGGATGCGTAAGAGAAGAAAGGAATGCACATCCTGTAGATGTAAGCATCGGCAATGCTGAAAACATCGATCTTTTGATATCAAAGCACCGTACCATAGAGGGAAGCATTTCCGTCCCGGGGGGTGTTGCTCCTGAAGCCGGAATAACCTTAAGCATTATAGCCTCAAATAACATTGACAGTGCTGAAACATCGGTATTTATACCCGGAGGTTCTGACCATGCTACCTACAAATTGTCCATACCTCCGAACGACGGAAACAATCCGTATAAGGTAAGGTACGAAAACTGGCTGAACAACAGCTTTGTAACAGTCGGTTACTATAGTACTGAAGATGGAATGGTCAAAAATAGCAGCATGGCTTCTGATGTCAATGTCAGAGAAGAAAACAAGAAAAACGTAAATCTCACATTGATCGGCAAAAAGGTTGTATCTGGAACTATTTCCTTGCCTAACGGTGATACTGCTCCAACTGGCGGTCTCACAGTAACCATTACAGTAAAAAATGATGATGATGCTACGGCAACAACTGTAACCATTCCAAAAGGCGAAAATTCCCGTGAATATTCTATAAATGTTCCTGTTGGAAAAAACTATATGATTGGTTACGGAATAACTACCAAAAATGATTATGTTACATGGGGTTATTACAATAGTAGCGGAATGACATACATGCCTGATGACGCCGAGTTAATCAATATAGGCAGTGAAAACATAAGTGAAATTGACTTGACTCTGCTTACTAAAAAGACCATAAGCGGAACCGTTTCACTGCCTGGTGGCAACATGGCACCATCTGGCGGTCTCAAGGTTGAAATATATGCTGAAGATGCTGGTGATGCATGGGTAACCATCCCTTCCGGCGAAAACAGTATTGAGTACGCTATGAAAGTATTGCCCAATATCGAAGGAAAAGGATATAAAGTAAACTACAGAATTTCCTCCGAGTACGATTTTGTCAATTACGGCTATTACCACCAAGACGGTACAGTCAGAAACAGCAAGCTGGCACAACCCGTAATCGCCAATAACAGCGATGTATCCGATATTGACATAAAAATCATGAGGCCAAAAGCAATAGAAGGTACGGTTCAATTACCCGAAGGCATGAAATCACCTCAAGGCGGTATAACAATTAATATTGCTGTTTTCAATGAAACTGATGGTGCGTCAACTGAAGTAAAAATACCTTATAATCAGAGTTCTGTTGAATATTCCATAAGCTTGCCTCCAAATGACCCGGGCTATGGATATAAAGTCAGATATGAAAACTGGTCAAATACACTGTACACAACTTACGGGTATCACGGTGATACAGAAACGACGGTAAACATATCCTATGCCAAGTTAGTGGATATACACACAGCAGATGCTTCTGGTATTGATATGACTCTTCTCAGGAAAAAGACAGTAAACGGAAAAGTTAAGGTGCCTGATAGCTATATCGTACCCCCAGAAGGACTCAATTTAATGGTATTTGTATCCAATGGCACAGAAACATATTCGACAATCATAACAATACCGTATAGTAAAACCGAGGCAAATTATTCGGTTCACGTAGAATCAGGCTCAGGGTATAGATTGTATTATTTCGCAGAATACAATGAAGACCTTATGATGTACGGCTATTACAGTAATTCCGGGGTAGTAACCGACCTTGACAAGGCTAAAGTATTCAAAGTCGATGAAGAAAACATTACAGGCATGAATCTTTCATTACTAGAAAAAAGAACTCTGTCCGGAACAATATCTGTTTCCGATACCGCATCCGAAACAGATGGAATAGAAATAATTGTGAGTGCTTCAAATGATCTGAATGTAAGCTCTACAAGCATTGTAATACCAAAGGGAGAAACATCCGCAGCATATACATTGAATCTTCCTGCCGGAGCAGACTACATTCTGAAGTATGAAACAGCTCCTCTAAAGGGCTTTGCACCTTTCGGTTACTATAGTCGTGACGGAATGGTCAGAAGCAATGAGAACGCAGAGCCTCTTGATTTAAGTACCGATAACCTCGAAGTCATGGATATGATGCTTATAGAAAACATGTCTATTAGCGGAAAAATAGAGCTCCCATTAGGCTTCGCACCAGAAAACGGTATTGAAGTAACAGTTACAGCCAGAGATAATACCAGCAGCACGTCGGATATAGTATTAATAGCTGAAGGTGAAAGGTCTGTAGAGTATACGCTAAGCGTACCACCTAATGTCATTGGTTCAGGTTATAAAGTCAGCTACAGTACAACATCCGAAGAATATGGTGCTTTAGGTTATTACAGCACAGCCGGTACTGTACCTTTATCAGAAAATGCATCAGCTGTTGATGTAAGCAGTGAAAGTGTTGAAAATATAAACCTTGTACTTATTAACAAAAAAACCATTAAAGGAAAAATCAGTCTTCCGGATGGAATGACAGCTGGCGAAGGTGGCTTGTATGTGAGTGTTCAAGCAATCAGTGAATCCATTAGTATGGATGATTCTGTGTCGGTATTGATACCTGAGGGTTCAAACAGTGCAGAATACTCCGTTAAAGTATCTACAAATGCTGAAGGCACAAGTTACAGAATATCCTATAGGGTAAGTGAAGGTCATGGACTTCTTACAGAAGGATACTACAACATCTCTTCAACAGTACCGGATATAAAGGTTGCATCAGCTGTTGATGTCAGAAACGGTGATTATTCAAACGCAGATATGGAACTGATTAAAAGCAGGAAAATATCAGGCACTGTATCCTTGCCGAACGATGGAAAGGCTCCAATAGGAGGAGTTGGTGTTACAGTATTTGCACTAAAAAATGAATACACAGGATATAAGGCAACCGCAGATGTTCTTATATCTGAAGGAAAAAATTCTGCAAAATATGAAATGTATGTGCCTGAGAGTATATCAAAGGTTACAGCACTTAAACTTGATGCATTTACAAATAACTCAACCACCGACCCTGTGGATGACTACTCAATTACCTCAGATGTATTCATACCTCTTTCAGCTAGCACGGCAAATTCCGATTACATACTTGGATACACTCTGAAAACAGGCAGCAGCTATTGCACAAATGGCTATTACTCACCTGATAAAACAGTTACTTCCGATACGAAGGCACAACCCGTTAGTGTTGAGGATGGAGATATTTCCGTTGATATAAGTCTTATACCGAATGAAAGATCCATAAGCGGAACAATAACTCTTCCTGCCGGAAAAACTGCTCCATCGGGAGGTATTACAATAACCGTTGAAGCAATTAACAATTATCTTGGGTATGTTCCCCAAAAGACTGTTACCATTGCACAGAACAAATCATCTGTCTCATATGAAATCCCTGTTCCTGTTGCTCTTGACGACTACTTTATAAAATACACTCTCAAGTCAAGCAAAGAGTATGTATCAAGCGGATTTTACGGAGAAGACGGCATAAAGGGAACTATCGAGAAATCCACGCCGGTTGATGTTTCAAAAGATAATAAATCGAGTATTGACTTAAAGCTCATTTCAGGTATAGCATTATCTGGTAATGTCCATCTGCCTTCGGGTCAAACTGCGGGAAACAGCGATATAAACCTTGTTATTAAAGCTGCCAATGAAAACCATGAAGTCTCGACCAATGTAATCATAGGAAAGGGCGGCACTTCGACAAGCTATGTACTGAATGTGCCAACCGGTTCGAAGTATGTTGTGAGTTACTCGGTTCAGTCTCTGTTTGGTGAATATGTTAAAACCGGATATTATAACACTGGTGCCACTACACCAAATGCAGAAAGCGCTTTAGAATTAGATATTGTAACAAGTAAAAATGCAATTAACCTTACACTTCTTCCTACAGGAAGAACTATTTCCGGTACTGTTTCACTGCATGACGGAACTGCGGCAGTGCCTTATACAATAAATGTACCTGCAAACTTAAAGAACAGCGGCTATAAATTGAGTTATACAGTTGAATCCGGTAATCCGGAAGATACATATAAAAACAAGGCATATTACAGCAAGAACGGTACAACTTCTGATATTGACAGTGCTTCGCTAATTAATGTCAACGCAAGAAACAGTCTGGATATTTCAATGTCTTTATTAAAAGGCACAGATATGATAGCTCTTGAAGGAATGAGGCTTGATAAATCATCAATTGCAATTCAGTCAGGTATGAGTACCTTACTTGATGTAGAATTCATTCCTGAAAATGCATCAAACAAAACTGTTAAATGGACTTCAAGCAACACCAATATTGCAGTTGTGTCATCCGACGGAACAGTAACGGCTGTTTCACCGGGTACAGCAGTAGTGACTGCCACAGCCAGCAACTCATTGACTATTTTCTGTACAATATCGGTTCTGCCTTCAAATGAAGCAGTACTCAGCATTGACAAAACATCCATCAACATAAATAAGGGCAAAACCGAACAGCTTACAGCAATATATACTCTTCAAAGTGAAAATGACAGTATAATATGGGTATCAGACAATACAGACATTGCAACTGTTACAGAAGACGGTCTTGTAACAGCAGTAGCCTCGGGTACAGCAAACATCACAGCATCAAGTTCCGACGACGAATCAGTTAAATCTGTATGTAAAGTAACTGTAAACGTACCTGTTACTAAGCTTGTGCTAGATAAAACAACACTGACACTGAAATCAGGAGAAAGCGAAAGACTTCTCGCTGAAATCACTCCTAATGATGCCACAGCTAAAGGTATTATATGGACATCAGATGATGAGAGCATAGCAAAGGTATCACAGACAGGTGATGTAACCGGCGCTAAAGCAGGAACAACAAAAGTAACTGCACGAAGCAGCTATAACTCTTCCATCACATCTGTATGTACGGTAGAGGTAAAACCTGTTCCTGTAGAAAAAGTGTTGCTTGAAAGAAACAGTCTTTCATTATATCCCGATGAGATTTATAATTTCAAATTGACTGTTACTCCTGAAAATGCTATTGACACCAGTGTTAAATGGGAATCCAGCAACCCTGATGTTGCAACTGTATCACCTTACGGTATAGTTAATTCACATAGTACAGGTACCGCTGTAATTACTGTTACAAGCCAATATGATACTTCAATTAAATTCACCTGTACTGTCGCAGTCAATCCAAGGCCGGTAACTTCGGTAACAATTAAAACAAAATCCGAAACAATACTTGTAGGTGCAAGTAAAAAGCTTGCTGTTGACGTTAAGCCGTTCGATGCTACAAATAAAAAGGTTACATGGTCATCAAGCAACAGCAGTGTTGCTACAGTATCTCAGGACGGAACAGTAAACGGTATAAAGGAAGGTACTGTAATAATATCCGCTGCAAGCGAAAGTAATAGTGAGATCAAGGGTGAATGTACAGTCAAAATTGAGCCTATACATGTAACTTCCATAGCATTCTCGACATCCTCATATACTATTGGCATCGGAACAACCAAACTACTGACCATTATACTCTTCCCAGCAAATGCTACAAACAAAGGTATAACTTGGTCGTCAAGCAATACAAGTGTTGCAACAGTGTCTTCCGACGGATTGGTGACTGGTAAAATAACAGGTAGCGCAGTAATTACAGCAACAAGCAATGACGGAAATAAAACCGCCCAGTGCACTATAAGTGTGCAGGACGTTAAAGTTACATCCGTAAGGTTGAACAAAACAAGTGCAAACATGTACATCGGTGAAAAATTGGAGCTCAAAGCATCTGTACTACCTGATACCTCTTCAAACAAGGATGTCAGCTGGTCATCAAGCAATGATGATATTGCAACAGTGTCTTCCGATGGTTCTGTAAGAGCAAGGAAAGCTGGCAAAGCTACAATTACAGCTACAAGCAAAGATGGAAGCAAAAAATCCGCTTCCTGCTCCATTACAGTTTCATTAATAGGCTCTGTAAGCATAAACAGGAGCTTTATAGAAATTGAAGTTAACGAAGCTTATAAACTTACTGCTAGCATTACCCCATCTAATGCCCCCGACAAAAGAGTTACCTGGAAGTCAAGCAACGAATCGGTGGCTACCGTTTCTAGCAGTGGAGAAGTTAAAGGCAAAAAGAAAGGAAGTGCAGAAATAACTGTAACCTGCGTAGCAGATAAAACCATTACAGATATATGCTATGTCGATGTTGTTACTCCTTCAGGTGCAGGTGGTGCTATCGGAGGTGGTGGTTTCCCGGTATTCCCGGATGAAGGAACACCTACACCTACACCAACACCTACCCCAACATCATTATATACCCCAACACCGACAGCTACACCTATAGCCGTTATATCAACACCTGTATCGACATCCAGACCATCGGATACAGTTATATCCGAATTCAATGACGTTACAAACCATTGGGCAAAAGAAAACTTCAAAATTCTGCTGGAAAAGAAAATAATCAGCGGTTATCCTGATAAAACACTGAAACCTGATCTGGATATAACAAGGGCTGAGGCAATGGTTATGGTTATAAAGGCTGGAGGATTCAATCTCATAACAGGAGCTGAACCCAACTGTAGTGACAATTCAGCGGTACCTGACTGGGCAAAATCTTTTGTTGCAACGGGTATAAGCAATAAGATTGTCAGCGGTTATGAAGACGGGTCATTCCGTCCATCCAACAAAATAACACGAAGCGAAATGGTAATAATGATACTTAACTCCTTTAAAATAGCACCTTCTACCGACAAAGCACTGTCCTTTGCAGACTCAGACAAAGTGCCTGACTGGGCAAAGGGTTATGTAAAAAAAGCTGTCGACTTAGGTATTGTCAAGGGTTATAACGATAATACCTTCGAACCTCAAAAAGAAATTACAAGGGCAGAAGCTGCTACCATTATTGCAAAGTGTATGGAGCTTCAGAACAAGTAATAAAGTAAACTGGAGCAATAAAAAGCTTCGGGACATCGAGTCCCAAAGCTTTTTGCCGGATTTCCTTTCAGGAAATGGCCCTAATAAAAAGATAGAGTACCCTTTATGGGTACTCTATCTTTTTATTTTATTATATTTTTATCTGCTTTATTTCGTAAAATAGGAATTGTTTATGGAGTTTATTACAACTGAGGCTTCCGCTCGAGTAAGATTATCCTGCGGTCTTATTCTGCCTTCACTCCCCTTTATTATATCGGCTGCCGCAAGCTTTGAAGCGCTTTCCTTTGCATAGTCTTTAATACTACTCTTATCAGTAAAAACTGTGAGATCAAAAGTTCCTTCCAAACTAATACCAAATACTTCAAGGGTTCTGTCAATCAGAACCATCATATCCTGTCTTGTAATATACCCTTTTGGATTAAACCTATTTTTACCTACACCTTCGGTTATTCCCAATGCTCTGGCAGTATGAACCTCTTCATAATAATAGTCCCGGGGCGAAACATCACTGAACTGCTCCTCTGCTTTTACACTAGGTTTATCAAGTACCCTCATCAGCATAATAATAAAATCTGCTCTGGTGATTTTATTATCGGGAGAAAATGTTTTCTGTGATGTACCGTTTATAACTCCTCTTGATGCCAGTTCTTCTATCTGCTCCTTGGCCCAGCTCATTTGAATATCATCAAAAGTTCTTTGCGGAAATTCCGGCTTCTGACGTGTTTCTGTTATAGTTTCTGCTTCACTCTCCGTTCCAGTCCCTGTTGAGGGTGCAGTTTCTGTGGGTGCTTCTGTGATAATTTCCCCCGGAATAATACCGAAAGGCTGGGCAAATACAATACCACCTTCACCCTTAAGCTGAACTCGAATGTATGAACCTATCTGACTTTCATAATCGTTAAGATCGATAGAATTTCCTTTGGCAATAATACTACCGTCGGCAATCCATTCAATGGCAGTATAGTTCTCACCTTCTAATGCTATACTGTTTTCCTTCTCATTTACAACAATATTTGTAATTACGGGCATTGGCCCTTTGGCTGCAAAATCTTCTCCCAGCTCTCTTCTTGACACTTTCGCGACTGCATAAAACGTACCGTTTTCCATTGAAGAACGTACACTTTTCAGAGTGTTTTCTGGCATTACCATGACATTGTAGCTGAAACCTGTTGCACTAGTGGTATGCGTATCATCATTCGAAAACCCCCATACCGGACGATCAGGCATTGTTTGCTTCAGTATATTGTCCCATAAAATTCTATCACTGTAGGAATCTCCATCCTTCTTATTTATGATCTCCATTCCCACACAGGAAGGATACTTCTTAAACAGATCAGCATAGTATTTAACTTTAGAAGGCTTGCCAGAAGCCGCTGCACCGTCAGCACCGTTATTCTCAGTACTTTTTCCCCCTGTTGACCTACCGGGATGGTTGATGTGAGAAATCCCCCCTAAAGCTTCACATTTTGCAATATTTTTCTCCAATGTTGCACCCGATTCATTTACAAAATCAGCCCAAAATGTATTCAAATGAGCTACCAAGGATTGCTCAGTAGAAAACGGAATACCTATCAAACCTCTGCCCTCCCGGTCAGAGCCTGAATTAATCTGAGCCAGTCTTTCACTTGTAAGATAAACAGAATTCGCGTCCGTTCTATCCCATGTTGTATTTGTAAAATTGTGGTCGGTTATTGCCATAACGTCATAACCTTTTTCATAGTGGTCTTCTATCATCTTGGCTGGCTTATGTCCGCCGTCGCTTTCAACTGTATGGGAATGAAAATTCGCCTTATACTGACCGTAAGTTGTCCAGTCCACAGATTTATACGGATTTATAATTGTAAAACCCTTTGTACCACTTTCCGCTGCGAATTTATATGTAATTCCCAGCATACCATTGAACACCATAAATAAGGTTACAGTAAATGCTATCAGTTTCTTTTTCATAAAAATCCCCCAATATAATCAGAATACATAACAACTACATTCTATATTATTTTATTCGATATTATTTTCTATTTCCCTTTACAAATTTGATTTTTACAGTTAACGTTGTTTGTATTAAGGTTAATAAAGAGATTATTTTCACCTAATCAGGTAATTCTCTATTACTTACCTTGTTTATCTGAGTTGTGCCTCCAGATTGTTCTTCAACCCATCCAGCACTTTTGCCATTGCCTTGCTTACATCCTCATCTGTCAACGTCCTGTCAGAAGCCCTAAAGGTTATCGAGTAAGCTACACTCTTCATTCCCTCGGGAACCTGTTTGCCTTTATAAACATCAAACAACTTAATGTCTTCAAGTATTTTTCCTGCTCTTTGTTTTATAATATCCTCAATTTGTTTTACCATTACCTCTTCTTTGACAAGCATGGCTATATCCCTTGTAACGGCAGGGAATTTAGGAAGAGGCGTATAATGCGACATAAGCGAAGAGGTACTTACAAGCTTCTCAATTTCAAGGACACCCACATAAGTACTTTCAGGAACCTCAAATTTTTCCGCAACTTCAGGGTGAACTTCTCCTATTATGCCCACACTTTCTCCCTTTATTATTACCTCTGCTGTCCTACCGGGATGGAACAATGGGTCATCCTTCTTCTGTACAAATTCATACTCTTTTATGCCAAGCCTTAATAAAAGCTCTTCTGCTATTCCCTTTAAATCATAGAAGTCCTGATTGCCGTAAAGTCCTAATGTCAGTATCGGTTTTTCACAGGGAAGTTCCGTTAATGGCAGACTCTTAGGAAGATAAACATACGACATTTCAAAAAGCCTTACCTCTTCAACCCTTCTGCTGTAATTGGTGCTTATAACCTCAAGCATATCTGGAATTGTCGTAGTTCTCATTATACTGTAATCCTCACCTAAAGGATTTGAAATAACAACAGCTTTTCTAAGTTTACTATCCTCAGACAGGTTCATCCTGTCAAACACCTTAGGGCTTGTAAATGAATAAGTGTATATCTCATATAAACCGCAGGCAATCATTGTGTCCTTAATAATATCCTCTATGCTTTGCTTATAGGTCTTCTTTCCAATTGTAGATGACTTTCCTGATAAAAGAGTAGATTCTATCTTGTTATAGCCATAAAATCTTGCAACCTCTTCAGCAAGGTCAGCTTCCCTTTCAATATCGGATCTGAAGCTGGGAACCTTGACTTCCAGGCTTTTCTCGTCCACTTCAAAACTCACCGACTTAAAGATATTTATCATTTCTTTCTCCAAAACATTTGTGCCTAAGAGGTCATTAATTTTATCGGGTCTGAACTTGAGCACCCTCTCTTCAATCTTCTTCTCGTAGCAGTCGATAACTCCCTTGCACACAGTTCCTATTCCAAGTTCTTCAACAAGCTGCACCGCTCTGTCCAACGCTGCTGTAACATTTTGAACATCAAGACCCTTTTCAAAACGTCCTGATGCTTCAGTCCTCAAGCCCAGTTTCTTAGCAGTCAGCCTGACTGAAGTACCGTTAAAATTCGCCGATTCAAAGAGGATTGTCCTTGTGTCCTCTCTTACCTCTGAATTTGCTCCCCCCATAACACCAGCCACTGCTACTGGTCTTGCTTCATCTGTAATTACTAGCATGGAGGAATCAAGCTTCCTTTCCTGATCATCAAGTGTTTTAATTATTTCACCCTCCAATGCCCTTCTTACAATTATTTTCTGCCCGTTAAGATCCCTTAAATCAAAGGCGTGCATAGGCTGACCATATTCCAGCATTACATAATTGGTAATATCTACTATATTGTTTATAGGTCTGACACCTGCTGCTTTAAGCCTGTTTCTAATCCACTCGGGTGACGATCCAATTTTTACATCCTTTACAATCCTTGCGGCATACCTCGGACATAGCTCAGGGGCTTTAATCTCTACTGATGCATATTGTGCTGCATCGTCCCCCTCCTCTTTAACCTTCAAAACCGGCTTCTTAAATTCAGTTTTGAGTGTTGCCGCAGCTTCCCTTGAAAGACCAATTATACTAAGGCAATCCGGGCGGTTGGATGTAATCTCAAACTCAACAATGGTATCATTGAGTCCTATGACTTCTTTTATATCCTTTCCAAGCTCCAAACCGTTCTTAAGAATATATATGCCGTCCTCTGCTGCTTCCGGGCAATCTTCCTTGGTAAGTCCAAGTTCATTTATTGAACACATCATGCCATTTGACTCAATTCCTCTGAGCTTGCCCTTCGATATTTTCTTTCCATCGGGCAGAAGTGCTCCTGACAGTGCAACCGGGATATAATCTCCAACGCTTATGTTATTTGCCCCAGTAACAATCTGAATTACCTTACTTCCGACATCTACCTTTGAAACCTGGAGTTTGTCGGCATCGGGATGCTTCTCCAAAGTCAATATTTTGCCAACAACCACATTTTTTATGTCTTCTCCCTGAACCTCCACTGCCTCAACCTTAGACCCTGACATAGTCATTGCATCGGCAAATTCTTTTACACCAATATTTATATCAACATAATCTTTAAGCCAGCTAATAGGTGCTTTCATATCAATACCGCTCCTCTCACATTAACAATTATTATTAAAATAGAATTTCGTACCCATTAAGGACGCTCAATTTTGCCTCCTTCATTTCACTCCAAGATGCCTTGTAAAAATTACCTAAAAAAATTAAAACTGTTTTAAGAATCTAATATCATTTTCGTACAGAAGTCTCATATCATCTATATTAAATCTTCCCATAGCAGTCCTTTCGACTCCAAGACCGAAGGCAAATCCGCTGTAAACCTCGGGGTCTATACCGCAAACTTCCAGAACCTTTGGATGAACCATACCGGCTCCTAATATTTCTATCCATCCTTCGTTTTTACAAACCCTGCATCCCGAACCTCCGCATGTCCAACATGATACATCAACCTCTGCACTTGGCTCGGTAAACGGAAAATGGTGTGGCCTTAACCTTATGTCCGTTTTATCTCCGAACAGGCTTTTTGCAAAAACCTTCAAATTGCCTATCAAATCCCCCATGGTAACACCTTTATCAACAACCAATCCTTCCACCTGGTGAAATATAGGAGAATGAGTTGCATCAACAGCATCGGAACGATAAACCCGACCGGGACATATTATCTTGATAGGCGGTTTCTTCTTTTCCATAACCCTTATCTGTACCGGCGATGTCTGGGTTCTTAAAAGTATGTTGTCGTTTATATAAAAAGTGTCCTGAACATCCCTTGACGGGTGCTCTTTAGGTATGTTCAATGCTTCAAAGTTATAGTAGTCAAGCTCTACTTCAGGACCCTCAGCTATTTCATAGCCCATCCCAATAAAAACCTCTTTTATTTGGTCAAGCACAATGCTCAAGGGATGCTTTTTCCCCATCATCCTTCTCTTGCCTGGCATTGTCACGTCAATAACTTCACTGTTAAGCCTAATGCTCCTTTCCTTATCTGCAAGTTCTTTATTAACCCCATCTATTTTGCTTTCAATTAAAGTCCTTATTTCGTTTGCCAGTTGTCCTATAATAGGTCTTTCTTCTGGTGTAAGAGCCCCCATACCTCTTAAAACCAAAGTCAGTTCACCTTTTTTACCAAGATACTTTACCCTTATACTTTCGAGTTCCGAAATAGTTCCAACAGCAGAAAGCTCTTCTTCGGCCTTTAGTCTAATACTATTTAACTGCTCTTTCATTGTTCATATCCTCCTTATATTGATTCCAATACTAGTTAACTCAACTTTCCCACAGCATTTATGGGCTCTTTGCTACTAATGTAGCATTGCTCACTGCGGTCAAAAAGTAAACTTTTTGACC
>LSQX01113518.1_pt1 | contig 20385 bp, 16 predicted proteins | sample 654561 | NCBI WGS metagenome assembly LSQX01 (sample SAMN04489861, study PRJNA283612) | anaerobic digester metagenome | isolation source: 4 biogas reactors fed with cattle manure at either 37C or 55C with and... | place: Denmark: Kongens Lyngby | collected 2014 | reverse complement strand
GGTTCAATGCATGGCGTAAACATGATGCTGATATCAAGAGTGCCTCCTCACTTTGCAAAATACGGCAAAGTCTCAACCGTATCGGGAATAGTCAACTGTTTTACATATATCGGCGCCGCAGCTTCAACCTATGGAATCGCTCTGATTTCAGAGAATTTCGGATGGACCGTTACCCTTATTGTATGGGCAGTAATTGCGGCTGCAGGCACATTATTCTGCTGCATGGCTCACGGAAAGTGGAAAAAGTTTGTCTCGGAGACATAATTAAAAAACAGTCACAGTTTTTCGCCGTGACTGTTTTTTTATCAGAAACATATAGCTTCTATTTCTTTTGCCTTTACATCGGTGGGGAGAAGCTTTCCCGCAGCTATATCATATATCTCACGATTCGTCTTAATAACACCATCAATAAACTCATCATACGGTCTGTCGCAGACATCAACAAGACCGATCTGATAATTCTCTCCGTCAAACCTGCCGAGATACGCCTGATCATTCAGAGTGAAGTAGTGAGCACCGAGACAGTATGGGTGGGAAACCGCTTTATGCATATAATAACGATATGCCACGCCTCTCTGTTTCTGGCTGGTTACCCCTCTCAAACCGGTGGCATCCATACCGCGATCAAGAGCTCCGAAATGGAATTCGCCGATTATCAGCGGCTTCTTAATGATCTTCAACGTGTTTTCAATAGCTTCGGAAGGATCCATAGAATAGCAGTTAAAGCTGTAAACATCGAAATATTCTGAACCTGCGGCAAGCGCCGGACTTGAAAGCCACGCCCATCTGAGCCCTAAATTGAGATGGTTGGAGTCTACTCGTCTTAGCGCTTCGGCAGGAATTTTGATGTATTGATGAATTAAATAGTATGTGAAGTCAAGCATGTCGCGTCGGGCTGTCTCGCTCATACATTCTATTCTGAAAGCATTATGAAGACTGGCAAAATCCGTAAATGAAGCTCCCCAGGCTGTATTCAGCTTTTCGACAGTGTCGTATTTTTCAGACAGTTTATCGATAAAAACTTTTTTTGAAGCGAATTTTTTGGGATTAGCCATAAGCATTTCGCTGAGGTTTATATTATTAACAAAAGCAAATGCAGGCTCATTCTGCATGAAAAATCCTATCATATAAGGATCGTCTTTCCTTGGTCTTATCTGCTCCGCCCATTTTATCGCAGATTCGGCATAAGCAGGATCAAATACATCGGGAAAGTCACGGAATATGCGTTTCTCCGTTTTGGGGTAATTATTGAATATATAAACATACGGTTGCTTTGCGCGGTCTATATAATCATAGTCAGACCAGGCTCCAATCGTATTGAAGCCCCAGTGTTCAAGCCTCCTCTTTGTCTTGTCAGCCCAGATATTGAACCAATCTTCACCATAAGCCGTATAGAGGTTTCTCTTATGCCAGCTGAAGAAGCGGCCGTCACTTGTCCAACCGATCTCGTTTTTCGGCGGCAGGGAAGATGTCAGACATTCGATCCCGTTAAGGTTTGCATTTCCGTCAATCGAGACGCAGTCAAGACCTACCGAAATGAATGCATTTCCGTCGGGATCCACAAGCCAGTATCTCCGACCGTCATGTTCGACACGGAAGAATCCGGAAGCTTCAAATTCGATCCCCGTGTAACCGCCGAATCTGTTCCTGCCCTCCATGGGCGGCAGTACTGACGATAATTCGGCTTTTGCGTTTTCTAAAAGAGCATCCACACCCTTTGTCTTACCCGGCCAGTCGGAAAAACACTTCTGACCCAGCTCATCTACAAGAGCAATGGCTTCAAGCGGATATTCCGGTTCCGTATCAGAGATAAATATATCGTGTATTTTCAGACTCAAAGGACTCGGAGCTTTCGGAACGGAAATCGAGAAGCGGCTGAGTCCGGCGATATCAATAGGAGACCCTTGAGTTACCGTTTTAAGCTTCCCCGGGGTTCTCGGAAGAAAAACAGACTGTCCGTTAAGCACTTTCAAGGGTATCGCAACTCTCGTCTTTATGTTAGGTAAAAGCCCCATCCGGAAATTGATCGATTTACCGGTATCTTCAAAGAAACTCCAGTTTACGGCAGCAGAAAAACAACTGCCGATTGTCAAATCCATAACCAGCCAGTCATCCGCAGAAATATCGGTATCAAACAATGTCCCCTTTGAAAAAGAACAATTTAATGCACCGAAAGAGCCGTTAAAGTAATAAACATCTCCTTCGGTCTTGACATTGTCCTTAAAGAACCTGTCAACATCAATTTTTATTATCTTGCCGGTCTTGTCACTCATAATACACCTCTCTGTATTTATTCGCACCGTATAATGGCTGTATAATGTTTAATTTTCCAAAAAACTATTGACAAATCTCACACAATGTGGTATAATATCTAACGTTGAACCGAAACTTCCTGGGGGTGTAGCTCATTTGGGAGAGCGTGTGACTGGCAGTCACAAGGTAAGGGGTTCGATCCCCCTCATCTCCACCAAAGCCGATGCGATTGCGTCGGCTTTTACTATTTCTGAATATATGATACCACTGATCGATATATTTGTCAAGATTATGTCTTTTATTTTTATGTCAATCATAACAAATTCTCTGAATAATATTGACAAAATCAAATTTGCATGGTATAATTAATAAAATTCAATATTTATCGGCGTTGAACATGAGGAGTAGTTCCGAAGTTTCTTTCAGAGAGTCCCGCACCCGGTGTAAGCGGGACAGAAAAAACGGAATGAAGGTCGCCTGGGAGCCGAAGCGTTTTCCCGAGCGTACAAATTCGGGGAACCATTAATATAAAGATGGGTTTGAGCTGCACGCATACTGCGTGAAGTCAGGTGGTACCGCGATTAATTCGTCCTGACGGCATTTTGCCGCCGGGACTTTTTATTTTAAAATGACCCATAACAAGAAAGGATACCAAAATGAACAAAGAACTTCCAAAAACCTATGACCCGAATGAACTTGAAGATCGGCTTTATAGCTTCTGGACACAAAAAGGCTATTTTCATGCCGAACCGGATGAAAAAAAGAAACCGTTTTCGATAGTTATCCCGCCTCCGAATGTAACCGGTCAGCTGCATATGGGACACGCACTGAATAATACTCTTCAGGATATTATTATCCGCACAAAGAGGATGCAGGGATACAGCGTCTGCTGGCTACCGGGAACCGACCATGCCGGCATTGCAACTCAAATTAAAGTCGAGCAGAACCTTCGCGAGGAAAAAGGGCTTACCCGCCATGATATCGGCCGCGAGGAATTCCTTAAGCTTGCGTGGGAGTGGAAAGAAAAATACGGCGGACGAATAATCGAGCAGTTAAAGAAACTCGGTTCCTCCTGCGACTGGGAAAGGGAAGCATTTACCATGAGCCCCACTCTCTCGGCTGCGGTTAAAAAGACTTTCGTTGATCTTTATAATAAAGAGCTTATTTATCAGGGATTCAGAATAATCAACTGGTGCCCCGAATGCAACACCGCTCTCTCCGACGCCGAAGTTGAACACAAAGAAATCGAAGGTTCCTTCTGGTATATCAATTATCCGGTTAAAGATCAGGAAGGCCGATATGTAACAATAGCCACAACCCGTCCCGAAACAATGCTCGGTGATACCGCGGTTGCCGTTAATCCGGAAGATGAAAGATACAAAGATATTATAGGCAAAACCCTCATACTACCTTTCATCGAAAGGGAGATTCCGGTTGTTGCCGATGAATATGTAGACAAGGAATTCGGAACCGGATGCGTTAAGATAACCCCCGGACACGACCCTAATGACTTCTATGTCGGCGAAAGACATAATCTTGAAACCATATTGATTCTTGACGGCAACGGCAAAATCAACGAAAACGGCGGCAAATTCTTCGGAATGGATCGCTTTGAAGCAAGGAAACAGATAATCTCCGAACTTAAAGAACTGGGGTTGCTCGTTAAGATCGAAAAGCACACTCACAATGTGGCCCATTGCTATCGCTGCGGAACGATGCTCGAGCCGATGGCTTCGAAGCAGTGGTTTGTAAAGATGCCTCCGCTGGCAAAACCGGCGATTGATGTTGTCAAAAACGGCGAGATCCGCTTTATTCCAGACAGGTTCTCTAAAATATACCTCAACTGGATGGAAAACATCCACGACTGGTGCATTTCNNCGTCAGCTTTGGTGGGGGCACAGAATTCCCGCTTATTATTGCTCCGACTGCGGAGAAATGACCGTTTCGGAAGACGATATAACCGATTGCCCGAAGTGCGGTTCCGGAAATGTGGTTCAGGATCCCGATGTGCTCGATACCTGGTTCAGCTCGGCTTTATGGCCCTTCTCGACTCTCGGATGGCCGGAAAAGACTGCCGATCTTGAATATTATTATCCTACAAGCGTTCTTGTTACTGCCTATGATATTATTACCTTCTGGGTTTCAAAAATGATTTTCATGGGGATAGAAAATACGGAACAAATTCCTTTCCCGGACGTCTTTATTCATGGACTTGTCAGAGACGCGCAGGGAAGAAAGATGTCAAAATCTTTGGGGAACGGTATCGACCCGCTGGATGTCATCGAAAAATACGGCGCCGACGCTCTTCGCTTCGCTCTTGCAACAGGCAACGCCCCCGGAAACGATATGCGCTTCTCGTATGAGAAGATGGATGCAGCCCGTAACTTCAATAATAAGATCTGGAACGCCGCCCGCTTTGTCAGGATGAACACCGAATCGCTCAACACCCTCGGGCTGCCGGATATGTCGGCGCTGAAGCTTGAAGATAAGTGGATTCTTTCACTTTATAACCGGCTTGTAGGCGAAGTTACCAACAATATCGAGAATTATGAGCTCGGCATCGCGCTTGATAAGCTTTACGATTTCATTTGGAACATATTCTGCGACTGGTATATCGAACTGCTGAAGCCTCGTCTTTCCGAGGGTGATTTAGATGCACAGAAGTGCATAACCTATGTTCTTTCGAATACTTTAAAGCTGCTGCATCCGTTTATGCCTTTCATAACCGAAGAAATCTGGCAAAGCCTGCCTCATGAAGGCGAATCGATCATGATAAGCGAATATCCGACAGTTGACCAAAGCTTAGACTTCCCGGATGAAGAAATTGAAATGTCCCGTATTATAACGGCAATCAGAGCTGTCCGAAATCGCCGGGCAGAAATGAACGTCGCTCCCGGACGTAAGACAAAGCTGACTGTTGTAACTCAATTTACCGATACCTTCAACGATGACACCGGTATCTTCTTCAAGCGGCTTGCTTCGGCTTCCGAAATTGAGGTTAAATCTGAATATTCAGATAATGATGCGATTCAGATTGTTACCGACAGCGCCACCTTCTTTATTCCGCTTGCCGATATGATCGATTTCGAAGCCGAACGTATGCGCCTGAATAAAGAGCGCGACCAGATTCTCACCGACATCGAAAGGACCGAAAAGAAACTTTCAAATGAAGGATTTATCTCTAAGGCGCCTGCCAATGTAATTGAATCCGAGAAAAACAAGCTTTCGGCCGCAAAGGATAAGCTTACGGGTATCGAAACGGCACTCGAAAAACTCAAGCAATAATGTTCCCAAAAAAATACCATATATAAGGAGTAGAAGTCATGAAAAATCGAGTAATCGCAATATTAACGGTTCTGCTCATTCTTTCCGCACTCATTTACGGCTGCAGTTCCGGCAGCAAAAGCGACGGCAGCTATGAAATGTATAACGGAACCTCAGGGGCTATCTCCGATTATGATGTCAAAAACTCTTACGGTGAGTATGAATATTCCTCAGCACCTGAAGATGCAGAATCAACGATTTCAACCGGTACTGTTCAGAACCGCAAGATTATTTATACCGTCAATATGACTCTTGAAACACGTGACTTTGATTCTGGGATAAAGAGCATAGAACAGTTATGCAAAGATCTGAACGGATACATAGAAGGCTCCACCGTTTCCGGTCAGCCGCTTGATTATGCTGAAACCTTCAGTTACAGAACCGCTTATTACACGCTCAGGATCCCCGTCAAATCGCTTGATTCCTCAGTCGATTCACTCGAAAAAACGTTTAATGTCAGGAAAATTGAGCGTTCAAGCCAGGATATCACTGATTCTTATTACGACGCCGATGCCCGTCTGAAATCATTGCAACAGCAGGAAACCCGCCTTGAGGAAATGCTCAGCGGAGCCGAAGATCTTGAATATATGATTCAGATAGAGGACAAGCTATCTGAGGTAAGATATCAGATCGAAAGCTACTATTCAATGCTTCAGAGATATGACGGTTATGTTGAATACGCAACTCTTTCTATACAGCTTGATGAAGTAGTAAACTACTCGGAGATCAAAGCTCCCATCAGCTTCGGTGGAAGAATCAAAACCGCATTCGTCGATTCATGGAGAGGATTTGCCGCAGGGCTGCAGAATTTTGCAGTCGGACTCGTGTTCGCAATTCCTACATTGCTCGTATTGGCTCTCATAATAGCATTAATCGTAATTATCGTGAAAGCTATTATCAAAAGCAGTAATAAGAGAAAACTTCGGAAAGCACAAAAGTATATGAACGCATTTGGCAATCAAAGCGGCTCAAGTCAGAATACAACTGAAATATCACCGGAACAGAAAATCCAATAATTTTGTAAAAAATCCCGCCTCAATGGTGGGATCTTATTTTTTCGGTTGAAAAATCGAGCGCGTTATGATATAATTGAATACATAAATATATTAATTTTAGACGGAGACTGTACAATGCATTTCGTGCATAAAAATAAAATGACCTGCTCACGCAAAGTAGAGTTTGATCTCGATGAGAATAACATAATAAAAAACATAGTATTTGAAGGCGGCTGTGACGGTAATTTGAAGGGAATCACGGCACTCGCCGAAGGAATGAAGGCAGAAGACTATATTGCAGCATGCCGTGGAATAAAATGCGGCTTTAAACCGACCTCCTGCCCCGATCAGCTCGCGCAGGCGCTTGAAGAGGCGATCAAAAAACATGAATAACAAAAAAATATTATCCTTTGCTCTTGCCGCCTTGTTTATTATAATTCTGATCAGCTGCTCGCAGAGCGAACAAACTGAGGTGTCGCTGACTTCCGAAAGTCTGACGGATACTGCGGAAATCAATTCAGATACAACCGCAAATGTGCCCGAGAAAACAAAAATATCAGCTACATTCGAAGTGGAGGCTTATATTATGGATGAATCAACAAAAAGCGCTCACCAGGTATCCGAAGGCGAAATTTACGGAATAAGAATCAGCTGTACAGAGTCTTTCCACAGTTTCAGCTATTGTCTGCCGACATGGTGTCAGACTGATTCAGAAGCTACTCTGGCGCTTTACCGCTGGGACAGTGACTTTGAAACCACAACTACAAACGCTCCGCTTGCATGGGAAAGATTCACGGATATCGCCGATTGCGCCACATATACGCTATCTTTCGAGAATATGCCCGCCGGTGAGTATTTCTTCGCCATACAGGACACTAAAGGGCCTGTCGGAACCTGGGTTTTTCCAAGTCATGAGTCAAGAGGACTTATATATGATACCGGACTTATCAGTGAAGGGGATCTGCAGCTGAAAATCGGGTATTCAACTGACACACCGGAACCGTTTGCCGAGGTTATAAACGATATGAGAATCGACGGAACTCATACTGCGCCTCCGGAATACATTATTCCCGAGAATGACATACTGAAGGTCAGAGACGCCATGCCCGACACCTGGGCGGCTACCGATACCCTCGGAAGAACACTCTGCGGCAACGCCGAAGCCGGGGATCTCAAAGAAGATAAAATAGTAGCCATGTTCTACTGGGACTGGCACAACAGTGACAGAGGAACTCCGCTCAATGTTACCGAATTCCTGAAGCAGCATCCGGAAATTAAAAACGATTACAAAAGTGAGCTCTGGCCAACCGCTGCAACTACTTATTTCTGGGATGAACCGATATACGGCCATTATCTGACTACCGATGAATGGGTTATCCGACGCCAGGCAGAATTGCTTGCCGATGCGGGAGTTGATGTTATCTTCATGGACAACACCAACGGTACGTTTACCTGGCGCGCCAGTTATCTTACCATATTCAAGGTATTTGAACAGGCAAGGAAAGACGGAGTTAATGTTCCGAAGATCAGTTTCATGCTCCCATTTGCCGCCGGAGACAATACAGCGGTTCAGCTTAAATCTCTTTATACCGACATATACCGCCCCGGGAAATATCATGACCTCTGGTTCTACCTTGACGGAAAACCGATGCTGATGGCATATAGAAGCTCGCTTACAAATCGCAAAAACGACCCTCTCGAAAAGGAAATATACGATTTCTTTACTTTCAGAGCCGGCGAACCGGTATATAATGCGAAGGATTATTATGCCAGAAGTTCGGACAATGCTCGATGGGGATGGCTTTCAACGACACCTCAGGCGCTTTATTACACTTATCGGGATAATCTTCAGCCGGAGATGACAACAGTCGGCGTCGCCCAGAACTGGAGTGCTGAGGTCGGTCTGACCGCAATGAACGGCGAGAACATTTTCGGAAGAACTTATACTACCGAAGGTTATGATGAAAGCGATAACGCAAAAAGCCGCGGAGGTAATTTCGCCGAACAATGGGAGTTTGCTTTGAGTGTTGACCCGAGGATAGTATTTGTAACCGGATGGAACGAATGGATTGCCGGAAGATACGAGTTCTGGCCGCATGACGCAAACGGGCAGCGAAACGCCGCATCGGTAGATAACGCTTTTCCCGATGAATTCGACGAGACATTCAGCCGCGATATCGAACCGACAAAGGGAGAACTAAAAGACAGTTATTATTATCAGCTGGTAAATTATATCCGTAGATTTAAAGGCGCAAGAGCTGTTCCGGTGGCATCCGGCGAAAAAACCATTGATATTTATTCATCTGATGTCAGCGCACAATGGGCAGATGTAAAACCGCTGTATTATGCGTATATGAATAATACCGGCAACAGAGACGCCTCCGGTTACGGAGGCATAAGATATGAAGACGCCTCCGGACGCAACGATATCATAGAAGCTCAGGCTGCGCGTGATAACGAATACTTCTATTTCCTGGTCAGATGCGGCAATAAGATAACACCCTATACCGATGACAACTGGATGAATCTATATATCGATGCCGATATAAACACTCTTTCCAGCTGGGCAAGCTTTGATTTTATTGTAAATAAAACAAAGCCGGGAGCTGACAAAGCAATTCTTGAACGCTTTTCAGGAAACGACGGGACTACCGAAACCGTTTGTGAAGTCGAATACAAAGTCCATAACGATACAATGACAATTAAAATCCCGAAATCAACGTTAGGAGTTGATTCGGATGACTTTGCTATCGGTTTCAAATGGACAGACAATATTCCGTTCGGCGATATTATGGATTTCTATATCAAAGGAGATACAGCGCCTTCGGGCAGATTTAAGTATGTGTATAAAACCGGTGAATGATTATGGATGAAAAAATTGCGAAACTGAAAGAAATGATTTATTCCTCCGAAAATATCGTCTTCTTCGGAGGAGCAGGGGTATCGACCGAATCCGGAATCCCGGATTTCCGCTCAAGCGACGGTATATACAACAAAAAAGGCTATAAGGTTCCGCCGGAGGTGTTGATAAGCCTCAGCTACTTTGATGAGCATCCGGATGAATTCTACGATTTCTATAAAAAACACCTGATTTTTCCGAATGCAAAGCCCAACAAAGCTCATATTGCGCTGGCAAAACTCGAAAGAGAGGGCAGACTTAAAACGGTAGTTACCCAAAACGTCGACGGACTGCATCAGGCGGCAGGTAGCAAAACCGTTCATGAGCTGCACGGTTCAGTTGAACGAAATTATTGTTTGTCCTGCGGAAAAAAGTTTGACTTGAAATATATCATTAATTCAGAAGGCGTACCGAAATGCGATTCCTGCAGCGGAATCATTAAGCCCGATGTAGTGCTTTATGAGGAACCGCTTGATGACCGCGTTATGCTCAGGAGCATAAATGCGATAGAAAGCGCCGATATGCTTATAATCGGAGGCACATCACTCGCGGTATATCCGGCAGCCGGTCTTGTCAGATACTTCAACGGAGATAAAATTGTTATCATTAATAAATCTCCGACTTCATATGACGATGATGCCGATCTGTTAATCAATAAACCGATCGGTGAAACCTTAGGAGAAATCATAAAATAACGTGTAATCTCCCTTCTGCTTGAAAACGGAGGGGAGATCTTATTGTCGCATGATATAACACAACGAATAAACTCCAAAAATGACAAATAAGTATTATTGAAAAATATTCCGGAATAATTTATAATATATTTGTATTTTAACTTTATGGTGATTGCTTTGACCGGAAAAACGAAAAGAACCGTGCTGCTTTTGTTGCTTGGTTTGACAGGCGCCGCAGCCGTGTTTATTTTAAATATAATATTGGGATCGGTAAATATTCCATTATCCGAAGTTCTAAAATCATTTTCCGACTCAGTCGATAAAACCGTTTATCATAAAATCATAACGGACATTCGCTTGCCTCGTGCCAGTGCAGCCCTGATAGGCGGTTCCGCTCTGGCAATATCCGGTATACTCCTGCAGGTTTTCTTTTCGAATCCGATAGTTGAGCCTTATGTTTTGGGGATTTCTTCGGGAGCAAGTTTGTTTACCGGTATGGTAATACTTATCGGGTTCAGGCTGGGAATAACCTCATTGGGAAATACCGGTATGTTTTTGGGAGCCTTTGTCGGAGCGATGGCAGTCAGCGCAATTGTTGTAATAGCATCTCAGAATGTAAAAAGCATTACGACGCTGCTGATAATCGGCATGATGTTCGGTTATGTATGCTCGGCGGCAATTTCGATAATGACCGCCTTCGCCGACAGGGAGAGGCTGGCTTCTTTTGTCATATGGACGATGGGCAGTTTTTCCGGCTTTTCATGGCAGCAGACCACACTGATGTATATAGTTATCCTGCCGTTTATACTTTTGGCTTTTTTGCTCTCAAAACCTTTGAACATAATGTTGCTCGGAGAAGAATACGCCCGTTCAATGGGCATAGCAATAAAGCCGTTCAGAGCCGCTCTTATAACCGTTTCGGGAATTCTTTGCGCGGCAGTAACCGCATTTGCCGGGCCAATCTCATTTATCGGGCTTGCTGTTCCTCATATAGTAAGACTGATCTTCGGAACGCAGGATAACCGGATAATAATACCTGCCTCTTGCTTATACGGAGCTATAATGTCCGGAATATGCGATCTTGCATCAAGAACGCTGCTGCCGCCGTATGAACTGCCGCTCGGTGCGATGACCTCGGTTATCGGCGCGCCGATACTCGTTTTTCTGCTTCTTAATAAGCGCGGGAAGGAAGGGAAGTTTTGAATAAATATATCCTTTCCACCCATGAGTTGAGTGTCGGATACGGCAAAAAAACGGTTGTCGGCAATATATCACTTGATGTCGAACGGGGCAGGATGGTATGCCTTATCGGACCGAACGGAGCGGGAAAGAGTACTATTCTTCATACTTTAGCCGGTTTAATAAATCCTTTGCATGGCAACATCGAACTTAACGGGAAAGACATTAAGAAAATCAATCGATCTGAAATCGCCAAGAAAATATCACTTGTCCTTAGCGGTTCGGAGATGCCGAACCTTACCACCGTTTATGAGCTTGTTTCCTTCGGGCGCGCGCCGTATACCGGATATTTCGGAACACTTTCGGAAAGAGACCATGAAATTGTCAAAGGAGCGCTTTTAAGGGTCGGAGCTTATGATCTGCGTGAACGGTTTTGTTCCGAGCTGTCGGACGGTGAAAAGCAGAAGGTAATGATCGCCCGGGCAATCGTTCAGCAACCCGAGCTTATCATACTTGACGAACCGACCAGTCATCTTGATATCAGCCACAAAATCGAAGTTATGCGGATTCTTACCGCACTTACCGTTGAAAACAGTTTGACCGTGCTGATGTCGCTTCATGACGTCGATCTTGCATTGAAATACTGTGATGACATTATAACCGTTAAAAACGGGGAGATAACCGCATACGGTCCTCCCAAAGTCGTAATCGGGAGCGGTGATATCAACAAACTCTTTGACGTAAACAACGCGGAATTCAGCGAAACACTCGGATCATTGGAAATCAAAGGACCGGAACCGGCAGAGGTATTCATCGTCGGCTGCGGAGACAGCGTATACGGTCTCGCAAGAACACTTGCAAGACATGGGATTGGGGTCAGCTGCGGTATAATGCATGAAACCGATGTTGACGCAGTAATATGCAGTGTCATTTGCAGCTATGTTGCAAAAGCCCCCTCTTATACTGAATTCACTCCCGAAATACTCTCATCCGCCAAAAATGAAATAGAGAATAGTACGGTTATAGTAGACAGCGGTTTTATAAGAAATGATGTAACAAAGTATAACAGTATCTTACTAGATTATGCTGACAAAATCAATAAGCCGGTTCTAAGTGTTTCCGATTTTCAAACATATGATGCCTTAACACAAAAAATATTAATCTTATTAAGGAGAGACAATAAATGAAACAAAGAATTCTTAAATTTATCATTTCGGCGACATTCGCTGCTGTTTTAATCTTGCTTGCTGTTTCCTGCGGGGACGGCGGAAAGATTAAAGGCCTTGATGCCGAATTTACTTCCGCATTTAAAATCGAGCAGCTTGAAAAGGGAATTAAGCGAGTCACGGACGGAGAAAACCGTGAGCTTATATTAGTTCCCAAAACTCTTGAAACAATTCCCGACGAATATGCAGGAAAGACGGTAATAAAGACACCGATAGAACGCGCGGTTTTCCTGTCAACTACTCAGGTTTGCTGCCTGAGAGCAGCCGGCAGCGAGGAAATCTGGGATAGAATTGCCGCAGTAAATGCGGACTCATATAGCTTTTCAAACATTCCGCAGGTAATTGAGCGAATGAATTCCGGTAAGATAATCAATATCGGCGGCGAAATGGGCAACCCTGATTACGAACAGTTAACCGCTTTGGACCCGGATATCGTGTTCGTTTACACCGGAAGCTATCCGCAGACGGACATTATTACAAAGCTTGAGGAACTCGGCATCAATTACGCAGTAAACAATGAATACATGGAGTTAACCGCGCTCGCTCGAATGGAATGGTTGAAATTTACCCTTACATTCTTCAATGAAGATAAGGCTGCAGCTGATTATGTCGCCGCAATCAAAGCTGACATCGAGGAAACAATAACAAAAACATCCGAAGCTGCAGCTCCGAAAATTTTAATGGCATATATTTATGACGGTACTGTTATAGCTGTTGACGGACAAGGCTGGCTCGCTAAAATCGTCGCCGAAGTCAACGGAGATTACCTGTTAAAGGGTTTGGGGCGAGACTCGTTATATATATCTGTTGAAGACTTTCTTGTTTACGCCGAACAGGCGGATATAATCCTATATACTTCAACACCGAGCTTTATGCCGGGAAAAACTGCGCTTTATGATATGGCTCCTTTGCTTAAAGATACCCCGGCCGCGCAGAATAACAGACTGTATGAGTATACCGACGCATTCTGGATGAGCGTTGACCAACCGCAGTTATTATATGAAGACATGGCGCAGGTGCTGCATCCCGAGCTTTACGAAAACCGGACGATGACATATTTCACACTTATGCCGGACTGATATTGAATACTCCGCAATTAAACAAGCAAAAAACTACCCGGAGAGAATCCGATCGGACTTCTCTCCGGGTATATTATTCTATTCAGAGGTCAGACACCCTTCTTGGAACGATCTGCTTTTTCAAGATCAGTCAGGTTATAGGTAGGTGTGTAACCCGGTATAGGCATGAGTTTTTCATGGATCGCGTCGATTATTGTTGTTGCCTGCGGGAAGAAGTACTTTTCAAGTTCATAAGCCGGGGTTATCCAGTTGCGGGAACCGAGAGCAATCGCGGGAGCGTCGAGATAATCAAAAGCAAGTTCGTTAATGTTAGCAGCCATGTCTTTCATTACCGAGTTGCGTTCGCAGGCGTCACCGACGACAACTATCTTACCGGTCTTTTTAACCGATTCGATGACTTTATCATAGTTGAACGGAACTATCGAGCGGGAATCGATAACTTCGGCCTCGATTCCGTATTTCTCCTTAAGTGTCTTTGCAGCTTCTATTGCACGATAAAGCACGGCCCCGATCGTAAGGATAGTTACATCCTTGCCCTCGAGTTTAATATCCGGTTCACCGAAAGCGATCTCATACGATTCCTTCGGAACGCCTTCCTTATGGAACTGTTCACCGTCTCCGTAAACTCTCTGAGATTCAAAGAATATTACCGGGTCGGTGCCATTGAGCGCAGCGGTCATAAGACCCTTGCAGTCATACGGAGTAGACGGGAATACGACTTTAAGTCCCGGGATGTGTGCGCAGAGCGCGGTCCAGTCCTGTGAATGCTGAGCACCGTATTTGGAACCAACGGAAACACGGACAACAACCGGCATTTTCAAAAGTCCGGCGGACATCGACTGCCACTTGGCGAGCTGGTTGAAGAGTTCGTCGCCGCTGCAGGCAAGGAAGTCTGCATACATTATTTCGACTATCGCACGGCCGCCGCACATAGCATAACCGACAGCCGTTCCGACAATTGCGGATTCGGAAATCGGAGAGTTGAAGAAGCGATGATAGGGCAGACATTCGGTAAGCCCACGATATACAGCGTATGCGCCGCCCCAGTCACGATTATCTTCGCCGTATGCAATAAGAGTAGGATCTTTATAAAATTTGTCTATTATGGCTTCAAACAGACCGTCACGGACGTTGTAAGTTCTGAGTGCCGGATATTTCGCCCCCTTTTCGTCGTATGCAAAGCGGTTAACCTCAGCCAGCTTCTTTACGCGGGGATTCTCTTCCATAGGCATGAGAACATCCGGTTCGCGTCCTTCTTCCATAATCTCCTTATGTTCGTTGGAGAGCATAATGGAAGCTATGGTGTCGGGATTACGTTCAAGGTCGATACGCGGCGAAATGGCATCATCGGTTGCAAGACGACAGATTTTTGTCATCCGCTTGGATATAGATTCCTGAATCGCATCGAACTCGGATTGTTCGGCTACTCCTCCGCTGATAAGGCGATCCTTGTAGCTTTCGATGGAGTCGAATTTCTTCCAGGCTTCGATCTCTTCTTCGGTGCGATAGGTAGATGAGTCGGACGGGGAATGGCCGGTGTAGCGATAAGTTACCGTGTCAAGCAGAACCGGACCGTCGCCGTCAAGCAGTATCTTCTTCTTGCGTTCAAATGCATCGATCAGAGCGAGCGGATTGAAACCGTTGACACGCTCGGCGTGCATCTGCTCGGGGTTTACGCCGGCGCCGATACGGGCAAGCATATCCCAGGCCATGGTTTCTCCGTAAGTCTGTCCGCCCATGGCGTAGAAGTTATTGTAAATATTAAAGAGTATCGGAAGACCGGCGTTATAACCGTCCTTTTCCGTTGTAGGCCAAAGCTTCTTTATCTGATCCATTGCCGAGAAGTTTAAGCTTTCAAGAACGGGTCCGCGGCCGGTTGCGCCGTCACCGAAGTTGGCAACAACGATACCCGGCTCTCGGTTTACTCTCTTATAAAGAGCAGCGCCGGTAGCGGAAGGAACGCCGCCTCCGACTATTGCATTGTTCGGATATATACCGAACGGCAGGAAAAAGGCATGCATCGAGCCGCCGAGACCCTTTGAGAAACCGGTTTCACGGCCGAATATCTCGGCGAGAGCACCGTAAAGCAGGAAATCAAAAGCTAAATCTTTGATGCAGCCTTTGTTTTCTTCTTTGCCTTCTACGGCAGCAAGAGTTTTGCCGCCGAGGAAGTTCTTCATTATTTCGTAAGTATCTTTATCGTCAAGCTTCTCGATGGCGGAAAGGCCTTTTGCGATTATTTCGCCGTGAGAACGGTGAGTGCCGAAGGTAAAGTCGTTGATATCAAGATGATAAGCCATACCGACGGCGGAAGCTTCCTGACCGTATGAGAGGTGAGCCGGTCCCGGATAAGAATACTCAACGCCGTTATAAGCGTTCTGAGTCTTTATAAGGTTAAGCATGGTCTCAAACTCACGGATGGCAACCATGTCGCGGTAGATACGCATCAGGGCTTCCTTACCGTAGATTTTGACCTCTTCTTCGATAGTTTTATTATACTGGTTTACCAGGATATCTCTGAACTGTATCTTTCCCGGCTTCAGCATTTCCTGAGGATCGATAAATTGGCTCTTAGGCATATTTTTTCTCCTTAAATCTATACTGTGGTTTTGTCAGAAACTGATCTCGTTTATTGCTTCTCTGATTATTTCGCATACCGTCGGATGAGGGAATACAAGCTTCTTTATCTGCTCGATTCTCATCGCTTTTTCTATCATGATCGCGGCTCCGTAAATAATCTCGGAACTGTAATTGCCTATCATGCTGACACCCAAAAGAGTCCGGTGCTTTTTGTCGGCGATAATCTTAATAATGCCGTCTCCGCCTTCGTTTTCCGCGATATATCGTCCGGAATATTTCATTGTAAGCGTATGCGATACGGCGTCAAGTTTTTTGGCTTTTGCTGATTCGGTTGTTTCACCTACCGCCGCAACCTCGGGATTGGTATATATAACGGATGGTATGGTATTGTAATTGATTTTATCGGCTTTGCCGAGAATGTTATTGACTGCGACCTCGCCTTCACGGTAACCGGTATGCGCCAGCATGACTTTACCGTTAACGTCGCCGGCAGCCCAGACATTCGGAACAGAGGTCTTCATTTCATCGGTCGTTACTATTGCGCCGCGCTCGGTAAGCACGCCGAGATTTTCAAGTCCGATATCTTTGGTATTCGCCCTGCGTCCGATGGAAATAAGAACCTTGTCGCATTTAAGCGACTGAGTCTTACCGTCAAGCTCATAATTTACACAATCAGAGCCAACCGATGTGACTTTAGCGCCCAAAATAAATGTTACGCCCTTCTTCATGTAATTTTTCTGAAGCAAAGAACTTATTTCACGGTCGGTCGGACCGGCGATGTAATCCATCATTTCAAGAACCGTAACCTTGACACCGACGGAACACATATATGAGGCCATCTCGAGGCCTATTACTCCGCCACCGATCACGACAAGTTCTTTGGGAAGCTTGCGGTTTATAAGAAACTCACGCGATGTCATACCGAAGCCTGATTTAAGAGATTCGCGAAGTCCGGGTATCGGAGGAACGGAGGCTTCAGAGCCGGTGCAGATTAATAGGTGAGTTCCGACATATTCCTTACCGCCGGCTTCCACAGATAGACCTACCGAAGATTTGCCTTTGATTTTGGCAAATTCGGAAATTACTTCAACCCCGAGCTTTTTCAGGGAAGCGCCGACACCACCGACAAGTATCTTAACGACCTTTTCTTTGCGGTCGATGACTGCGTCGTGGTTTATCGACGCGCCTTCAAAGCTTACGCCGTATTCCTTTGAATGCTTTGCGTAATCATATATTTTTGCGGAATACAGCAGGGTTTTGGTCGGAATGCAGCCTTCGTTGAGGCATACGCCTCCGAGAGCACGCCCTTCAAAGAGCAGTGTTTTAAGTCCGCTTTGTGCCGCACGTTCCGCAGCGTTGTAACCGGCGGGACCCCCGCCGAGGATAATAAGATCATACATGATATTCAGTTACCTCAATATCAGCTATAGTGTTTGTTTATTTTGCGAGGAGAAGATTAAAGTTTTCGAGATTCTTAACAAGCTCCTTCAGGAATTTCGCAGCAGGAGCACCGTCGATGGCACGATGATCGAAGGTAAGAGAAAGACCCATCGCGTTGTAGAAAACATCCTTACCGTCAACAACTTTTGAGCGTCTGGTAATGGTATTCACTCCGAGTATTCCGGTCTGCGGAGGATTAATAACCGGAGTGAAGGATTCGATTCCGAGAGAACCGAGGTTGGTAACGGTAAATGTAGCGCCTTTAAGTTTATCGGGGCTGATGTTTCCCGACTGCGCTTCTGAAATAATTTGCTTTGATATTACCGAAAATTCATTGAGGGTAAGCTTATCTGCCTGAGGAACGGTAACGACAAGCAAACCGCGCGGAGTGTCAACCGCGATGCCGAGATTACAGTGCTTGAAATAACGCATCATCTGTGTATCGTCAAGCCAGTGGGCGTTGAGATCCCTGAAATTAAGGATTGTTTTTGCAACACCGAAGCAGACCATATCATTAAGAGTTATGTTGGCAAGACCGAGGCTTTCCGCGTTGGATTTGAGCGCATTGCGGTATTCCTGAATCTGTGTTGCATCGAAGGTGGTATTCAGAGTAAGCTGAGCCATGTTCGAAAGCGAATCATGCATCGACTTTGCTATAACCTTGCGGATATTCGGAATCTTGACATCCTCATATTCGGTTTGGGGCGCAGAAGCAGATGCTGCAGCAACGACCGGTTCCGCAGGTTTTTCCTCTTCGGATGCGGCGGCTGAAATTGTCAGTCCCTTGTCAAGCAAAGTATTAATATCCCGCTCGATAATACGGCCGTTGGGACCGGTCGGAACAGCCTTGCTGATGTCAGCATCGGTGCGTTCGGCAAAACGGCGGGCGCGCGGACTGATTTTTATGCGCTCTTCGGAAAGAGCGATGCTGCCGGTCGGAGAAGCTTCGGCTTGCTCTTCTTGAGCAGCCGGTGCCTCGGTTTTTACAGCCTCCGGTTCGACACCTTCTTTTCCGGGAATCAAAGAAGAATAATCCTCTCCCGGATTACCTATGACGCAAACGGGATCAAGGCAGGGAACATCTTCACCCTCGGAACAGAAAACAGCGAGCACCGTTCCGCTTTCCTTTGCTTTCTCTTCAAAGGAAGACTTGTCGGTTTCGTAGGTGAATAATATATCACCTTCTGCAACTTTGTCTCCGACTTTTACTTTCCATTCGGAAACAATGCAGCTTTCAACGCTCTGACCCTGTCGGGGCATGATAACAAGCGAAGCCATATTGTGTTTTTCCTCCGTATATGCTTGATTTTGCTGACTAATTAAGCGAGCTTGATATGAACGCCGGCGTTTTCGACGATTTTGCTTATATCATCCGGCAATGGTTTATCGGTGATTATAGTATCGACCTCGGTCAGATCCGCAAATGTATAAGGCAGGATCTTGTCAAGCTTTGAATTGTCCATTAATACAATGACTTTACGCGCCTTCTCAACCACAAGCTTTTTAAGCTCGCATTCGGAATAGTTGCCGCTTGTTAAGCCGTTCTGAGCGCTGATGCCGCTCGGTACTATAAAAGCGATGTCAATATTGATATCATTAATCTGGCGAAGCGCCTGATTTCCGGATACGCTGATGTTGTCGCGGTTTAGCATTCCGCCGACAATGTTTACGATCGGCTGATTCTTTTTGACGAGTTCAAGAGCAATATTGGGGCCTGTCGTTGTTACGGTAAGGCGTTCATCCGGAAGCAGGGAAGCGAGCTTGAGCATTGTAGTACCGGAGTCAATGAAAAGGGACCTTCCGGTTTCTATAAGTTCAATAGCCGCCAGTGCGACTTTCTCTTTTGCATCGGGGTTTTCGCTTAAGCGAAGATTAAAGGTGTCCTCCATGGAAGTAGTGATAAACTTCATTGATCGTGCACCGCCGCGCACTTTTATGGCTTCTCCCTGACTCTCAAAATATTCTATATCTCGACGAAGTGTCATGCTGGAAACATTTGGGAACATTTGCTCCAGCTCGCGAAGTGAAACAAACGGTTTTGAAGCAAGAAGATTTCTTACCGCATTTCTCCTCTCGGTATTCATTGTTTAATCTCCATTCTCGATAAAATCCTACTGAATGTCGTTTAGTCGGTTGATTGTTAAGACGACTGTTGTAATTCACATCAATTACGATAATTATAACATAATTGTCCCGACTTGTCAACATTAATATAAGTATTATACGAATGTATTATATTAAATATTTGTAAAATCGGTATACTATAAGTTCTATTTTTCATAAAATAACGCGGGATAAATGCAGCCAATTATACATAAGAATGAAGATATAAATCAATATGTCAAAGAATTACAAAAGAGCTACGGCAGGCAGCTCTATTAATTAATCTAAATTCCCCAAACAATCCAAAGATACACATATCCGGTCAGTACTGCAGCAAGTGTGAAGGGAACACCGATTCTCAGAAAATCTTTGTTCTTTACTTCATATCCGTTTTTCCTCAGAATACCGATTGCAGCAATGTTAGCCGAAGCACCTATCGGAGTAAGGTTTCCTCCTAGTGTTGCTCCTATAAGCAAACCGAAATAGAATACGTACGGCTCGACTCCCGCGCCACCATTCATCATTTCGGTTATCCCCTGAACAACGGGAAGCATTGTCGCAACATAAGGTATATTGTCAATAAAAGCCGAGAGAATCACAGAGAAGAAAACGATTATCGTATACAGCAGGAAA
>LSQX01090672.1_pt1 | contig 20385 bp, 17 predicted proteins | sample 654561 | NCBI WGS metagenome assembly LSQX01 (sample SAMN04489861, study PRJNA283612) | anaerobic digester metagenome | isolation source: 4 biogas reactors fed with cattle manure at either 37C or 55C with and... | place: Denmark: Kongens Lyngby | collected 2014 | reverse complement strand
AAAAATTTTCCGGGTTTGCTTTTGGAATGGGTGTCGAGCGCATAGCCATGCTCAAATGGCAGGTCAGGGACCTGCGCCTGTACTTTGAAAACGATGTAAGGTTCCTGGAACAGTTCCAGGGGGGACTGCTCTAAAGTTTCTTTTTTTTTGTCAGGAAAAAAAAATCGCTAACTTTGCATTCCAATTTTGCATCTTATGCGGAAATAACTCAGTTGGTAGAGCATAACCTTGCCAAGGTTAGGGTCGCGGGTTCGAGTCCCGTCTTTCGCTCAAACAAAATAGCCAGCATTTGCTGGCTATTTTTGTATCTACTATTTTGTATAAATGTAGTATAAAAGCTCTATTTATGAATTGTATATATCCATTATCCTTTGAGTGTATTCCAAAATTTCGTTAATCCCAAAGTGGCGTACCCAGCGTTTATACTCTTTGCCGTCCAACATAAATGTTACCACTGGAGCAGTAAACACCCCAAACCGTCCCGAAAGGGCAGGCGTTTCCACTGTGTCGATATAAACAAATTCAATATCTTCTGGTATTCTGCTGGAAAGACTGTCGTAAACAGCGCCACAAGTGGAACATAAATCGTGTCCAAAGAGTAAAATTTTGGCACCTTTTTCAAAATCGTAATCTATTGCAACTCCTTTTTTCATAATTATTTCAATTTTTAAAATCTATTTTTTCAACTCCCATGCCAAAAAGTGCAAAATCATATTTCACAGGATCGTTTTTGTCATACAATTTCAAGTTTTCGGTCAACTCTACAACAGCTTTCCAGTCGTTTTGTTTCCTTGTGAGTAAACCAATTTTTCTGGCACTATTTCCCGAGTGTACGTCCAAAGGACACATCAGCTCTTTTTTGTCAATTTTTTTCCACAATCCAAAATCTACACCATTTTCATCATCTCTGACCATCCAACGGAGGTACATATTTATTCTTTTTGCAGCAGAGCCACCAGCGGGATAAGCCACATGTTTGCGTGTTCGCTGCATCATAGGAACAGAGAAAAATGTTTCGTGAAAGTGGTTTATAGCTTCAAAAGCTCCGCCTTTGGCAAAACTTTCGGTGAATATGTTCTCCAAGCCTCCAAGGTTTTTGTAAATATTCTGTAAGGAAGCTAAAAAGCCCAATGCATCGTCTGTTTGAAATGTTCTATAAACAAAATTAGAAAAGTTTTGCCTCTCTTTTTCACTATGATTGGCGATGAAATCTGCTGGAGAATTTTCCATTAAATCCATAAACTTATTTGCCGAAGAAATTATCGCTTTGCGATTGCCCCACGCGAGGGTGGCACTAATAAAACCAGCAATTTCAATATCCTCTTTTTTGGTAAATTTATGGGGTATGGATATGGGGTCGTTGGGGATAAATCCGGGCTGATTGAATTGCTTATAAGCATTGTCTAAATGCTTTTTTATATTAGTGTCAAACATTTAATTTCTATTTAATGGTTCCACATGTATGCTAATATTTGTCTCTTCGCCAAAGCGTTTTTTAAGTCTCTTTTCAGCCATCTCAACAAAATAATGAGAGTTCTCAACCGATAGTTCGTTGGGCATATATACGTGAACTTCAATGGAGTAGCTATTCCCAATTTGCCTTGTTCTGAGGTTGTGAGCATTTGAAATTAGAGGAACATTGTTTATTATCTCAATAATCTCATCTTCCACTTCACTGGGTAAACTCAACTCTGTTAATTCGTGAAAGGCAGGCATAACAATGTCGTAGGCAAGTTTTATAATAAAGATACTCACAAAAATTGCAGCAATGGGGTCTAATATCAAGTATTTATCACCCAAAAAATAAGCCCCCGAAACTCCAATTAGTGTAGCGATTGAAGTGAAAACATCAGAACGATGATGCCAAGCATTGGCTATTACAGCCTGACTATTTTGCTCTTTTCCAACTTTTAGCGTTATCCAAAAAAGCACCTCTTTACTTACAACAGAAATTACAGCCGCAACAATGGCTATAACACCCGGACGCGGAATTATACTGCCATGATAAACGTCGTAAATTAGTTTGGAACCATAATAAAACATCCCAAATCCCGCAAAAAGGAGCAAAATTCCAATTACAAAACTGGCAAATGTCTCATATTTTCCATGTCCATATTTATGGTCTTCGTCTTGCGGTTTAGACGATATTCTAATAAATATAAGTACCACAATATCTGTAATGAAATCGGATAAAGAGTGAATGGCATCGGCAATTATGGCACTACTTCGACCCAAAATACCAGCAAAAAGTTTTAAAATGGTCAAAGCGAGGTTGACAAAGAACCCCAAACGTGTAACTTTAATAATTTCATCTTTACGTTTGCTTGACATTTTTTAAACTTTTGTGCAAAAATAGGCTATTTCGGCAGATAAATTTTTAAGAATAGAGGAATTATTTATAACTTAGCCACAAAATTAAAACAAATCAATGATGAAAAAACAAAATTTATTCTTTATACTGGGCTTGGTACTAGTATTTGCGGTTTCCTCGTGCGGAAACAAAAAGAAAGAAACAACAGAAATGGAAAATAAGGTAAATGAATTTGCAGTAGTGGAGCTTAACGCCGACCTAAGTGCATTAACTGAAAATGAAAAACAGATGATTCCTATTCTTGTGGAAGTGGCACAAATTATGAATGAACTGTTCTGGACTCAGGCATATGGCGACAAAGAAGAGCTTTTTGCAAAAATTGAAGATGAATGGACAAGAAAATTTGTAGAGATAAACTACGGTCCATGGGAAAGATTAAATGATAATAAATCTTTTGTTGAAGGTATTGGCGATAAGCCATTAGGAGCTCAATTTTATCCAGCAGACCTTACAAAAGAAGAATTTGATGCTTGGGAAGATGAAAATAAAGCCAATCTTTACACCATGATTCGTCGTGATGATGAAGGTAACTTGAAAGCAATTTGGTATCACGAATATTATCAAGAGCAATTAACAAAAGCATCTGAACTTATCAGCAAAGCTGCTGAATTGGCCGAAGATGAAGGATTTAAAAAATACTTAGAACTTACTGCAGAAGCCTTGCTAACAAGTGAATACTACGATAGAGATCTGGCATGGATGGATATGAGAAATTCAAATATAGACTTTATTGTTGGACCCATCGAAAATTATGAAGATTCAAGATATGGCTACAAAGCTGCCTTCGAATCATTTATCTTGATAAAAGATAAAGATTGGAGTGCTAAACTTGACAAATTCTCAGCAATGTTGCCAGAGCTTCAAGCTGGTTTGCCATGTGATGACATATACAAACAAGAGGTTCCCGGAATCGATTCAGATATGGGTGTTTATCAAGCAATTTACTATCAAGGCGACTGTAATGCTGGTAGCAAAACCATCGCCATTAACCTTCCCAATGACGAAAAAGTTCATCTTTTGAAAGGCTCTCGTAAACTGCAATTGAAAAACTCCATGAAAGCAAAATTCGACCATATGGTTATCCCCATTGGTGATGTGGTTATAGCTGAAGACCAACGTCAATACATCAAGTTTGATGCTTTCTTCCAAAATACTACTTTCCACGAAGTGGGACACGGAATGGGTATTAAAAACACCATCAACGGAAAAGGACCTGTTCGCAGTGCATTAAAAGAACACTATTCAGCCATAGAAGAAAATAAAGCTGATATTATGGGCTTATACCTATCAAAAGTATTGCACGAAATGGGCGAACTTGACGAAGGCGAAATTATGGATAACTATGTAACTTTTGTTGCTGGACTTTTCCGCTCAATCCGCTTTGGCACCGCCAGTGCTCACGGTAAAGCCAACTTGGCTCGCTACAATTTCCTAATGGAAAAAGAAGCCATTTCACGCTCCGAAGAAGGACTTTATAGCGTTGATTACGACAAAATGACTGCTGCAATGGAAGAGCTAATTGCCATTATTATGAAAATACAAGGCGAAGCCGATATTGATGCAGCCATTGCTCATACTGAAAAATATCAAGTTTACACAGATGCCCTAAACGAAGACCTTGAAAGAATTGCCAATGCAAATATCCCAAGAGATATTGTTTTCAAACAAGGACTTGATGTATTAGGACTATAAGATGATGATTTTATAAAAAAGCCAGTTTTTAAAGCTGGCTTTTTTTGTGCCAGATGAATAAATTGAATTTATTTGAAAAATAATGAGTCTTTATCCAATGGGTATTATTGAACAATATAGCCCTAAAAAGGTTTCATAAAAAACTAATAAGAATGAATTTGAAAGAAGTTGTAGTTCCGAGTCCGGGAGAGTCCATAAATCAAGTATTGCTATCCCGTTGGTTGGTTGAAGATGGTCAGTTTGTGGAGAAAAATAGCGATGTTGCCGAAATCGATTCCGACAAAGCCACTTTGGTGATAAGTGCCGATGTTTCGGGAGTTATTAAATTTATGGCCCAAGAGGGCGACACGGTTGATGTAGGTGCTGTGGTGGCTACCATTGATAAAAGTCAGCAAGATGCTAGTCCCAAACAGGAAATTACTTCAGAAACCCCCAAAGAGGAAGAAAAATCTGAAATAGTAGAGGAGAAAAAAGAGAAGGATGAAATAAAACTTACGCCCTTGGCAAAGAGTATTTTGGAGTCTGAAAATATTTCTCAGGCTGATTTTGAGGAGTTTCTAAAGGGTAAAAAAGTTGACTCTTCGCAAGTGAAAAGCTTCCTTTCCAATCAAAGTCAAAGTGCAGAAGCTAGTACTGAAAGAGCCATTGATAGAGTCAAAATGACCCCTCTGCGTTCCAAACTTTCTGAAAGATTGGTGGCTGTTAAAAATGAAACTGCCATGCTTACAACTTTCAACGAAGTTGATATGAGTGCTTTTTATGAGTTAAAGGAGAATTATTCTGATGAGTTCAGGGCAAATCATGAAGTGGGAATTGGTTTGATGTCATATTTTACAAAAGCAGCTACCATAGCCTTGCAACACTTCCCACAAGTAAATTCTCAAATTGATGGAGACTCCATTTTGAACTTCAATTATACCGATGTAGGAATTGCAGTGAGTGCCCCCAAAGGCTTGGTAGTGCCAGTTATACGAGATACTCACCTGAAAACAATTCCACAATTAGAAAAAGATATTAAAGCTATGGCAATAAAAGCTCGCGATGGAAAAATATCTTTGGACGATATGGCTGGTGGAACTTTCACCATCACCAATGGTGGAGTTTTTGGTTCGCTATTTTCTACACCAATTATAAATCCGCCTCAAAGTGCAATTTTGGGTATGCACAATGTTGTTGATAGACCCATTGCTTTGAAGGGGCAGGTTGTAATTCGACCTATGATGTACATTGCACTCTCATATGACCATAGAATTATTGATGGAAAAGACTCGGTGAGCTTTCTGAAAATGATTAAAACATTGGTGGAAAATCCAAGTATGATGGCCAATAATGGAAGAGATGTTTTCAAAACTCTTCTTGATATAGAATAAAGATGTTACATAAAACAGATATTTTAGTAATTGGAACTGGCATAGCTGGTTTGAGTTACGCATTGAAAGTAGCCGAAAAGAAAAAGGTGGTAATCCTCACTAAAGCTGAGGCTGAAGATACCTCCACAAGTTTGGCTCAAGGCGGTATAGCAGCTGTTATGTACAACCCCGATACCTACGACAAACACATTGCCGATACCATGAAAGCTGGTGACGATTTGAGCGATCCAGAAATAGTGAAAATTACCATAGAAGAGTCCACCGAAAGAGTGAAAGAACTGATAGCGTGGGGGGTGGATTTCGATAAAAATGCCAGCGGAAAATACGACCTCACAAAAGAGGGTGGACACTCGGAGTTCAGGGTTCTGCACCACAAAGATGCCACTGGATTAGAGATTCAGGAAAAGTTATATCAAACAGCAAAAAGACATCCAAATATCTCCATTCTGGAAAATTATTTCGCCATAGAAATTATAACTCAACATCACTTGGGTCAGGAAGTGAAGCGAAAAAATGGAAATATAGAGTGTTATGGAGCCTATATCTACAATCCAAATACCAAAAAGGTGGAAACAGTATTGTCCAAAATCACCATGCTTGCCACTGGTGGAATAGGTCATGTTTATAGCAATACCACAAATCCTGTAATATCAACAGGTGATGGAATTGCCATGGTCTATCGTGCTAAAGGTTTGGTGAGAGGAATGGAGTTTGTGCAATTTCACCCCACAGCTCTGTACAACCCCAATGAAAAAATATCCTTTTTGATTACCGAAGCCCTACGTGGCGAAGGTGCCATTTTGCGCGACTACAAAGGCAAAGAGTTTATGCAAAAATATGACCAAAGAGGCTCGTTGGCTCCCAGAGATATTGTGGCAAGAGCAATTGACAATGAGATGAAACTCAGCGGCGAAGACCATGTTTATTTAGATGCAAGACACCTGAAACAATCACTTATTTTGAATCATTTTCCCAACATCTATGCCCACTGTCTGAAAATTGGCGTAGATATGAAAAAAGATTTAATACCCGTTGTGCCTGCAGCACACTACAGCTGTGGCGGAATACAAACCGATCACTGGGGAATGACCTCCATAAAAAATCTTTACGCCTCTGGCGAATGTGCTTCAACTGGTCTGCACGGGGCTAATAGGTTGGCTTCCAATTCATTATTAGAGTCTCTGGTTTTTTCGTATAGAGCTGCGGTGGATACATTAAATAAGATAGATGAACTCTCTTTTGAAACCGATATTCCACTTTGGGATGCCGAAGGCACTGTCCTCAATGAAGAGATGGTACTCATTACCCAAACCAAAAAAGAGCTACAAAACATTATGAGCAATTACGTGGGTATTGTGCGTTCCAATCTACGTCTGCAACGAGCTTTCGATAGGCTGGAAATACTCTATCGCGAAACTGAAGACTTATATATTAAATCCATTGTAACTCCCGAAATTTGCGAATTAAGAAATCTTATACAAATAGGATATATAATTATAAAACAAGCCATGGAACGCAAGGAGAGTCGTGGCTTACACTACAATATTGATTACCCAAAATTGATAAATTATGGCAGTGATAAGGAAAGTTAATGGCATAGAGCCAAAGTTTGGAGAAAATAATTTTATAGCCGACAATGCCACCATTGTTGGCGATGTGGAGTGTGGCGACAATTGCTCTTTTTGGTTCAATAGTGTTGTTCGTGGCGATGTGCATTCCATTCGCTTGGGTCATCATGTAAATGTTCAAGATGGTGCCATAATTCATTGTACACATAATATGTACGATGTGGTTGTGGGGAACTATGTGTCCATAGCCCACAATGCCATAGTGCATGGTTGCCACATAAAAGATTATGTTTTGATTGGAATGGGTGCCATTGTGATGGATGGTGTGGTAATTGAGAGCAACTCCATAGTGGCGGCAGGCTCAGTAGTTTTGGAAGGTACACATATAGAAGCCAATTCAATTTATGCAGGAATACCTGCCAAAAAGGTGAAAGACCTCCCAGATGACAAAAAAGAAAATCTCATAAAACGTATCGCCGAAGGATATCCCCAATATGGAAATTGGTACGACTAAGAAAAAGACTAAAATATTTCAGATAGACTACTCAACTTTATTTCTAATAAAAAATGTTGTAATTTTGAACGCTAATTTATTACAATATAACAAAAACTAATTTATGAAATCGTTACGATTATTAAAAAATGCAGACTTAAAAGACAAGATAGTACTTGTACGTGTGGATCACAATGTGGTGAAAAAAGGCCTAATTCACGACCCTTATCGCATTGATATGACCTTTTCAACTCTTTTCAACATAGTTGCAAAAGGTGGAAAACTTGTTTTGATGACGCATAATGGACGACCCAAAAACAAAAAAACGGGCGAGATAGAAATCACAGCAGACACCTCAGTTGAGCCCATTGCAAAATATATTGAGAGCAAATTGGGAATTGAATTTGTAGTTCCACAATTGAAATATAGTGAAGGAGAAGGAATAGATAACTTTGTTGACGACCTTAAACCCGTTGTAGGGCAACTTAGAAACGGAGAAATAGATGCCATTTATTTGCCCAATACAAGATGGTTCAAGGGGGAAGAAGACAAAGGAGAATTTGCCACCCAAATGGCTGAGCGGTTAGCCTCATTGGTTGATGTTTATGTTAACGACGCCTTCGGCTCCTGGCAAGCACATACTTCAACAACTCTTATTGCCGAAAAACTACCTGCATATTCGGGAAATTTAATGCAAAAAGAGGTTGAAAATTTAGACAAACTTTTCGCTCCAAAACGTCCCCTTGTGGCGGTTGTGGCAGGCTCAAAATTTGACACCAAAATAAAACCACTTAATGCACTGCTAAAGCAAGCCGATTATCTGGTTCTTGGTGGCGTTATTTACAACGCATATCTGTGTGCAAAATATCGAATTTCCATTAATGGTGTTGATGCCGAAGATTTGGAACTGGCAAAATCCTTTGTGGAATATTCAAAACAGTTCCCCGGAAAAATTGTAGAACTGAAGCATATTGTAGAGTCCGACACCTTAGAGGCTAAAACAGAAGGACAATTTAGAAAACATAATATTGAAGATTTGAAAGCTGGCGATAAACTAAACTTCGTGCTTGATGTTGGACAAGAGTCCTTCGAAGATTCGTCAGTACGTGATGTTTTCCTAAATGCTGAAACAATTTTTGTAAATGCAGTTATGGGCTTCACTCCAAACTTTTGCGAAGGAACCATAGCCCTCAACAAACTTATTGACGAAAATAAATCAGCCATGAAACTCCTTGGTGGTGGCGATACCCTTCAAGAGTTTAAGACACTACTCCCTGGCGAATATCTTAAAGCCGTTGACGACAAAACATATTATATGTTCACCGGTGGTGGAGCAGTTTTAGAAGCCGTTCAAGCTGGAAATGCTTGGGGAATTAAACCAATCTCATATATAGCTGATTAATAGTAGCTTAAGATAATATTGCCGATATTTTTTATAAAAAATATCGGCAATATTATTATAGAACAGCTTTTTGTTCTAAATTTGTCGTTCCAAATAAAAAAGGCCCCATAGTTCAACGGATAGAACAAAAGTTTCCTAAACTTTAGATCCAAGTTCGATTCTTGGTGGGGCTACTTCTTTTTATACCAATTCTTTACAACAGAACTCAAACCAATTCAGTGTTAGATTTTTTGTACGATTTTGGTGAGTTTTAGTACTAAAACAGCACGCATCCAAATAAATTTCGATGACATCAACTCAAAATCTTCACCTTCTTTTATAACCTCGGCATCAGCCTCAATCAAAAAACCAGTTCCTTTTGTACGAAGTCCTTCCACCTCTTTGCTGCCAATAGAAATCTGAACTTTATTATCCTCTTTAATAAGTTCTTCAAATGTTTCCATTCCGCCCATTGGTACAAGCCAATGTTTTTCGTCGTTGAGCGAAATGTAGCTATTCCATGTGTTTACAATGTATGGTTTACAATTGTCGTGAGTAACGATGGCAACAACGCCTTCGTGATCCAATACCTCTAAAAGTCTTTTTTCTAATTACATAATAATATATTTTTATAGAATTATAACAACTTCTAAACGCAAAAGGTTTAAAAGGCTAGTGCTAAATTTCGTTTTTTTATACCAATTGTAATAATAAAATGGTCCAAATTATTTTTCCAATCGGTATTATTTTGTTTTTCCGAAGTAACATTTTCTGCATAGTGGTTCATACGACTCAGTTTCACCCAAAAGTACAAGACTGTCATCATCTATTTTTCGGTGCGTAAACTGTGCAAGGTCGCCACAGTCAATACATATGGCGTGAACCTTTGTAACATACTCGGCAACAGCCATCAATTGTGGCATAACACCAAATGGCTTGCCCGAATAATCCATGTCTAAGCCCGCAACAATCACCCTTATTCCATTGTTAGCCAATGTGTTGCATACGTTTACAATTTCGGAGTCGAAAAATTGAACTTCGTCAATACCCACTACCTCAACATCATTTGCCATTAAAAGAATTTGCTGTGAACTTTCCACAGGGGTAGAGCGAATGGCATTCTCGTTGTGCGAAACAATATCATCTTCATCGTAGCGAACATCCACAGCTGGTTTGAAAATTTCTACATTCATTTTGGCTATTTGGGCACGCCTCAAACGACGTATTAACTCCTCTGTCTTGCCCGAAAACATTGATCCGCAAACAACTTCTATCCAGCCTTTTCCTAATTTCTTATTATTTTTCGACTCTAAAAACATAATCTTGTTGATAAAAAGTTTCTCAAAAATCTTTTAAATGATAAATCTCCATTAATTTTATGCACAATTAAGTACAAAGGTAAAGTTTTCTGAAAACATTTAAAACAATTTCAAATAAATATTCAAAATGGCTAAAGATATTACAAAAACACAAATCGTAAATATTATTGACGCAATTGTAGAACAAACACAAATAATCTACAACAACGACGGTATAGTTCCGCAACTACAAATAGATTTAGTTAAAAAAAATATTTTAGAACTATATGAAGCATACAACTATTTGGACAAAAATAATAGAATAAAAGCTGAAGAAATAGAAGAAATTACTTTCTCGCAAAAAGAGAAAAATGAAGTAACAAAGAAAAAAGAAACGAAAGTAGAGAATATCATCGACGAAGAAGTAGCAAAAGTTGATGTTGAAATAGAACAAGCTAAAGAAGAATTGACTGAAGTTTCTGAAGAACTATTTGATAAATTTGAAGAGAAAGTTGAGAAGGTTGAAACAGATGATGAAATTCAGGATGAAGTTGTAGAGGAGATAGATGTAATTGAAAAAGTAGAAGAAATTCATGGCGAAGTAAAAGTTGAAGAGGAGGTGAAAGAGCTTCCAAAAGAAGTAAAACACAAAGCGAAACAAGTAGATAATAATGTAACTATTGCCGAAAAATTCCAAGAGGAAAAGAAGACAATTAATGACACCATAGAAAAGACAGAAGATAATACTTTGGCTGCAAAGCTGCAAAAAGCACCCATTAGCGACCTCGTAAAAGCCATTGGAATTAATGATAAGTTTTTATTTATAAACGAACTTTTTGGAGGCAATGCCGACGAATATAATACAGCCATTAAGGAACTTAATCAGATAGAAAAACTACACTTGGCATTTGATTATTTAGATAATCTTAGAAAAAAACATAATTGGGACGAAAGTTCAACGCCTTGTCTTAAAATTTACGACTTAGTAAGACGAAAATATCAAGTTAAAAGATAGAAAATTTGAAAAAAAGACTTCAGTTTGTTAATTCTGTTTTAGGAAATATAAATTTCTGGATTATACTTTTTTTCCTTTTTCGGTTATATAATATCACGGCTCCGCCCATTGACGCTGCTCACAGCTGGCGACAAGTAACCGGAAATATGGTTGCACGAAATTTTTTGGAAATTGACAATAATATTTTACTTCCACGTGTGGATATGGCTGGCGAAATGAGTGGGATTACAGGAACTGAGTTCCCAATTTTAAACTACTTGATTTATCTAATGGCTCTTGTTTTTGGTTGGCAAGAGTGGTATGGCAGACTGATAGTGCTAATTGTTTCCTCATTCGGACTGCGGTTTTTCTATAAATTGATAGAGAAAAAACACAATTCTCAACACGCATTTTATGCCACAATGTTGCTAATTAGCTCACTGTGGTTTATTTATAGCAGGAAAATAATGCCCGATACATTCAGTGTTTCCCTAGTGATAATGGGACTTTGGTATGCATGGAAGTTTTTGGAAAACTCTTCCATATACTCGCTTTTATTTTCAGTTTTGTTTGCAACTGCAGGCATTTTAAGTAAAATCCCAGCATTGATAATTTTTACACCCTTGGCTTTGATTTATCTTGATAGAAATTATAAATTATCCAACAAGATTTATCTTGTTTTGGCTTTTTTGCCGTCGGCTGTTTTTGTAGTTTGGTGGTATTTTGTGCAAGTGCCATTTTTGGTTCAAGAATATGGATTTTGGCACTATTATATGGGTGTTTCGATGACACAAGGGGCAAAAGAACTCTGGATTTATGCCTCCGAAGCTTCGAAAATATTTTATTCCGATGCTATGAAATATACGGGATTTGCCCTTTTTCTCCTTTCTCTTATAGTGCTTTTTAGGAACTACAAAAAAGAAAAAAATGCAAAAACCATACTTCAGGTTTTTATTGTTTCAAGCGTGATATTTGCAATATTTATGCTTAAATCGGGTAGGAATTTTGCTGTTCATAGCTATTATATTGTGCCTTTTGTTCCTTTTATGACCTATGTTTCGGCATGGATTTTAACCAAAATTCCAAAACAAAAGTTGGCATATTTTATCTTGGCAGTGGTGATGATAGAGGGAATAATAAATCAAATTCACGATTTCAGAATAAAGCAAAACAAAACTTCAATGCTGCGATATGAAGCTGTTTTAGATGAGTTTTCTTATAAAGAAGATTTGATTTTAATAAATGGTGGCGATAATCCCACTGACCTATATTTCACCCACCGAAAAGGCTGGTCGATGGAAAATAATGAAATAAAAAATCCTGAAATAATCGACTCTTTACATAATTTAGGATGTAAATTCATTTTGATAAACAAACATTACGAAAGCAGACCTGAATTTAATCAAAAGCCTGTATATCAAGAAGATGAGTTTGAGATTTATGAGTGTGTGGTGAATATTACCAATGATAATATGGATAAATGATAATGTTTCCCCAATCAGCATAAATAATAATTGTAAAAAAAAGCTGCCTTATAAAGACAGCTTTTTTTGGATATATAAAGTATTACTATTTCATAGTAGATTTTCCGGCGTATCTTGCCGAGTTGCCAAGCATCTCTTCAATACGTAGTAATTGGTTGTATTTCGCAATACGCTCAGAGCGACAAGCTGAACCAGTTTTAATCATTCCAGAATTCATAGCAACTGCCAATTCGGCGATAAAAACGTCTTCGGTTTCGCCCGAACGGTGACTGATAATTGTGCGGTAGCCATTGTCGTGGGCAAGTTTTATGGCATCCACAGTTTCGGTTACAGTACCAATTTGATTTAATTTAATCAAAATAGCATTGGCAAGTCCTTTGTCGATGCCTTCTCTAAGTATTTTTGGATTAGTTACAAAAAGGTCGTCACCAACTAAGTTAACTCTGTTGCCGATTTTGTCGGTAAGAAGTTTCCAACCTTCGTAATCTTTTTCTGCCAAACCGTCTTCTATGGAAACGATAGGATATTTGTTTACCCAGTTAACTAAATAATCAACCATTTGTTCTGAGGTCAATTTTTCGCCACTAGACCAGTGTAGGTGATAAACTTTCTCTTCTTCGTTATAAAATTCGGTAGCAGCAAGGTCAAGGGTCAAGAAAATATCTTCACCAGCTTTATAGCCAGCTTTTTCAATGGCTTCAAGGATAAGTTCAACAGCTTCGTCGTTTGATTTTAGGTTAGGAGCAAATCCGCCTTCGTCGCCAACGTTAGTGGCTAATCCACGTTTTTTCAGAACTGATTTCAAAGTGTGAAAAACTTCTGTTCCCATTTGCATAGCTTGAGCAAAAGTTTCAGCACCAGCTGGATAAATCATAAACTCTTGGAAGTCAACGCTATTGTCGGCGTGAGCTCCACCATTTAGAATATTCATCATAGGAACTGGTAAAACAGTAGCATTAACACCGCCAAGGTAGCGATATAATGGTTGTCCTGTTTCCATAGCAGCAGCTTGTGCACAAGCCATAGAAACTGCCAACATTGCATTAGCACCCAATTTGGACTTGTTTTCTGTGCCATCAATCTCAATCATTTTCTGATCAATCTCTTGTTGCATCAAAACATCGTAGCCTCTAAGCTCTTCAGCTAAAATATTATTAATATTGTTTACGGCGTTCAAAACACTTTTTCCACCGAAATAAGTTTCATCATTGTCGCGAAGCTCCAAAGCTTCTAAAGATCCTGTTGACGCCCCCGAAGGAACAGCAGCACGACCAAAAGCACCAGCCTGTGTATAAACATCAGCTTCAACTGTGGGATTACCTCTTGAGTCAATAATTTGACGAGCATAAATATTTACAATTGCACTCATAAATAAATTTTGTTTGTTTTTTATTAGTTTAAAATCAAATGCAAATATACAAAAATAATTTGTAATGCTCTCAATGATATATCATTATGAAACTAATATCATAGATGTATGAGGTGGAATTATTAACAATTTGTATAGAATATGTCTTTTTAAATTTGATGAATATTCCATATTTTCATCTATTGTTAAGTTTTTCATTAGGGGAGTTTCGTTACTACAAATAATTTTCCACTCATTTATGTCTCTAATGTTCTCAATTACAGCAATTTGGTGGTTTTTAGAAGTGTTATGAGAGATTAGTATTTCTTTAACATTAATAAAACTGTTTTTAGACGCTTTTTCCAAACTATTGTCAATCCAGTAGGTCAAAATGCTACTATTGTCAGAAAATTGATCATAGGTATTATAATTTTTAATGCTTAGATCTATAACGATTTTGCCATCTTTGTCGATATGGTGTGAATTGATGAAATTATTGCCATTATATGAATAAAAGTCAGAATTTGTTTCCCATTTGCCAGCTTCATTTACCAATTTGAAATGTAAATAGTAGTCGTTACTCCATTTTGTTTGGTCGAAAGCTTTTATTTCTTTTTTATCAAAATTTATAACTCCAATTCCCTTGTGGTCAAACTCAACAGAATATGGGTTGTGTTGCGGATTGGCATCTACGTTTTTGGGCTGAATTTCGCCTGCAAGAAACATTTTCTGATTTTTAGGACCATTGATAAAAATTATGGAAAGCTCTTTTAGATTTTCATCTGAAAATGTGTTGAAATTGCCCTCGAATTTTTCTGAATTTTCACTGTTGCTGATAAATTTTAAGCCATTTAAAATATTCTCTTTTTTGCACATTCTAAGTCCAGCTAAGTTTCTACGAATTTCGATAAGAGATTTGTAAAAATCCTTCATTTCGCGAGCATATTTTGCATACTGATTATTTAGCCGACTCCATCTAATCATATTTGTGAAATCGTTGGAAGAGTATGAGTTTTCGTGAAAATGAACGATGCCGTTTTCTTCAATAACGTTTGGACTTGTGTGTGCTCTATTTCTGTTTTTGTCGAAGTGGGATAGGGGCTTGCTCCGAAGAATTTCGTCGCCAGCATGCAGAATTATTTTGCCCTGCGATGTGAGCAAAATCATTGCTGTCTGTTTCATTAATTTTATCCTATGTTCAATATTTCTATTTTCGGTGCTAAGGTTGAGTTTGTCCCAAAGGGTGTGTCCATCGTGGACTGTGAGAAAATTAAGGCTGTTGTTTGGACGATAGGAAAAACTGTTGTAAGGATTTTTAAAAATATCATTATTTATGTTCGGGATTTTAGTTTGAAAGTCCTTCAAACCTCCCATAACAGATGATGCTACTCTGCTGATTTCGTGATTGTTACCTTGAATAAATCCCTGTTGAGCATCTCTGCCCAAAATTGAATCTCTGCAAGTGTCGTTGAAAATCCCAATATTCAAATCCTCTTTTGGATAATTTAGTTTCGTGAAAGCTGCATTTTCCCCTTCTGAATCAGTTGAGGTGTCTAAATCGGAGAAAACCCAAGCTTCGCCGTGCAAAATTAACTCATTGATATTCTGATTGTTATATACTTTGCCCACTTCGTGGCGAATTAGCCTTATTGTTTCATGATCCATAAAACTCATCAAATCGAAGCGAAAACCATCAACTTTATAAAATTCCACATAATGTTTCAAAGAATCGATTATAAGTTTTCTAACAGCCCAACGCCTTGACTCTATAGTGGGACCAGCTCCAGTATGTTTGGAAATATTGAGGTTTTCATCTAAACGAAAGTAGCAACCGGGAGCAAGATTTTCGAAAGTTTCCACTGAAAAACTGTGATTATAAACCACATCTAAAATCACTCCGATTTTATTATTATGAAGTTCGTTTATCAATTCTTTTAGCTCTAAAATTCGGGTGTAGGGGTTTGTGGCATCGCTGCTAAACCAGCCTTCGGGGCTGAAATAGCTCAGCGAATCGTAGCCCCAATTGTAGTTGCTTTGTCGAGAATCTTGTCCGCTAAAATCTCTATTTGTCTCTTCTACGGTAAAAAACTTCATTATTGGTAAAAACTGCACGTGACTAACCCCTAAATCTTTTAAATGGTGAATCTTTTCGCTAAAACCGAGATATGTGCCAGCATTTTTATTTCCATTTTGAGCCTGCTCAATGGTAAAATCTCTAATGTGAACTTCGTATGCCACAAGGTCGTTTTCTGAAGCCATAATTTCTGCATTGGAAAATTTTATATCGCTGTTGAGGTCAAATTTTTCAGAGCTTTTGCAGATGGTGGCAGCCTTGCCAATTTTGTCATCACCAAAGGGCGAAAAAGCAGCCATGGAAAGGGCGTATGGGTCTAATGCCAATTTAGCTTTGCCGTATGCATAAACCTTATATTGATAAAAAATATATTTCTCTTGATTGAAGCTTTTTAAATCTATACTCCAAATTCCGTTGTGAGATTTTGTCATCAAAAACTTTTCACCACTTTCAATTATGTTTTGATTTTTATCATAAAAAACCACTTCAATTTTTGCTGCTGGTGGCGACCAAAGTCTGAAACTTGCAACTCCATTTAGCATGAAAAATCCCAATTGCTGCTCTTTGTCAATTTTGAAAATTGTATCTAAAATCCCACCAATTTTATAGTCTAAATATATGTCAATCTGTTCGTTGTGGTATTTTAAGATGTAGTTTTTTGATAAATCAATTTTATGAAAATGTAGATTTATAATATTTCCAGCAAGTTCAATATTTATTGGAATAATGGATTTTTTTATGGGGAAATTATCTGTTAAATCTTCACTATAATCGTATTCGAAAATTTCAATTTTAGATAAATCAATTTCAGAATTTGACTTTAAACGAAGTTCGATTAAACTAGGAGAAATAATAAAAGCATGAGATAAAATATTATTCCCACTGTTTTCAAAAATCTCATATTTATTAACTATTGTCATTGTGGAATTAGTCGTTTAATTTTTGCAAAACTATTGCTGTTCGGGCAGGAAGATATAATCTTAATTGATGTGCGTTTTCAGTTTTAACAGTTTGATAGTCAATGCTGTTATCAATTCTGGCGAAGCCATCAAATTCTTTGTTATCGCTATTAAGTACAATTTTATATTTGCTCGCTTCAGCCACCTGAAAACCATAATCTTGATAGGAGTTGTCGGGACTGAAATTGAATGCAAAAAATAGTTTTCCTCTTGCAAAACCCAAAACCTGATCACTGGGATTATCGAATTTGTATTCAATTTTGTTACTGAATATTTCAAACTCTTTTGCTAGTTTAATCATCTTATTATCAAAGTGATATAAGAATTTATACCTTAGGTTTTCATCAAAAGCCAAATTCCACTGCCTTCGTGCGTAGTGGTACGACCAATTGTTGCCTTCTCGCGGAAAATCAATCCATTCGGGATGTCCAAATTCGTTGCCCATAAAATTGAGGTAGGCGTTGCCAGCCGTGGAGAGTGTGGCTAAGCGAATCATTTTGTGCAGGGCAATTCCCCTGTCGATTTTCAAATTGCGATATTGGGTATTCATATGCCAATACATATCGGCATCTAAAAGTCTAAATATTATGGTTTTGTCGCCCACCAAAGCTTGGTCGTGGCTTTCGGCATAGCTCACAACTTTTTCATCATCTCTTTTATCGGTGAGGCGGTGAAACATATCCCCCACATGCCAATTTTGATCGCTATGATTTTTTATAGTGTCAATCCAATAGTCGGGAATGCCCATTGCCATGCGGTAGTCAAATCCAATTCCACCATTCTCGGCACTTACGCAAAGTCCGGGAAATCCGCTCATCTCTTCGGCTATGGTAATCACATTGGGATTTATTTGTTTTACCAACTTATTCATCAATTGCAAGTATGCCAACGCTTCTGTATCTATGTTATCACCAAAATAGTCGTCGTAATTCAAAAAGTTTCTGCCCAAACCGTGATCTTTAAAAATCATGCTTGTAACGCCGTCAAATCTAAATCCGTCAAATTTATATTCTTCAATCCAGAATTTTACATTCGATAGCAAAAAACTTACAACATCGGTTTTACCGTAGTCGTAGCAACGAGAGTCCCAAGCAGGGTGTTCGCCTCTTTCGCCTTGATGAAAAAACTGATATTCGCTACCGTCATATTTTGCAATTCCTTCAATTTCATTTTTTACGGCATGCGAATGTACAATGTCCATCACCACCGAAATGCCTCTGCCGTGGGCATCGTCAATAAGCTCTTTTAAATCTTCGGGAGTGCCAAAACGTGACGAAACTGCAAAAAGTGATGAAACATGATAGCCAAATGAGCCATAATAGGGGTGCTCTTGAATTGCCATTAGCTGAATAACGTTGTATCCAGATTTTTCAATTATGGGCAAAATATGCTCTCTAAATTCCTGAAAACTGCCCACTTTGCCATCTTCCAAAGCCATTCCAACGTGAGTTTCGTAAATCAAAGGAGTTTGAGGCCATTTTGGAGCGGGACTTTTCCAAGAATGTGGTTCTTGTGGAATCCAAATTTGGGAGTTGAAAATTTTAGTGTCTTCGTCCTGTACAGCTCTTTTACTCCATGCCGAAACTCGCTCACCATAGCCACCTTGCCACTCCATTAAGAGTTTGTATAGACTTTTGTGAGAGATGTTTTTATCTGGAATTTCACATTGCCAATTTCCATTGCCAATATTCATAAATCTATAATTTTCATCTTTTTGCCAATTGTTGGCATCGCATAAAAGATAAATGGCAGTGGCATTGGGAGCCCATTCTCTGAAAATATATTTATCTCCGTTTTTATGCACCCCAAAAAAGAGGTGAGCATTTATGTTTTTTTGAAATTCTTCTTTCTTATTTTGACTTAAAATCTCCTCTTTTTCATGAGCTAATTCCGTTATATTTTCGAAAAAATGTGAATAGGATTGCAAAAATTTATCTTTATGGTAAAATTTATCTTTCATATTTATTGGCTTATTTGAGTAAAAATACAACAAAATGAGAACAAAATCTCAATTTTATCGTATAAAATCTTGAAATATGCATTAAAACAAAAAATATGTTGTGATTTTTAGCAAACTTTAGAATTATTTATATAAATTTACAGAGAATAATTAAAACACATCAAAATATGAAGTACAAACCTTTATTAGTTTTATTGTTTGTAGCTATGCTGGGAATGCTTAGTTGCGACAAAATTTTTCCTGACAAAGATGAGGATATAGTCGAGGATAAAGAGGCTGTAGTGGAATTGAGCTTAAATGGTTCACCGCAGGAGGCTAGTTCGGCTGGTATAGCACTTTCGTACGAAATCAATCCAGATGCTCCGGGAGCATACAAGGTGATGATGTCTGGAGCTTTCACAATGGGCGAATCAAGCAATTTGTTTTTCTCGGTGTGGTGCTACGATATACACAATCCCATTGCCGGCGGAATTAGAGCAAAGAAATATTTTATTGAATATAGCCGTCTTGACTGTCGTGAGTATTTTGAAGAGACGCTTTGTGATGGAGCTGAAATGACGTTGCAACTTGCTGAAAATGAGTTTGTAACAGATTTTGAAGAGTATTCAAGCTATATCAATATTTCGGTTTGCGACCCCAAAGAAAAATTGATTTCAGGAAATGCTTCAGTGAGAACATTTCTAGAGTACGATCACGAAAGTGTACAAGTTATAACATTGTCGTTTGAAAATATTCCTTACAGAGTATTAAATTAAAAATTGAGATATGAAAAATCTAAATAAATTATCATCATTATTATTGGTCCTAATTATATTTGTGGCGTATTCCTGCAAAGAGGACACCATCAGACCCGAAGCTTTGGACTTGCCAGAGGGAATGTCGATGAATATATATTTGAATGACAACTACTATTCGCCACTCTTGTATGACAACTATGTAACATCGTTTAGTAGTGGTGTTGGAGGAAGCATACAGGGCGTAAAATTAGTTGTTCATGCACTTTTGGAGAACGATGAAACTTTGGAAATATCCGTAATAAATTATGAGATTTATCACCAAAATGGAGTACATCCAAAACCATATATTTTTGGACCCAACGACACAACACAGTATTGTACCACCATTGGGCACCCCGACTCGCTATATTGCGATGGTGCAGAAATTAGATATATTTTAGCTGAGGATTATATTTATACATCAGATAACAATATAAATGGCTCGGTAAATATCACCTCTTGTAACCCTGTAAAACAGATAATTTCAGGTGATTTTAAAGCTATGTTAGTGGCAAAACCACCGTATGCTGATACGCTATTTATTCAGGGCGATTTCCAAAATCAACACTATGGTGTGAAGATAAATCCAGATAATAAATAGTCGCCCCTTAAAAAGC
>LSQX01060592.1_pt2 | contig 20385 bp, 11 predicted proteins | sample 654561 | NCBI WGS metagenome assembly LSQX01 (sample SAMN04489861, study PRJNA283612) | anaerobic digester metagenome | isolation source: 4 biogas reactors fed with cattle manure at either 37C or 55C with and... | place: Denmark: Kongens Lyngby | collected 2014 | reverse complement strand
AACCGTGATCCAAACCTGTATTTTGCCCTGCTGACTGATTTTCCCGATGCTGATACGGAAACCACGCCTGGCGATGCGGATCTTTTAGAACGGGCGCGAAAAGGTATCGACATGCTCAATGCCCGCTACCCCCGCAAAGACGAAAGTACAACCTTTTATCTTTTTCATCGTCCCCGGATATGGAATCCGCACGAAGGCTGCTGGATGGCTTATGAACGAAAACGCGGCAAGCTGGAACAGTTCAACGCCTTACTGCGAGGTGAAGGACAGGAAGCTTTTTGTGTGAAGCTCGGCGATTTAAGCCAATTAAAAACCATTCGCTACGTGATAACACTGGATACGGACACAGATCTTCCCCGTGGCTCAGCTCACGGCCTGGTCGGCGCGATGGCTCATCCCCTTAACCGGCCGCGCTTTGACCCTGACCTGGGAAGGGTGGTAGAAGGTTACGCCATCTTGCAGCCGCGGATATCAATCCGCCGAAGCGCCGCCCGGCACAGTATTTTTTCCAGGATGACCATGGGGGAGACGGGGCTGGATCCATATTCCCGCGAGGTGTCCGATGTTTATCAGGATCTTTTTAGTGAAGGCTCTTTCATTGGCAAGGGGATATATGATGTGGACGCGTTTCGTCAGGCGCTGGATGGGCGCTTCCCGGAAAATCTCATTCTCAGCCATGATCTAATCGAAAGCGGCTATGCCCGTTCGGGCCTCCTGGGGTATATCGAGCTATATGAAGACGCTCCTTCCTCTTACCTTGGAGAGGTAAGCCGCCAGCATCGCTGGATGAGAGGTGACTGGCAAATAGCTCCCTGGCTGAGACGATGCCCGCCCTCCCCTGAAGGCGGGCGTGTGCCATGCCAGCCTGTATCACCGCTCATGCAATGGAAAATAATCGACAATTTGCGTCGCGCTCTTTTCGCGCCGACTATGATTTTTCTTCTTTGTCTGGGCTGGATTATCAGCCCCGTTTCTCCATATTACTGGACATTTTTTGCGCTGGCCGTGTTCGGACTAAGCGGTATCGCACGTTCCCTTTCCCTGTTTATCCGTAAACCAAAACATCGAAATCTGTTCTTACACTTTCGAAAATGGGGAAACGCTTTGCTGCGCCATTTAGGGCTGACTTTGTTCGGTATGGGCGTGCTGGCCTACGAAGCGTGGATGTCTATGTGTGCATTTGTCCGCTCCGCCTTACGCATGCCCTTCACGCGCAAAGGGCTGCTTATCTGGCATCTGCCTTTATATAGAAGGCTCGGTAAACAAAACAAACTGAACGGCTTTTATCGGGAGATGTGGACTTCCCCTGTGCTGGCTGTGCTGACGATTGCTTTGATATATTTTTTCAGACCCGCGGCCTGGCCGGCAGCTTTACCCGTAGCGCTTCTGTGGATTTTTGCGCCTTTTTGCGCATGGGCAATCAGCCTGCCCGTCAGGGAAAAAGCGCCTCAGTTATCACAGGCGCAATGGAGGAGTCTGCATCAACTGGCGTGTCGCACCTGGCGGTATTTTGACAGATTTATCACCGAGGAAGATAATTATCTGCCCCCGGACAACTTTCAGGAAATACCTGAGCCCATGCTCGCTTCCCGTACATCGCCTACCAACATAGGATTTGCCTTAACTGCATATCTGACCGCGTGGGATTTCGGCTACATCTCCACACATGAGTTACTCAAAAGAGTCGGCCGGACCCTCGATGCTATGGAAAAGCTGGAACGCTACCGGGGACATTTTTACAACTGGTACGACACCACAACACTAAAACCCTTGCCTCCCCGTTATATTTCCAGCGTTGACAGCGGGAACCTGGCGGCTTGCCTTTTGGTTTTGCGCGCCGGGCTGGAAGAGCTATGCGGCCTCACAGCCTTGCCGAAACAAATTTGGAGTGGCTTGAACGATGCTCTGGATATTGTCGCGGTAAAAGCCAAAGAAGAAGGTTCACCCGGTTTTGCCGATCTTATCGATAAGGCAAAACTCTTGCTTGCGGTGGTTCCCGACGACGCTCAGAGTGTTTTGGAGCGCTTACGTTCTATGTTGCTTTTGGCCGGGCAAATGACAAGCCTTGCCCCTTCCGAGCGCTTTTCAGATGCACCAGGCTGGGCAAGTTTTTTCCACAGCATGTGCCGAATGCATCTCGAAAGTACACAAGTACTGTTTGACGAAAGTGCCACAGCAATCACATTGCGAGAACTTGCCAAAATTAATGACGATGAATCAGCGCCGAAGGAAGCGTCCGTAAATGCTGCCGCGCTCATAAAAAATATTGGAGTGTTGACCGAACATTGCCGGCAAATACAAACAAGCATGGATTTCCACTTTCTGTACAATAGAAGACGCGAACTCTTGAGTATTGGCTTTGATGTGGATACGCGCAGGCTGGATCCTTCTTGCTACGACCTTTTGGCCTCCGAATCACGTATTGCCAGCTTTCTGGTCATAGCTGAAGAGCAGGCTCCGCCTGAGCATTGGTTTGCTCTCGGGCGCTTGCTGGCCCGGAGCGGAACTGCGGAGATTTTGGTTTCCTGGAGCGGCTCCATGTTTGAATATCTCATGCCGTTGCTCTTTATGAAGTCTTATCGCGGGACGTTATTGGATAAAACCTGCCGGGCGGTCATTGAACGCCAGGTCCGGTATGGAAGGCAAAGAAACATTCCCTGGGGCATATCGGAATCCTGTTACAATGCCACTGACGCAAAACATGTATACCAATACAGAGCCTTTGGCGTACCGGGCCTGGGCCTTAAACGCGGTTTATCAGACGACCTGGTGGTCGCCCCGTATGCCACAGTGCTGGCCCTTCCTTTCGCGCCCGCGCAGGCCTGTGCGAACATAGACCGTCTGGCCGCCATAGAAGGAGTGCTTGGCCCCTATGGACTGATCGAAGCTATTGACTATACATCATTTCGCAGTCCGCGGGATAAAAGCCATGCTCTTGTCCGTTGCTACATGTCTCACCATCAGGGCATGAGCTTAATGGCGCTATCCCATCTGCTGCTGGACGCGCCCATGGTGCGCCGCTTTATGTCCGAGCCGGCGGTGCGGGCCACAGAGTTGCTCTTGCAGGAACGAGTTCCCGATGTATCTCCCGGGATACAACCGCACAAACAGGAAGCCGCCTCCAGGGCCAGTAGCGAAGGTGAGGAAGAAGGAGACACCATACGCAGCTTTAATACTCCGGCCCCCCCTGTGCCGGAAGTACATATGCTTTCCAATGGTAATTATCTGGTGATGGTAAATCAGGCAGGCGGCGGCTCCAGCTATTGGCGGAATCTGGCCCTTACCCGCTGGCGCGAGGACGTGACCTGCGACAACTGGGGTCTGTTCCTTTACATCCGTGACATCGAAAGCAATCATATCTGGTCCAACACCTACCAACCGGTTTGCCGCGCCGGGAAAAATTATGAAGCTGTTTTTACCCAGGGACGCGCCGAATTCCGCCGCGTGGACTTTGATATTGAAACAAAAACCGAGATATGTGTTTCTCCGGAAGACGATGTGGAAGTACGCAGAATAACTCTTACCAACCGTGGGAGAAACGAGCGGCGACTGGAGTTAACTTCTTATTCTGAAATAGTGTTGTCTGCTGATACCGCGGATCTGGCGCACAGGGCGTTTAACAACCTCTTTGTCCAGACGGAGATCCTTCCAGACGAAAACGGTGTCCTTTTCACCCGTCTTAAACGTGAAGATCATGAACCTGATGTCTGGTATTTCCAGAAACTTTACGCGGCCGGCCAGGACGAACCCGCTTCATGCGAGTCGGACAGGGCGCATTTTCTGGGACGCGGCCGGACTTCGGCCAATCCGGCGGCGATGGAATCTCCAGCCGGAATTCACGCTCCCTTTTGCAACACGGCCGGCTGTGTTCTTGATCCGGCGGCGGCCATTCGGCAGCCGGTCCTGCTCGCCGAAGATGAACCGTTACAGCTCCATCTGATCTGCGGGGCCGCTTCGACCCGGCAGGAAGCTCTGTCTTTGGCTGAAAAATACGGCGACAGTCATTTTGTCGAACGCGCTTTCGATATGGCCTGGTCGCATAGCCAAATTGCCATGCGCCTGCTTAATGTGAGCGAAACGGAAGCGCAGGTTTACGGCCGCCTGGCCAGTTCAATATTTTATGCCAATCCGCGCAACCGGGCGCCCTGGACCACCGTCACCCACAACACCCTTGGCCAGCAGGGACTGTGGCGTTTTGGCATTTCCGGTGACCTGCCTATCGTTCTTTTGCGCATATCAGATATCCGCCGCATGGATCTGGTCCACGATACTTTACGCGCCCACGCATACTGGAGCCTTAAAGGGCTTAAAACAGATCTTATTATTCTTAACGAAGACTTTTCCGGCTACCGGGCTACTCTTAACGACAGCATCATCTCGGCCATAAACACGAGCCTCAACGCCGAGATGCTGGACAAGCCCGGCGGCATCTTTTTGAGGCGTATAGAGAATCTGTCCGAAGAAGACCAAATTCTCTTTCAAAGCGCGGCCCGGGTGGTCCTCACAGATGGCGCGGAGGATTTGCGCGAACAGGTGGAGCACAGGTATGTGCCTCATCGTCCTATACCACTTTTGGCTCCTGTCCGACCGGAGGCGGAAGAAACTCCCCGGCCGCCTGAAGACAGGGAAAGGATCCTGAAAAACGGCCCGGGCGGGTTCACCGCTGACGGGAAAGAATACATCATCATGCTGGAGCCTGGTATGACCACTCCGGCGCCCTGGTCAAATGTCATCGCCGGCAAGCGCTTCGGCATGGTCCTTTCCGAAAGCGGCTCGATATACAGTTGGGTGGACAATGCCCACGAGTACAGACTGACCACGTGGCACAATGATCCGGTAAGCGACCCCACCAGCGAAGCTTTTTATCTGCGTGACGAAGAAACCGGCAGATTCTGGTCGCTGACACCCCGCCCCAGCCCCGGGCGTAATGGTTATGTTTGCCGACATGGCTTTGGTTATTCAGTTTTTGAGTATCAGGAAGCAAGGCTTAAAACCGAGCTTTGCCTTTACGCCTCAATAGAGGCCCCCTTGCGCTGCGCGGTGATAAAACTGAGCAATACCTCTTCAAGGAGGCGCCGGGTTTCGCTTTCTGCTTTCCATGAGCTGGTTCTCGGTGAATGGCGTCATGACAATCTTATGCATATTTATACGGAAGCCGACAGCCAAACCGGAATTTTGCTGGCCCATAATCCTTACAACCGTGTTTTCCCTCAACGCGTAGCGTTTGCTTCCTGCAGTGAAACAGAGGTATTTCTCAGCGGCGATCGCACGGAGTTCATCGGAAGAAATGGAAGCCTCAAGAAGCCGGCTGCCCTGTCACGCCAAAGTCTGTCAAGACGCTGCGGCGCGCGTTACGATCCGGCAGCCGTGTTACAGACTTTTTGCGAGCTTGCCCCGGGCGAAACGCGCGAAGTTGTCTTTACCCTTGGTTCGGCCGAAAACACAGAAGAAGCGCGCCGGCTATACCGCAAGTTCGGTCGTCCCGCAGGCGCCCACAGCGCCTTGGAGGAGGTTTGGGCCCACTGGGACCATGTACTGGGAGGCATTCAAGTGGAACTCCCGAACGAGCCGGCATTTAATGTCATGGTCAATGGCTGGCTCATTTATCAAACACTGGGCTGCCGCATGTGGGGCCGCAGCGGCTATTATCAATCGGGCGGAGCTTTTGGTTTCCGGGATCAGCTGCAAGACGCCATGGCACTGCTGCACACGGCTCCGGAAATTCTGCGCCAGCAGATACTCCTGGCTGCTTCCAGACAGTTTCCTGAAGGGGACGTTCAGCATTGGTGGCATCCTCCTGCCGGCGCAGGCGTACGCACACGTATTACCGATGACAGGTTATGGCTGGTTCAAGCAACCGTCCGCTATGTGCTGGCCACGGGTGATACGGGTGTGCTGGACGAAAATATTCCCTTTTTGGAAAGCAGACCGCTGGCAAACGGCGAGGAAAGCCGCTTTGACCAGCATCTTCATCCCGCCGAATCTGCTTCACTCTATGAGCATTGCCTCCGCGCAATTCGTATAAGTATATCTTACGGGCCCCGCGGTTTGCCCCTTATTGGCGGCGGCGACTGGAACGATGGAATGAATCGCGTGGGCATGGGAGGAAAGGGTGAAAGTGTATGGATGGCCTGGTTTTTAGGAGACACGCTTGGCCGCTTTGAAAAAATAGCCATGCTCAAAGGCGACACTGAATTTGCTGCTTTTTGTCTGGAACAGCGAGAAAAGCTTCGCGCCTGCGTGGAAGAATCCGCCTGGGATGGAAAGTGGTATCGCAGAGCATATTTTGACGACGGCAGCCCTTTAGGTTCAGTCAGTAATGACGAGTGCAAAATTGACGCGATCAGCCAAAGCTGGGCGGTTTTAAGCGGTATGGGCGAAGCCCGGCGGACACGGCGCGCCCTGGAGGCTGTCCGCAAACATCTGGTTAAACCTGAAGATGGTGTGATTCTTCTGCTTGCCCCTCCTTTCGTGAACATGGAGCCTGATCCGGGATATATCAAAAAGTATCCGCCAGGCATTCGCGAAAACGGAGGGCAGTACACGCACGCGGCTATATGGACGGTAATGGCTTTTGCCGAGCTTGGCGATTATGAAACCGCATGGTCACTTTTCAACCTGCTCAATCCGGCACAACATATCCGCACACCGGAAGCAATGGCGCGTTATCGCGTGGAGCCTTACGTAATGTCGGCGGATATCTATGGAGCCCCCCCGCACATGGGGCGCGGAGGATGGAGCTGGTACACGGGCGCCGCCGGCTGGATGTATCGCCTGGCTGTGGAAACCTTATTGGGACTGGAACGCCACCCCGATTATTTACTTTTAAAACCACGCCTGCCGGAAAGCGCGCCGCAATTCTTCCGTATTAATTACAGGTATTGTGAACATTTTTACAGGATTGAAGCCCAGCGTGTCTCCGAAGGAAGTAAACCAGCGGTATATTTTGACGGACAAATCCAAAAAGACGGCCGCATTCCGTTATTAAATGATAAGCGCGATCACCATGTAAAGATAATCTTTCGCTGAACATGCCCATCCGTCTTTCCCCTTGCAGCGATCCAGCTTCTGATCCATCCAGAGAAGAATTTTGACAGCCGGAATAACCGCTACCAGCCCGACATTGGAAGCACCATCGAACCAGTGGTAAGGTGGAATATTGTGAGCAACTTTCTGCCCTTCCGGCGGTACAAATTCCGTAATGGCCATATCTTGAATAAGCTTATGATCACACGCTCTCATCTTAACGATCTTTCCGTTCACATAATGGAAGTTAAATGAGAAATGGGCTCAAAGCGAGATGGAGAAATACGAAATCGAAATGGGTGCCCCCGGATAATTTTGTGCGATGGTAAATAATACCACACAGAGTATCCGTTTTTTTGCAAAATGGTTACCGGTCATTTTTGTTACAAGATTTTATTGACACAGATATTTTCAATATTTATAATCGGACCAATTTTTTTAAACACGGAGCAGGAATAAATATGCGGTGCTTCAGTTTCATTGTGCGATACCGTTTTGCTTTTGCCGTTTTGGCTCTGGCTGCAGGCCTCATTGCCGCCGGCCTTTGCAACTCTTCCGGCGCACATGCAGCGGAAAAAGACTCCATCCCCTCCTACGGTGAGGGCGCGTGGGAGCTGATGATTTTTACCGACTATTTTTGCGGACCCTGCGGTTTCGCGGAAAAGTATCTCGATCCGGAGCTCGAAAGGCTCCTGGCCAAAGGGGATATCAAAATAACTTTTATCGATTACCCCGGCCACGGCAAATCCACGGCGCTTTATGCCAAATATTTCCTGGAGGCCATCGCGGCGGAAAAAGGCTACAAAAACGCCATGAAGGCCAGGCGCATCTTGTTTGCTCTTGCTGGAGAAGGAAAAACCAGGGAAGAGACCGCCGTGAAAGAGGCCCTGAAAGCGCAGGGGGTCACTTTGAAAAAGACGAACCCGACGCCCGTTTATGCCCAGTGGTCGACGATGATCAAGCGCTTCGACGTCAGACAGACGCCAACGTGCATACTGCGCTTTTCCAGCACCTATTCCAAAAGCTTTGGTGATGCGCAAAAAATCACCGATGAGCTGATCCCCGAACTTCAAAAAAGATTCCCCTGACACTGACTCTGCCGGGATGGGAAAGATCAAGAATTACTTCACAGATTAACGGTTTCACAATTGTGTTTACGTTCGTCATGCCGTCTTTGTGGTCGAACGGACTTCATGGGCAAGAGGGCAGACCGCCTGCCAAGGTCGTCCGACCCGAAATGACTTTTGAATTATTTTACCTATGGGATATTTTCTCAACACGACAGACGATTATCACCGCCATGCGCTGGAAACGCTGGGCTGGGAGCTTACCGTCTGCAACTGCCTGCAGCCGCAAAACAGCCCTTGCCGCCCGCTGCTGAAATCAGATGGCTCTTTTGGAAAACATCTGCTTGAATTCCTCGGGCATCATGTGCCGCTTCACAAACTGAGGCAGGTGCTGGAAGTTGGTGGTGGATTGGGATATCTGATGAAGGATTTCCTGTCGCTTACGTCTAACTTACAGGCTACGATGCTGGACATCTCGCCTGTTTTACTGCAAAAGCAGCGCGAAACACTTACCGGCCTTCCGGCCGTTTTTCGAGAGGCGGATTTTCTTTCCCTGTCCACTCCCGAGCTTTCCTGTTTCGATCTGGCGATCTTCAATGAAAATCTGGGTGATTTCCCGACACTTGTTTTTCAGAACACCACCTCGCAAAACGACTCGTCCGCCGCCGGAGCCTTGCAGAAAGCTGCATATTATGAACAGGAGTTTTCACTTAAATTTTCGCATGGGGAAACGATCAATATCGGGGCACTGGAAGCGCTCGAAAAGCTGTGCGGCGCGGGCATTGCCTATATTTATTTAAGTGAGCACAGCTGCGAGGCGTCATTGCGCAGCCCGTACTACCCACATCGGAATTTCGAAGCAAGCCTCACGCCTGAAAAGATTTCTCTGTGGGGACACAATGAATACACTATCAGATTTTCCCATCTGGAAACGGTCGCGCGGACCTTCCGCTATCGTGTGCTGCGCGGCTGTTACATTGATATCTTGCCTGTCGGCCTCAATCCAAAAGCCAAAACGGCCCTGCGCGCACAGACTGCGGCAAACGACGAACAGGAAATCATCCAGCAGTTTTTTCATGATCTGTACAAGTATGAATATCTGCTGCTGATAAACGAGAAAAAAGCGCAGGCCCCTCAACGATGATACGAGCATATAAAGGCCAATGAGTATGCCCGTCTTGTTTTTCGCACTGTATCAGGCGGGCGTCTCATCATCTTGGGCTTCCAGCAGATCCATCATACTTCGGGCGTCATTCACCGGCAGGGCGCAGGCGAAGTTTCTGCACACATAAGCGGTAGCCTGAGAGTTGACTGCCGAAAGAGAGGTGACAAACGACGCAATGGTGTCTATCTGTGCATGAACAGGAGAATCAGGCCGGAAGATAACGACTTTGTTCGGCAGAAATTTTTTACGCAAAGGCGCAAGCAGCAAGCGTGTATCTTCGGCATCTTCCTTCCCGACGATAACGATTTCACTGACCGGCCCAAGGGCAAAATCCAGCCCGCAAAGAAACTGCGTAAAGGCACTCGGCACGGCCTCGGCCGGCGCACGGAAAGCTCTGTAAACCTCATGCGCCCTTTCGTCCATTTCTGCATCACCGGTAAAGCGCGACAGGCGCAAAGCGTTAAGAAAGGCAAGGGAGTTACCGGAAGGCACAGCTCCGTCATAAAGCTCCTTCGGACGCTTGATGAGGCGCTCTGCATCAGAGGCGGTAAAAAAGTATCCGCCGCGGTTTTCATCTCTGAAGAAGGCGGACAGATGTGACTGAAACTCCAGCGCCCTGAGCAGATATTCGACGTCAAATGTGGCCTCATACAGCTCCAGCAGCGCCCAGATAATGAAAGAGTAGTCGTCGATGTTTCCGTCAACTGCGCTCAGGCCGTCGCGAAACATATGCAGAAGCCTGCCTTCGGCCGTCAGCAGAAACCGGAGAACAAAATCCATGGCGCGCTTTGCCGCCGCGGTATAAACGGGCTCGTCAAACACCTGCCCGCCGCGGGCCAGCGCCGCAATCATCAGGCCGTTCCAGTCCGTCAGGATCTTGTCATCCTTGTGGGGGTGAACACGATCCCTGCGGATGTCAAAAAGCACTGTGAGGATTTCTTTCATCCTGTCCGATACCGGTGCTTCATTCGTCTGTTCTTTGTCATCCGACTGACCCTTCAGGTGCGGAATGAAACAGCCGGGCGGCATCTCCTGCATGGCCGGAACTTTCCGGTCTGTCTCATGTCTGTAGCACGACAGGAAAAGCTGTGCGTCATCTGCCGGCAGCAGGCGACGGATTTCATCTTCCGTCCATAGATAGAACTTTCCTTCCACGCCTTCACTGTCCGCGTCCTGGGCGCAGTAAAAGCCGCCCTGAACATCCGTCAGATCGCGCAGCACATAGGTGAAAACCTCCCGCGCCGTCAGCTCATATTCTTTTTTGCCTGTGGCCTGATAAAGTTCAATGTAAGCCATGGCCATCAGAGCCTGGTCGTAGAGCATTTTCTCGAAATGAGGGACAACCCATCCCGTGTCCGTGGCGTAGCGGTGAAAGCCGAAGCCGATATGATCGTAGATTCCGCCGCGCCGCATATTTTGCAGTGTGTGCTCGGCCATGGCGAGGGCTTTTTCCCGGCCTGTTTTTTTCCAGTAGCGCAAAAGGAAAAAAAAGTTGTGCGGCGTGGGAAACTTCGGGGCAGAACCGAAACCTCCGTGCACAAAATCATAGCTTTGCTCCAGGGCGTGATAGGCCTTGTGCAATGTTTCTCCGCTGGCCTCCCCTTCTTCGTGGACGTGGTCTGTCCGTGCAAGCCGGAGTGTAATTTCCTGCGCGGAGGAAACAACATCGGCGCGCCTGGTGCGCCAGAGCATTTTGACCTGCGGAATCATCTCCAGAAGGCCGACATGGCCATATCTGGTCTGCCTGGGAATGTATGTGGCGGTGAAAAACGGTTTTTTATCCGGCGTCATCATGACGGTGAGCGGCCAGCCGCCGCTTCCGTTTTGCATCTGGCAGACCTTCATGTAAACCGCGTCAATATCCGGGCGTTCCTCACGGTCCACTTTGATGTTGATGAAAGTGTCGTTGAGCAGTTTTGCGACTTCTTCGTTTTGAAAAGACTCACGCTCCATGACGTGACACCAGTGACAGGTGGAATACCCGATGGAAAGAAAAACCGGTTTGTCCTCTTTTTCCGCGGCAGTAAACGCCTCATCCCCCCACGGGTACCAGTCCACAGGGTTTTGCGCGTGCTGCTGCAGATAAGGGCTTTTTTCATTTTTCAGGCGGTTGAACGATGTCATTTGCCCTCCGTTGGTCATTCAATGAGTGAAGCGCCGCGGTATTGCACAACAGCGCATGAATGAAACTGCGGCGTCCAGGTTGAAGCTGAATCAAGGCAAGGCCGGACAGGCAGGGTCTTTCACCCTTTAATCAACATGGTGGTCGGGTCAAGCTGTATCGCATCTTTTTTCGCGTCGGCTGACTGCCCCTTGATGGGTTTTATATCGATTTGAGGACCATGGGCCTTAAGCTCGACCAGCACATCGAACAGGTCCGCCACATGCCTGAACGACAGCGGTATCCCGTCTTTCTGCGGTGGCTCATGCCTGTGCGTGTGCACTGTAAACCAGATGCGCATGGCATAGCGGGCGGCCATTTCTTTGAGTTCCATCAGCAGGCCGCGACCCGATTCATCGAATCTCAGCCCGTCGATGATGACGGTATGAGGCTTGAAAATGTTCTGCTGCATCAGATCGGTGAGCCTCTCTTCGAGCCTGGGGGCGCTGAAGCCTTCCACCTTGAACGTCATGATGAAGCGGTAAACAAGCGTTCGCTCCCAAAAACCGCGCATATCCGCGCTGTCGTATTTCCCGGCAATGTCATGAAACAACTCCCGGTACCAGATATCCACCTTGCTTACCGCGTCATTGAGACTCACGTGTAAAACAGGCTGCTCATGGGTCATGGCGTGCAGGGCCACCTGCACCAAAAGTGCGGTCTTGCCCACGCCGGCATGCGCCAGCACCGCGCCCAGGCCCCCGTCGTTCAGTATGTACTCATTGCCATATCCGAGGTTAATCAACGGATTGCGCGCGATAATTTCATTTTTGATCATATTTATTTCCTCACAAACTAAATGGATAACATTTCTTTCACGCCAAAACGCCACGCCCGTCGCCATTGGTCGCCTTCGAGTCTTCCTGCGTTATTTTACGCCACAGATGTTTTTTTCTGCGACGCTTCCAGCGCGATTTTCTCGGCGACAGACTGAGGTACCTGACGGTACATCGCAAATTCCATGGTGAACTGCGCCTTGCCCTGTGTGGCGGAGCGCAGCACGGTGGAGTAGCCGAACATTTCCGCCAGCGGCACCTGCGCTTCGACAACGCACTGCAGACCTTCATCCTGCGTACCGATGATGATGCCGCGCCTCTGATTGATAAGCCCCATTACGGAACCCTGAAATTCCGTAGGCGTTTCCACAACCACCTTCATGATCGGTTCATGGACAACGGGTTTGGCGCGCAGATATGCCTCTCTGAAGGCCCCGCGCGCGGCCGCCTGGAAGGCCATATCCGACGAGTCCACGGCATGCGCGGCCCCGTCATCGATGACCACCTTCACGCCCGTGATGGGAAACTCGAGCTTAGGACCTTTGGCCATGCTCTCTTTAAAGCCTTTCTCGCAGGCGGGAATGTACTGCGTGGGTATCGCACCACCGAAAATCTGGTTTTCAAAAACGAATTCCGCGTCTGTAACCGGCTCTATATAGCCGGCAATGCGTCCGTACTGGCCTGCGCCGCCGGTTTGTTTTCTATGCGTGTAGTTGAAATCCGCCCGCTGCGTAATCGTCTCCCGGTAGGCCACGCGGGGATTGCCGGTAGTGACCTCGGCGCTATATTCCCTCTTCATCCTTTCCACGTAAATATCCAGATGCAGCTCGCCCATGCCTTCGATAATCGTCTCGTTGGTTTCCGGATCGACATGCGTCTTGAATGTCGGGTCTTCCTTGGTAAAGCGGTTGAGCGCCTTGGCCATGGCCATCTGCGCCTTGTTGTCTTTGGGAACGATTGCCAGCGAAATAACCGGCGCGGGCACATACATGGAAGTCATCGTCATATTGACGCCCGGTGACACAAAGGTGTCGCCCGAAGCACACTCGATACCGAACAGAGCGCCGATGTAGCCCGCCTTGAGCTCCTCGACATCCTCCATCTGATCGGCGTGCATCCGTACTACACGGCCGACTTTGACCTTCCTGCCGTTTCGTACGTTGACGATGGTGGAACCTTTTGCGATGGTGCCCTCATAGACGCGAATATAGGTAAGCTGGCCGTACTGCCCGTCTTCAAGCTTGAAAGCCAGTGAAACAATGGGCTTTGACGGGTCGGTGCTAAGCACGACCGGCTGTTCGTCACGGTCCATGTCCAGCGCGATGTTTTCGACATCGGAAGGGGCGGGAAGCAGGCAGGTTACACCGTCGAGCATAGGCTGAACCCCTTTGTTTTTATAGGCCGACCCCATGAAGACAGGCGTAATTTCCCGCTTGAGGGTTCCCTTGCGGATCGCCGCGTAGAGCATCTCCGGATCGATTTCCTTTTCCTCCAAAATGGCTTCCGTCAGCTCGTCGGAAAAAAGCGAGGCGGCGTCGATCAACTTTTCGCGTTTCGCCTGCGCGTCGGCCAGAAGTTCGGCAGGTATTTCTTCCGTGCGGACATTTTCGCCGCTGTCGCCGTCAAAATAGACAGCCTTCATGGCCACCAGATCGACCACGCCCTGCAGGTTTGTCTCCAGACCGATGGGAATCTGCATGGCAACGGCATTGTGTCCGAGCTTGGCGCGCAGCTGTTCGATGACCCGAAACGGATTGGCGCCGGTGCGATCGCATTTGTTGATGAAAGCGATGGAGGGAACCTTGTAGCGCTTCATCTGCTGGTCCACGGTGATCGACTGAGACTGGACGCCGCCCACGGAGCAAAGCACCAGAATGGCTCCGTCGAGCACGCGCATCGACCTTTCTACCTCGATGGTGAAATCCACATGGCCGGGTGTGTCGATAACGTTGATTTCGTAGCCTTTCCACTCACAGTAGGTGGCGGCCGAGGCGATGGTGATGCCACGCTCCTTTTCCAGGGCCATGGAATCCATGGTTGCGCCGACACCGTCTTTGCCTTTGACATCATGGATGGCGTGAATTCTTTTCGTATAAAACAAAATCCGTTCGCTGAGCGTGGTTTTGCCGGAATCGATGTGCGCGCTGATGCCGATATTTCTTATTTTCTGGTCGTCGAACTTCATTTAAATAATATCCTCTCACAATTGTACGTGTCTTTTTTGTAAAAAAAAACCCCTCATTTGGAAAATCTCTGCCAGATGGGGGATTCACCGAAATCGAACCTGCTACTCAAGGGATTGGCTCTATATTTAATTTGAGAAATTTTGTCAAGCTGATTTTAATTGCACCCCAATGAATTCCGGCGGCTTTCAACTTTGAGTTTTAAACCTGGATCATATTTTTATCTGCCGACTGCCATCCGCAGCTTTTACCCTCAATTTTTGTCGCGTTACGCCCGCAGCACAATGAGCGTTTATCGACCTGTTGAAAACACCCCTGTTTGCCGATATAATCAGGGATGCATTTCGGTATGCATTCCGGAAAGATTTTAAATATGACCAAAGTGAAATGGAATATAGTGCGGGGCATGATGATTGCGGCGGTCTTCATCGTACTTCTGGCGATTCGTCTGGGAGTTTTCGACGATTCTCCGAAGCAGAGCGTGCGGGACTTGACCGCCCCGGCGACGCGCCCTGCGGAAACCTGGATGAATATTTATCAGGACAGGCAGAAAATAGGCTTTGTGCACCGCAGATTCCGACAATTCGAAAACGGTTATTATCAGAGCGAAGAAACCGTCTCGATGCGCATTAAAACAATGGGCATCAGCCAGGCTCTGCACATGACCACCGAAACGGACCTGAAGCCGGACAGGACCCTTTCTGCTTTTCGCTTTGAGCTGAACTCCGGCCTGTTTCGCTTCACTGCGCAGGGCTTCGCGGGTAAAGACTCCATAATTATCTACAGCGGACTGCCGCATGCCCGGACCAAAACAGTTCTGCCGGTAAAAGACATTCCGCATCTGAGCGGCAATATTTATGAGGCGGCCTTTCATGAAGGCATGGCCGTCAATCACTCCCGCCGGTTGAGCATTTTTGACCCCTCCACTTTGAGCGCGAGGAAAATCACGGTTGAACGAAGCCCCGATGAGGTTATTGCACTGATGGGCAGGCAGACGCCGGCGCGTAAATTCTGCGCGGATTTCATGGGAGCGCAGCACTGCGCCTGGCTGAGCGAAGAAGGCGAGATTCTGAAAGAGACGGGACTTTTCGGCCTTTCCATGGAAAAAGTAAGCCCCGAAAAAGCAAAAGAAGGCATGGCAACCGATCCCGCAGCCGACTGGGTGCAAATCGCCTCCGTTTCTTCCAATGTGGTCATCGACAGCCCCTCCCGCCTGACCCGGATAACTCTCAGGGTGGAAGGGATCGGGCCGGTCATCCTTGAAAGGGGGCGCCAGACCTTCCGTCAGAACATTCTCACCGTGACCAGAGAGGATGTTCTCAACACGGCTGATGCCAAAGGCGTCTCCGACGAGGACAAGCACAAATTTTTGAGTCCCTCACCGCTGGTGCAAAGTGACCACCCGGAAATCATCGCCCAGGCCGGACACATTGTCTCCCCCTCCGACTCACCGCACGACGCCACGCAAAAAATCGTGGCCTGGGTTTACAAAAATATTGCAAAAAAACCTGTCTTGTCCATCCCCAGCGCCCTGGAGGTGCTCAGGCACAAAGAGGGCGACTGCAACGAACACGCTGTTTTAACAGCCGCGCTGCTTCGCGCCGCGGGCATACCGGCTCAGATCGAAACAGGCCTGGTCTATCTGGACGGGCGGTTTTATTATCACGCCTGGAACAGGGCTTTCACTAACGGGTGGGTCACGGCCGATTCCGTCTTCAACCAGATGCCTGCTGATGTGACGCATATCCGTCTGGCCGCAGGTGAAGGCGGCGGCGAACTTGATCTGCTGGGGGTGATGGGCAAAATAAAGCTGGAGGTTTTAACAACATCATATGATTGAACTTTACAACGTCACAAAAGACTTCGGCACGACAATCGCCGTAAACCGCCTCAGTCTCAAGGTCACCAGGGGGGAAATATACGGATTCATCGGCCCCAACGGGGCGGGCAAAACGACGACTATCCGTCTGATGGGCGGCATCATCGAGCCGACGTCAGGCAGCATCGAGATAGGCGGCATCGATATGAGGAAAAATCCCGCAGCCGCTAAAAGGATTATCGGTTTCGTCCCGGATCGCCCGTTTTTATATGAAAAGCTCACCGGCAGGGAGTTTTTGAAATTCATCGCCGACCTATACGGGGTTGAGCACAAGGTGTTTTCCGTGCGCGCGGGCAGACTTTTGAGTCAATTCGGTCTTGATGAGTGGCGCGATGAAATCATTGAAGCTTACTCGCACGGCATGAAGCAAAGGCTCATTATTGCCGCCGCCTTGCTGCACGAACCAAAGGTACTCGTTATTGACGAGCCGATGGTCGGCCTCGACCCCGCCGCCGTGAAAATGGTGAAGGACATTTTCCGGACGCTCGCTGCGCAAAATGTAACCATCTTCGTCTCGACCCACACACTGAGCATCGCCGAAGACCTGTGCGACCGCATCGGCGTAATCCACAGGGGAAATCTTCTGGCCGAAGGCACGATGTCTGAACTGAATCAGGCCGCGCACACCGGCAGAGCCGGACTCGAAGAGGTATTTCTTACACTGGTGAGGGAAGCCTAGACGCATGTACACAAACCTGCCCATACTGCTGCGGCCCAGACTGATTGCAGCCCGGCGCAGCCTGAAGCGCCCCGGAGGCGGTCATTCAGCCTCAAGGATCGTTTTGTTCTCCACGGTGGGGACAATTTTCTGGCTGGGAACTTTTGCCGTTTTTTACCGCGTCCTGACATATTTTCAAAGCGTCGAGGACTTCGGCAACATACTGGCCATGAAGCTCCTGTCGATGATGATCATCACCTTTTTCGTCCTTTTGCTTTTCAGCAGTATCATCAACAGCCTGTCGCATATGTATCTCAGCCGCGATCTCCCTTTTTTGCATTCGCTGCCCGTTTCCATTGAAGAGCTTTTCATGTCCCGCTGGATGGGCGGCCTTGTGGACTCTTCATGGATGGTCGTCATTTTCAGCCTGCCGGTTTTTCTGTCCTACGGCCTGGTTTTCAAAGCAGACATCCTTTTTTACATTCTATCTCTGGGGGCTGTCGTCTGCCTGTGCCTGATCGCGTCCGCCTTGAGCTCCGTGGCTGTTTTGCTCGGCGCGGCCGTTTTGCCCGCCGGTAAAATCCGTACACTTTTTGTGGTGCTGGGGATCGCACTGGCCGTCATGCTGATAATTGTCCTGCGTCTGATCCGTCCGGAACAGCTGGTCAATCCGGACAGTTTCGCCTCTGTGGTTATTTACTTCAACTCCCTGCAGGCATTATCGATCCCCTACCTGCCGACAACCTGGATCGCGGACACCGTGCGCCACGCGCTTGCGGCGCAATGGAAAATGTCGCTTTTCAATCTGGCTTTGTCCTCAAGCTGCGCGCTGACGCTGATTTTCATCAATGAGATAATCTCCGGGCGTCTTTATGTCCGGGGCTTTTCGAGGGCGCAGACCACGGTCAGACGCTTATTCAGACCGTTCACATTTTACGGGCGCAACTGGGAGGATGCGCTTTTTTTCCTGTCCGGCGGGGCAAAGGCTTTCACCGTGAAGGACATCCGCACTTTTTTCAGAGATTCCACCCAGTGGCCGCAGCTTTTTTTAATCTGCGCCCTGATTGTCGTGTATCTTTACAATTTTTCCGTCCTGCCGCTGGACAAGGCTCCGATTAAAGCAATTTACCTGCAAAATATCTTTTCCTTTTTAAATATGGGGCTGGCGGCATTCGTGCTTTCAGCCATCGCCGTCCGTTTTGTATTTCCGGCCGTCAGTACGGAAGGCGAGGCCTTCTGGATAATACGACAGGCCCCCGTCTCGCTGAAAGTTTTTCTGTGGAGCAAGTTTTTCCTGTATTGCATCCCCCTGCTGATTTTATCGGAGCTGCTGATTGTCGCCAGTAACCTTATGCTGCAGGTCACCCCTTTTATGATGTATCTGTCAATGCTGACGATTTTTTTTCTGGTACCGGCCGTTACCGGCCTGGCAGTGGGGCTGGGCGCGCGCTTTCCCGATTTTAAATCGGAAAATCCCGCTCTTGCCGCCACAGGCTTCGGCGGCGTGCTTTTTATGCTGCTTTCCTTCGGACTGATTGCCGCCGTGCTGATTCTGGAGGCCGGGCCGGTCTACAGGATTTTCATGTCACGCCTCCATGGTCACGGTTTTTATGCCCTCGAAATGCTCTGGTTCATATTTTCTTTTGTTTTTGCACTTATGCTTTGTCTTTTTGCGATGTTTATCCCCATGATACTGGGTGAAAAATTCCTGCGTAAAACTTAAAATCCGCCTCCGGCTCCAAAGCGGGACAGGGCCATTCCCGATGCCCGATCCAACGCCGAAAATTTAAAATTATCTTGATTTTACCAGGCGGATACGTTAAGCACATCCACTTAAATCGCCCGTTACATCAGGCCTTTTAGTCACTTGAGATATCGAAAGGAGCTTCCATGGCAAAGTACGAATCAAAATCTCTCAGAAACATGGCCGTCATCGGTCACGGCGGCACAGGCAAAACGTCTCTGTGCGAATCTCTCCTGTATATTTCCGGCAAAAATGAGCGCCTGGGCCGCGTTGACGACAACACCTCCTCCATGGACTATGAGCCGGAAGAGCAAAAAAGGCACGTTTCCATCTCGTCGGCGGCAAACTTTGTCGAATGGGACAAGTATAAAATCAACATGATCGACACTCCCGGCGATTCCAACTTCACCTATGACATCCAGTGCTCTTTGAGTGTTGTGGACAACGCGCTGGTGGTCATCGATTCCGTCGGCGGCGTCGAATTTCAGACCCAGAAGGTGTGGGAGCTGGCCGATCTGTATAAACTTCCCCGCGCCATTTTCATCAACCGCATGGACCGCGAGCGGGCCAATTTCTCGAATGTGCTCGAAAGCATTAAAACCAAACTGAAAAAGAAGGCTACGCCTGTGTGCCTGCCCATCGGCGCGGAAGACAATTTTCAGGGCGTCGTTGATCTCATCTCGATGAAAGCCTTCGCTTCTTCGGACAATAAAGGCGCCGGCAAATCTTCAGACATCCCGGCCGATCTTCTGGATGAAGCCAAGGCCATGCGCGCCTCCATGGTGGAAGACATTGCGGAAGCAGACGAAGACCTGATGAACAAATATCTTGAGGAGGGAGAACTCTCCGACGAAGAGCTGAAAGCCGGCCTGCGAAAAGGTGTGATCTCCGGCGGCATCATCCCGCTTGTCTGCGGCTCATCTCTCAAAGGAATCGGCATAACCATCCTGATGGATCTGGTTGTGGCTTCATTTGCTTCTCCCGAGGACCGCGGCCCGGCTACAGGCCAAAAACCGGGTACGGACAAGATCGAAGAAAGAAAACCGTTGGAAGACGAAACTTTTTCCGCGATTGTTTTTAAAACCATTGCCGATCCCTACGCCGGACGCCTGACGCTGTTTCGGGTTTATTCCGGAAAACTCAATTCCGACTCGGCCGTTTACAATTCCACCAGGAAAATCACCGAAAAATTCGGCCACATCTTTTATCTTGAAGGAAAATCTCAAAAGCAGGCGGAAACTCTCGTTCCCGGCGACATCGCGGGTGTGGCCAAACTAAAGGACACGGTCACGGGCGATACCCTCTGCAGTGAAAAAGCCCCGATCGTTTTCGAAAAAGTCCCTGTCCCGCCTCCGATCATGTCCTTTGCCGTCGAGCCGAAATCACGCGGCGACGAAGACAAAATCGCCTCCTCCATCAACCGCCTGATGGAAGAGGACCCGACAATTGTCTTCTCGCGCAACACACAGACCAGGGAAATGATTCTCTCCGGCATGGGACAGGTGCATATCGAGGTCAATATCGAAAAAATGAAGAGGAAATTCGGCGTGGAGGTCAACCTCAACACTCCGAAGGTCCCCTATCTGGAAACCATCAAAGGCAAAACCAATGTTCAGGGGCGCTACAAGAAACAGTCCGGCGGCCGCGGCCAGTTCGGCGACTGCTGGATCGATATTGAACCGCTGCCCCGCGGTGGAGGGTTTGAGTTTGTGGACAAAATCGTCGG
>LSQX01191635.1_pt1 | contig 20387 bp, 28 predicted proteins | sample 654561 | NCBI WGS metagenome assembly LSQX01 (sample SAMN04489861, study PRJNA283612) | anaerobic digester metagenome | isolation source: 4 biogas reactors fed with cattle manure at either 37C or 55C with and... | place: Denmark: Kongens Lyngby | collected 2014 | reverse complement strand
CTTTTTTGTTTTTAAGCTTTAAAAAAGGCGCTTTCCAAAAGCGCCTAAATGTGTTTAAGTACGATATACGTCAATTAATCTTCGCGGATAAAATGTTTCCCCATCATATTGAACATATTGGTCCTGTTCGCAAACAATATTAATCTCTTTTGCCGAAACAATTTTAACCCAACGTTTAAATATAGTATGCCAGCCTAAATAAATAAACGGGAAAATGAGAAATAAGCCTAGTTTATTAACACCACTTACAACGACTAATTCAATCTTATCATCGAAACGCTCTGATTTCGGTGAAACTTTCATCCCACTACCAAAATAAGGACTGTTTGCGACAACCGCAAACCAAGCCTTCTTAAAGGTTTCTTCTTCACCGTTATATTTGGCTGTTAATTGGAAAGGTTTAAATTTGATAAATGTTTTAATGACACTTTTAAAATAAGTCCACTTACCTTTTCGGTCACCTGATTCATTGACTAAATTTGCAACATAAGCATCGAGACCAATTCCAATTGAATTGAGAAAATAACGCTTTTGTCCAGCGTTTTCTTTGACAACATCATAAGGTAAATTGACAAGATAATCATTAATCCTAATTAAATGATCTCTTGTTTTAATACTTCTAACAAAATCATTACCTGTGCCAGCTTTCCTAACAACAAAAATATCATTTTTAATCTCATAGTCTTGAAGCTGGTTTGCCAAATAATGGAGAGTTCCATCACCACCAACAACAATAATCTTATCCTCAGGGTTTAAAGAGTCAATATAACTAGAAACATCTTTAACCTCAAGAATAGAACCGACTTCAACTTCATGATTGTTTTTGCGCAGTCTCTTTTCAATTTTATTGACTATTTTAATATTTTTACCCCGCTTACTTAAAGGGTTATGAAGAATGATATATCGCATTTTTTTCACCTACTTAAATTTTATTAAACTATAGCGTTTTTTTCCTCGTTTTAAAACTACATACATTTTATAATAAGTATCATTTTTAGTTAATACATAAGTTGGATCAACTACTCTTTGTTCATTGATCATAATTGCTCCACTTGCCACAAAAGTTCTCGCTTCACGATTGGACTGAGCTAATTTTGTTTGTGAAAGAGCGTTCAACAGTCCAATTTCACTCTCAACCTCAAGTGTCTCTAAACTTTTAGATGCCATTAAAAATTCATTTTCTGTTAAATTTTTAAATGAACCACTAAATAAAGATTCTGTAACATTTATCGCCGCTTCTAAGGCTTGCTTTCCGTGGACGAGTTTTGTTATTTCTTTTGCTAATTTTTTTTGAGCGATTCGTTGTTCAGGTTGACTCTTACTTGTTGATATAAGGGTTTCAATTTCAGATTTCTCAAGTAAGGTTAACATTTTTAAAAATGTTTCAACATCTTCATCTGTAGTATTCAAAAAGTATTGATACAGTTGATAAGGAGTTGTCAGACTTTCATCAAGCCAAATTGCATCAGTTTCAGATTTACCAAATTTACTTCCATCGCTTTTCAACAATAAAGGTGATGCGAGACCCACGGCCTGATGATTTGCATCAGTTACCTTCCTAATCAACTCTAAACCGGAAGTAATGTTTCCCCATTGATCGGAACCACCAAATTGAATTTTAACATCAATATTTTGATACATATGTAACCAATCGATAGCTTGCAACAACATATAGGAAAATTCAGTGTAAGAAATTCCGGTCTCAAGACGTGCTTGAACGTTTTCTTTAGCGAGCATATAGTTAATATTAAAGTGCTTCCCATAATCTCTTAAAAAAGTAATCATATCGATTTGAGAAATCCAATCATAGTTATTTACATAAATCGCATTCGGTAAAAATCTTTTGATTTGTTCTTTAATTTTCTTTGCGTTATCTAAAGAAGTTTGAAGTTCTAAAAGCTTTCTTTCTCCTGTTTGTCTAGGATCACCAATCAAACCTGTTGCACCACCGATTAAGACAACCGGAACATGACCGTGTTTTTCTAAAAACATCATCCGAACTATTTGGACTAAATGACCGACAGTAAGCGATTCTCCAGTGGGATCAAAACCACAATAAAACTTAACTTTTTCTTGGTTAATTAGTTCTTTTGCTTTTGTTTCATTTGAGACATCTTTAATTAAGCCGCGCCATTGTAGTTGTTCATATAAATCCATAAATGTACCTCTTCTTTATACTAAAACCCTTAGAACGAATCTAAGGGAAAATCTTTAAATAATTAATCATTTTCTTTAAAATATTATTTTACAATGATTTTCTTCTAACAATATAATGATTTAAAATAACCTTAACATCATCAATACTTTCATTATTCATTAGCTTTGTTAAAAAGCGCATTGAAACTGCTCCTAAATCATAAACAGGAATATCAATAGATGTTAAAGATGGACTTGCTAAAGTAGCATATTTCGTGTTTTGAAACCCTGCTACTGCTACATCTTCTGGAACTCTTTTGCCATTTTCTCTAACATAATTCATAAATGAAACCGCGATTGAATCTCTAACCCCAATCGCTGCATCGAGATGTTTATCATGAAAATAACCATCAAAATGTTTACGATTAACCGAAGTGTCTCCACTTGTTCGGAATATTTTCGGCTCTAAACCTGCTTCTTCCATCGCTTTTGTGTAGCCTAATTCTTTTTTCTCATTGACATTGTAAGTTCTAACCGTTGAGAGAATATAGATTTCTTTTTTGCCGTTTTCAATCATTAATCTGGTCAGTTCATAACTAGCTTTTTCATAATCAATTGAAACACTTGGAACTTTTGGATCATCAAATAAAACATTCGCTAAAACAACTGGAACACCATTTTTTTCGCAAATATCTAATAATTCTTTAACTTGTTGATGGTCCAATTCGTCATTAAGCAATAAAAGACCATCCACTCGTTCAGCGATGATTGTTTTAAAAAGCTCATCATAATCAATGTTTTCAGGCGCAGTAAAGAGTTTAATCGCATACTTATACTGGATTGCGATATCACTAATTCCACCAAACATTTCTGCCACGGATGCTCTAGTCACATCGCTGACTAAAATGCCTACGGTTGTCGTCTTTCTACTCGCAAGTCCTCTTGCAATCGCATCAGGTCTATAACCTAACTCTTCAATAACTTTTAAAACCCGTTCTCGAGTTTCAGTTTTTACCTTCTCTGGATGATTTAAAACACGCGAAACAGTTGCGAGAGAAACTCCTGCAGCTAATGCGACACTATAAATCGTAACTTTGCCCATATTTTCACCCCCACAGTTAACAAGTATTATATCACATGTTGAAAATGCTTTCAACGGTTTAATGAAAATTTTCATAATTTAAAAAAGGTAAAAAAAAGATGCAAATTTAAGCATCTTTTTCTCTTTTTATGTGCGTTTTTCTTTAATTCTTGCTGCTCTTGTAGAAAGTGTTCTAATATAATGTAGTTTAGCTCTTCTAACGCGACCTACTCTAACAACTTCTAAAGAATCAATAATTGGTGAATGGACCGGAAACGTTCTTTCAACTCCAACACCATAAGATACCTTACGAACTGTGAAAGTTTCACTAATGCCGCCACCTTGTCTTTTAATTACTAATCCTTCAAATAACTGGATTCTTTCACGGCTACCTTCTTTAATTTTAACATTAACTTTTACAGTGTCACCCGCTTTAAACTTAGGGACATCTTTCAAGTATGGTTTCGTAAGTTCAGCAAATAAAGCTTGTCCTTTTTCTCTTGCCACACAAATCAACTCCTCATTTTGTTTGCGTTCATAAAGGTTTTTTTAGCGGAACGTCTTTTAAACTGCTTTTGACAGCCTTTATATTGTAACATACAAAAATAAGAGATTCAACTATTTCTTCTAAATTATGATCTTTTTTAATTTTAACAGCCACCTGGTGGGCAAACATCATTATCTTCAATAATTTCAATTAAAGCTAAATTTTGAAAGTAATTTAAAACCTGTTCATTTTCCATTTGGATACTTTTGAGATTATAAAATCCTAATCCTTCCAAAAAGGAAGTTGCCTCGCTAGCTGCTTCTATCGATTCAGCCATTACTACAATATAACTCCATTTTGCAGTCTTATCTAAATAAGTTTTTAAAGTTGTGTCTCGATCTAAATTAACAAAGTTTTTAATATAGCCCTCCCGGTATTTATTAGCGGGCCGTAAATCAATAAAATAATGGTTGGGTGAATCAAAACGATCAATTATATTTTCAAGTTCTGCTTCCGTTGTCCACGCTTCATTTTTAGCTGTTTTTTGAAGTTCTAAATCATTACTTTTACATGCAGTTAAGAAGAAAATTAAAACCAAAAACAACAAAATTTTCTTATTCATCTTTTTGCTCCTTTATTAATTGAAGAAGTTGCTTATCTTCTTCGCTTAACTTGGCTTTCTTTAATAAATCCGGCCGTTTTTTCAATGTTTCTTTTAAAGCCATAAATCGGCGCCATTTAGAAATGTTTTCATGATGTCCCGACAATAACACATCTGGTACATCATAATTAGCAAAACTGCGAGGTTTAGTATATTGGGGATGCTCCAACAAACCTGTTTCAAATGATTCATCTAAATGTGATTCAAGTGTAATAACACCTTCAAGTAGTCTTGTTATTGAATCAACAAGCACTAATGCTGCTAATTCTCCTCCGGTTAAAATATAATCACCAACGCTAATTTCTTCGTCAACAAAATAATTAATTCGATGATCAATTCCCTCATAGTGGCCACATAAAATAATAATATGTTCTAATTTTGCAAGTTCTCTAACTTTTTTCTGAGTCAACGTTTTGCCTTTAGGGCTCGGTAAAATAACTTTTGATTTAGCTGTTGAGCGCTCCTTTAATACACGATAAAACGGCGGAAACATCAATAACATTCCAGCCCCTCCACCATAAACTGTATCATCGATTTGATTGTGTTTTAAATCGCTATAGTGACGTAAATTGATTACATTTATTTCAACTTTCTCATCTAAAATTGCTCTTTTTATTATTGATTCTTGAATATAAGAATCAACGATATTAGGGAAAATAGTTACAACATCGATTCTCATAATAACCCTTCAATCTGGTTGATTACAATTGTTTCTGCAACACTTACAATAAAAACATCATTAAATGGGATTAATGCAGTTTTATCGCCGGTTTTGATTTTTAAAATATGGCCTTGTGGAACCTCCATTATCTCACTAACTTCACCGATTAAGACTTGCTCTTCGTTGTAAACCTTTTTACCGATAATATCTTGATAGTGATATTCATCTTCAGCAAGTTCCGGTTTTTCATCAGTATACAATACACAACCTCTAAATTTTTCAATTAAATTGATATCTTCATAATTATAAAAGGTTACAAGTAAACCTTTGTTTGCTTCTCTTATCTTTTTGATTTTTAAGTAAAGTTGTTGATTGTTATTTATTATATATAACTCTTTGTCGATTTGAAAACGCTCAAAATCAGTTGTTTTTTTTACTACAACTTCACCTTTAAGCCCATGAGTTTTAACAATTTTACCGACTTCATATCGCATTTTATTCACCGTTTTTTCTAAATTTATTATATCATAAAATAGCTAAAAAAAATACACCTCTTGGTGTACTTTTCAATCTAAAAAGCATCAATATCAATGCGAACGTGCTTCCCTTCTTTAGATGCGCCTGCATAAACAATAGTTCTAATCGCTGAAGCAATTCTGCCGCCTTTACCAATTACCCTACCTAGATCTTCTTCATTTACAAGCACTTGAATGGTAAGTTCACCGCTCTCCGCAGAAAGAGTTTTTACCAATACATCTTCAGGGTGATGCACCAATGGCACAACAATACTTTTAATTAAATTTTCAAAATCAATTGCCATTTCATTCACTCCTTAAGAATTTTATTTTATATTATATTTTTTGAATAAGCTTTTTACTGTATTAGTTGGTTTAGCTCCTTCTTTCAACCATTTTTCGGCTTTCTCTTTATCAATTTTTACAGTTGCGGGTTCTGTTAAGGGATCATATGTTCCAATGATTTCTAAAAATTTGCCATCTCGTGGCGCTCTAACATCTGCTGCAACTATGCGATAAAATGGTCGCTTTTTTGAACCAAAACGTTGTAATCTAATCTTAACCATAATTATACTCCTTTTTTTCTGTTCTCTTACATTATACCTGTTTTAATTATGGTGTCAAGTGTTTTTTCCTAACACTTACAAATCGAGGTTAATTTCAGGCTGGTCAAGGAGGCTTTTTTCAAAAGAACGAATTCCTCTCATCTGTTTGAGTTCATTAATAATTCTTTTTTCTTCTGACTTATCTAAGTATACCGTTAAATAATTAAATCTCTTAGAAACATAAAAAATATCAAGTCCTTTAATCTTTCTTATTCTTTTAAGTGCTCGACGTTGCCGGTAATATATTAAATAACATTCTCTTTTTATAACCATCCACAACTCTCTCCTTTTATCCCGTAATAACAAGAAACGGTCTTAAATATCTCATCAGATAATTCTTTTAAATAATCATTAATCCTATTTTCACATTGAAAATATTTTTTGACTTCACTTTTTTCAAACAGCTCCTTTTTAGCCTCTTGATAGTTGGTTGTCGCTTCTTTAAAGTCTGGATGATATTTTCCCCCTTCAGCTAACACTCTTTGAAAAACTTGAAATGCCTTTTGATAATTTTCTATTTCCACATGATATTTTTTTTCCAATAATTGATTCAATTGTTTCAATTCCTCATACTCATAACTTTTTTTAAGTTCATCTGCTAACTGATAAGCTTTAAGATAAATCTCTATGTAAGCCATTTAATCACCATAAATATGATACCTTATTTTTATAACACTTGTCAAAATATTGCAGTTATATGATATAATTAAGAAAGGTGATTTAGATGTTTTTAATGAAAGATATTATTAGAGAAGGCCATCCCAATTTAACAAAAATATCAAAGCCCTTAAAACTGCCGATTTCAAAAAGTGCTAAACAGTTAGGTTTAAATTTGTTAAAGTTTTGTGTCATCTCGCAAAACAGTGAATTAAATATCAATTATGACTTGAGGCCTGGTGTTGGTTTATCAGCAGTTCAAGTCAATGTCTTAAAAAGAATTTTTGCGATTCATTTAACAGACTTAGATGGCACTATTCTTTCAATGATTGTCGCAAACCCTAAAATAACATATCGCTCCAAAGAAATGATTTATTTAAATGGCGGCGAAGGTTGTCTTTCAGTAGATCGTGAAACTAAAGGGTTAACCCCGCGTCATAAAGAAATCAGGTTCGAAGCCTATATTTATAATCCGAAACTAGATAAATTCTTATTTAAATCAATGACTTTAAAAGACTACCCCGCGATTGTATTCCAACATGAATATGACCATTTAAATGGTATTTTATACGTCTCTAAACTTTATGATAGTCTACCCGATGCAAAACCTTTGTTGGAGGAAAAAACGCTCAAACTCTGAGCGTATTTTTTTACCATTTTTTATAGAGTTGAATAAGTTTTAATTGCGATTCTAAAATTTCAATGAAATCAATTCCTTTACTATCTTGAATTTGAAGTTTTTCATCAATTTTTAAATGCGCTTTCCGTTTTTTTCTTCTAAAGAAAGGTAATCTAAAACGCTTCTTAGTCCCCTTTTCTCTTGTCATAGCGTATTCTTTTAAATTGGAATCATAAATAATGTAGCCTTTATATTTATCGATATTTAGTTTATCAATCATATCTAAAATTAAAGCTTTTCCGTAGCCGAGTAATGCCGGTTTTTTATTTTCATCAACATCATAAAATATTACAAGACTAACTTTTCTTCTAATTAAGCGATAATAGGTTGTAATAGATTTATGAGTTTCATAACATTTACCAGGATTAAAAACAAACAAAATCTCAGCTATTTCTTTAATTAAAAAAGCGATATAAGCACTATTGATTTCATAATTGATTTTAAAATGCAATTTAAGCTTATTCTTTTTTGCAACTTCAAGCAATTCTTTTACTACATGGATTAATTGTTCTTTTTCAGCATTAAAATCAGTGAAATTTGGCAAATTAATAACTAAATCTCGACAGTTTAACACTTTACAAATCGCAGCTGCATGTTCCATGTTTATTAACTCGTAAAGATCAAACTCAGCATCAATATCTAAATATAAGACTCGAATCTTAGCCTTTCGAAGTTGATTATTAATAGTTTCAACTTCTGCTAATTCTAAATCATAAAGACTGTTATTTTCGATTTTTCGCAGTGGTATTCGCTTAATTCTTAATGTTCTTGCGGCTTCGATTAAATCTTCAATTGTTGGAAAATCATCTAAATATAAACTAATCATTACAATCACCCAATTCATACATCATTATCGTTCCAGCCATTGCTACATTGAGGGATTCTATTTTCGTTGTTGGAATTTTAACAAAAACATCAATTTCAGCTAAAAGTTCTTGACTTATTCCACTACCCTCGCTGCCTAAAATTAATCCTAACTTGGCTCCTCGTTGAAAGTTTTTAATTTCAACTTCCGCTTTGGGAGCACTACCAATAATTTGGTAACCTAAACCCTTTAAAACTTTAATCTCTTCTTTTAAATCAGCTTTAATTAAATTAGCATGAAACAGATTTCCTTGAGTCGCCCTAACTGTTTTATCATTATAAAAATCAACAGTCTGATAATTAGCAATTATAGTTTTAAATCCAAATCCAACAGCAGAACGAATAAGAGTTCCCAAGTTACCTGGATCCTGAACTCCATCTAACAATAAAATCTTTTTTGAATACGGCTTTATCTCGGGTTTTAAAGCGATTGCCAAGCGGTCATGAAAGCTTTTAACAGTTGATAATTCTTTCATCAAAGCTTCACTAATTAAAATACCTTTTTTTCTTTTATTGCTAGTATAAATCTCAATATTAGAGTCTGATTTTAGAGCTTCTTCAATTGCGTGATCGCCATAAATTAAAAAACTATTAGATTGGTCACGATATTTTTTTTGTTGAAGTTTAAATAACCATTTTATTTTGGGATTTTGGCGTGATTCAATCATGCTTTATCACTTCCCAAGCTTCTTTAACTGTAAATCCGTAATTATTTAATTCTAAGTCCGTATCTGGTTTAATCGTCCAACGCGAAGTCTCTTGAACCGCTTTTTCGATAAGAGAATCAAGATTATTAAGATATCTCTCATATTGAAGAGCTCTTTTTTCAGTAGGTTTTGTTGCCGGATTTTTAGGTACATATATTGAGCAACAATCAGCAAATGGTCTAATCGATATTTCATACAAATCGAGTTCTCTTGCCAGATTTATTATTTCTTGTTTATCATAAGTTAAAACTGGTCTTAAAACCGGCAGTTTTATTACTGCTTCAATTGTTTGAAGGCTCGGAAGTGTTTGACTGGCAACTTGACCAACAGACTCACCGGTGATAACGGCATAAGCATTATTTTCTATCGCGAGTAATTCAGCAATTTTAAACATCACCCTTCGCATTATCGTAATAATATAAGGATTAGGAATCGATTTTAAAATTTCCTGATGTATTTCTGTAAAAGGAACCATTAAAACGTTAAATTGATGATGGGGCGCATATAGCGCTAGCTTTTTAGCTAAATCAATCACTTTTTGGGCACTTTCGATTGCTGTAAGTGGTGTTGACTCAAAATGAATGCCTTCTACTAACACTCCCTGTTTCATCGCTAAGAAGGTTGCTACAGGTGAGTCAATCCCTCCTGAAAGGAGCGATAAAGCTTTACCGGCGACACCAACTGGAAATCCTCCTAAACCCTTTGTGGAACCTAAAAATAAATAAACTGCTTCATCTCTTATTTCAATTTGCAGTATTACATCAGGGTTTCTAACATCAACAGAAAACTTTTTCTTAATTTGAGGAATAATTTTTGGTGCAACTTCGAGAGTAACTTGTTGCGATGTTAAATAAAATCTCTTGTCTGCTCTTTTTGTTTCTATTTTAAATTTAGTTCCATCTTCTAATCTACTATTTAACAATTCTACACCAACTTCAATAATAGATTCTAAGTTTTTCTCTGCAATTTTTACAAAACTAAAAGAAGCAATACCGCTTACCCTAAGCAGTCTTTCTTCAATAGTTTGAGTTTCAACATCATTTAACTTTAAGTAGACTCGATCATGTTTTTTTATTAATTCTACATTAAGATCTTTAATGTTTTGTTCAATTAATTGTAATGTTTTTTTAATAAAAATATAACGATTTTTCCCTTTTAACATTAAATCGCCAAATCTAATTAACACTTGATCGTATTTCATCTTATCACCACAACTATTTTATCACATTTATTTAAAGTTTATGGTATATTATTTAAAAGAGGTGAGAATTATTAAACAAATCTTAACTGCTGCCAAAGCACTTTTTGAAAATGCAAAACAGAATATTTCTTTACTGGCAAATGCAAGCGCCTTTATTAATCAAGAAATCGAGAAGATTAATTGGGTTGGTTTTTATCTTTATCTCGATGATAAACTGTGTTTAGGTCCCTTTCAAGGTAAACCTGCTTGCGAAGTTATCAATTTAAATGAAGGTGTTTGTGGTTTCGCTTTTAAAGAACAAAAGCTAACTAATGTTCCTGATGTTGAACAATTCGAAGGCCATATTGCCTGTGATAATGCTAGTAAAAGTGAGTTAGTTATTCCTCTTACCAAAGACAATTTTAAAATCGGAGTGCTTGATGTAGATTCACCTATTTTAAACCGCTTTGATCCAAAAACTGTTGAACTTTTAAAGCAGATTGCTGAGCTTGTTGTAAAATACTACAAACTTTAATTTGACAACTCATTTTTAAATGTTATAATAAATTAGTCATGTAAAAAGCAGGCAACTATTTATTTATCATTAATCCCTACCCAAAGGGGTGCTAGTAACCTTTTCTGCTTAAGGGGAAAACAAATTGGTGATTAGATAAACTAATTGATTGCATTTTTACAACCAATAATTAAAGGAGGTAAAAATAATGAGTCGTTACACAGGACCAACATGGAAAATTTCAAGACGTTTAGGTTACTCAATTAGCGAAACTGGTAAAGAGTTAAAAAAGCGACCTTATCCACCAGGACAACATGGTCAACGAAGAACTAAAATTAGTGATTATGGTCAACAACTTCAAGAAAAACAAAAACTCAGATACACCTATGGTGTAAATGAAAAACAGTTTCGGAAAACTTTCAATGAAGCAAACAAAATGGCTGGTGTTCACGGTGAAAACTTTATTAAGTTGCTTGAATCACGCTTAGACAATGTTGTGTACCGCATTGGATTTGCAACTACGAGAGCTCAAGCGCGACAACTTGTCAATCACGGTCATATTTTAGTTGATGATCTAAAAGTAGATATCCCATCATACAGGTTGTTACCTGGACAAAAGGTTTCACTCAAAGAACGTTCAAAAAACTTAAAAATCGTTAATGAGGCTTTAGACCAAATCATCGTTAGAAAAGATTTTATTGCTTATGATGAAGAAAATAAAACCGGGACGTTTGCAAGATATCCTGAAAGAGACGAAGTAGTTCCAGAAATAAAAGAAAATCTAATTGTTGAATTTTACAGTAGATAAGCAAAAAAAGCACCGCGGTGCTTTTTTTATTTGCTTATTTTATTTTTATTACGAGTTTTTTACTGCTGAATCAACTAATTTTAAAAAACTTGCCGCCTCTAATGATGCGCCTCCGACTAAAGCCCCATCAATATTGGACTGTTTTAACAAATCGTCGATATTATTAGGTGTTACTGAGCCGCCATATAATATTCTTACTTGATCAGCGACTTCTTCATTATACAATTCTTTTACTACATCTCTAATCAAACTAATTGTTTGCTCGGCTTGTTCAGGGGTTGCTGTTTTTCCTGTTCCAATCGCCCAAATTGGTTCATAAGCAATTATTATTTGCTTAACATCATCTAAACTAATATTTTCAAAAGCTTTTTCAACTTGAGTTTTGACCCAAACATTTGTTAAGCCTTTTTCTCTAAGTTCCAACGTTTCGCCTACACAAACAATCGGTTTAAGTTCATATTTTAGCGCCGCATGAATCTTTTTGTTTACTGACTCATCAGTTTCACCAAACATTTGGCGACGCTCGCTGTGACCGATTATGACATAACTAACTCCGGTTGTTTCTAAAAGTTTAGGCGATGTTTCCCCAGTAAATGCGCCAAATTCTTTAAAATGCATATTTTGCGCACCAATTTTAAGATTTTCACCTTGACGTTTAACCATACATCTTAGTAAAACGTCACTTGCACAAATTACAGTTTCAACTTTGTTAGGTGATGGTAGCTCTTGATTAACTGAATAAATAAATTGAAGAGCTTCATCACGAACTTTGTTCATTTTCCAATTACCAGCGATAACTGGTATTCGAGTTTTTTTCATATTATCCTTCTTTTCTCTTTAAAATTGATTCAATATCTTTAATTGCCAATTCCGCTTGGTTTCCATGAGCTACAATTCTAACATTTTCTCCTGGTGGAATTGCTAAACTCATCAAGCCTAGTATTGACTTTAAATCGATTGTTTTATCTTTATAATGAAGTTCGATTTCAACAGCATATTTTGAAGCTGCTTGGACTAGTTTAACCGCTAATGAAGCATGCAATCCTTTTGTGTTTTTAATAATTATTTCTTTTACCATTTTTATCCTCCTAAAACATCGGTGGTGTAGATATCCACAACACTTTTGCTGGTTTATTGCTGATGTTAATTAAATAGTGTTCTTTATTTGCTAAATAATAAAACGATTGACCCTTTTTAACTGGATACTTAATTTTATTGATAACTAAAACTACTTCTCCTTCTAAACAATAGCCAAACTCTTCTCCAGCGTGGGGGTCATCAATTACAGATCTGCCACCTGGATTAATCTCAATAATAATTGGCTCCATTGCATATTTTAACGCACTTGGAACTATCCACCGAATAATATGCTTAAGTTGTTCATCTTCTTGTTCAAAAAAATCATTTTCAAAGTGAACAATTTGCTCATCTTTTAAAGTTGAGAAAAATGTGCTCGGTGTCGTTCCTAAAACTTCTAGTATTGAAAAAAATGTTTCCAATGATGGACTTGAGATATTTCTTTCAATTTGGGAAATATAGCCTTTAGTTAATTCTAGGCGATTGGCTAATTCTTGTTGTGTTAAGTCATTTTCTAACCTCAACTGCCTAATTTTACTACCGATATCCATTTTTATTTATTAAGACATTCAATTCCCGGAAGAGCTTTTCCTTCTAAATATTCTAGCGAAGCTCCACCACCGGTTGAGATGTGAGTAAATTTATCTTGGAATCCGAATTGAATTGCTGCAGCAGCACTATCACCACCGCCGACGATTGTAATTGCATCAACTACATTTGCAATAATTTCGCAAACCCCGATTGTCCCGCTGCGATAATTTTCCATTTCGAAAACACCCATTGGACCATTCCAAACTATTGTTTTGGCTGTTTTTAATATATTTTCAAATAACTTTAAGGTTTCAGGACCGATATCAAGACTCATTTCACCTTTTTTAATCGCTGTAATTGGTCCAACATGAAGCGGTTTTTTATCTTTAAATTCATCCGTGAATAAAAAGTCAATTGGCAAAACAATTTTATCTTTGCCTCTTTCTAAAAGTTCCTTTGCTAAATCTAGCATTTCTTCTTCACATAGAGATTGGCCAACATCAAATCCTTGAGCTTTTAAAAATGTATAAGCCATACCACCGCCAATAATAACTTTATCTGCAGTTTTTAAAAGGTTGGAAATAACTGGTATTTTGTCGGAGACTTTCGCTCCTCCTAAAATTGCAACAAACGGTCTTTTTGGATTATCAACAGCACCGCCAATAAATTTAATCTCTTTTTCTAATAGAAAACCTGGAAAACTAGTTTTAATATTGCTTGCGATGCCGACATTAGAGGCGTGTGAGCGATGAGCTGTTCCAAACGCATCATTAATAAATACATCACCTAAACTTGCCCAATATGCTCCTAATTCTGAATCATTTGTCGATTCTTTTTTACCCTTCAAATCTTCAAATCTGGTATTTTCAATCATCAACATATCGCCATCTTTAAGTTCTTTTATTGCTGTTTCTAATATTTCTCCTCTAGTTTCAGGAACAAATCTAACATCTTTCCCCATTAGTTCAGCGAGTCTTATGCTAACCGGCTTTAAGGAGTTTGATAATTTATCTTCTTCGGTCTTTATTCTTCCAAGATGTGAAAATATAATTGCTCTTCCACCTTGATTGACAACAAATTCAATTGTTGGTAAAGCTTGAACAATTCTATTATCATCAGTAATTATACCGTCTTGCATTGGGACATTAAAATCAACACGAATTAAAACCTTTTTCCCTTTTAAGTTAGTATTTTTAAGTTTTTGATTGGACATTACTTGTCCTCCTTTGTTTTAATTGATTCTTCGCAACTATCATTATAACATTTTACCGTTTCTAATTCTATATAAAAAAAAATGAAAATGTATACATTACAATTTCTAATAATTCGAAAAATAAAAAACGCTTTATTTTAAAACATTTCGCCTAGAAAATAAATAAAGTGTTATTTGTTTAAGGATTTAGTGTTTGAAAATAATTCGCTAATTTTTTTGCTTTATCGTAAAGCTTTTTAAAACTTTTAAAAGAAAGATTAACGATTACTTCATCCAATGAATAAAACAAAATTATCGTTTTCTCAAAAAAGGCTTCGTAACTAAATATCTCAAAATAATTTAACCAGTAATTATCATATCTTTTTGGTGATTTTATCGGGAAAAGAAGTGTCTTTGGGTTGATATAAATCGGAATTTTAATTTTAATATTTAATCTTTCTTTTGTTAACTTTAAGCGTGATTCATACGAAAATAACTCTTTTTCGCATAACGATTTGACAATACTCAAATTAGGCTTTCTTGCCAATTGAACGTGTGTTTTATAAACTATTTTGCTTAAATTGTTTTGATGATAGAGATATAGCATAATAACCTCGCGAAAAAAGACCTTTAAGAGGCCTTTTATATTTTAAGGGTTATTCTAATTAGTCACCCTATATTTAATATCTACAAAAATTAATCTATTTTTACTTTAAAATGAAAAAAAGACATCGCAAAATGTCTTTTTCTCTTATTTTAATAACTTTGTTTTCTAATTCTGCCATCACGTTTATGAATTACAATTCGTGTTTCATTAGAATCTGCATAGCGTTTTGCATTTTCAATAGCTTCTTTTTGGGTGTCAAAGTGCTTAATAGTTTTACTTGAACCACTTCTTCTTACACGCCATTTACCATGATGAGCTGATTTTTCTTCTTTTACCTGGCTGATGTGATATACAAAGTCAGCTGCGTTTGCATCATCCTTCGCGAAATCATCATCTTCTTCAGATATTTCAACGCCTTGCATTGTTTCTTCATCTAATTCTTCTTCGGCTTCTTTTTCAACCTTTTTTGCTGGCCTTTTTTTCGGTGCTTTTTTTACTTTCTTTTCTTTGACTTCTTCAACCTTTTTGTTGTCTGCTGTTTCTACTTCTAGTGCCTTTTCTTGCCCTGGAACAACTATTCCATCTGGAGGTAGGTTATAGTCATAAACTAAACGATTCTCAGATTCTAAGTCAAAGAAATGACATTTATTCATATCTAGCGCTAAGGTGATTTCATCGCCCATTCTAATATCAGCTCTTGCATCGACACTTGCACAGACTTGGAAACCGTTAATATCTGTATAAATATTAGTTTCTGCGCCTAACAACTCTGCAACATCAACGATTAGTTTAACTGTTGATTCAGGATAAGTTTTAAACACAACAGGATTATCGTGGATATCCTCAGGTCTAATTCCTAACGCAATTGGTTTATTGAAAAATCTGTTTTGACGAATAATTGCTAATTTATCTTCCGGTACTTTAATTTTATAATCACCGCTAATAAAATAGCCTTTATGATCAACTTCACCTTCAATAAAGTTCATTGGAGGTGTACCAATAAATCCACCAACAAATATATTAGCTGGATTGTCATAAATATCTTTCGGTGCACCAACTTGCTGGATATAACCATCTTTTTGTACAACAATTCTTGTCGCCATTGTCATCGCTTCAATTTGGTCATGCGTAACATAAATTGTGGTTGTTTTTAGCCGGTTATGAAGTTTAATCAATTCGCCCCTTGTTTGAACTCTTAGTTTAGCGTCAAGGTTTGATAAAGGCTCATCCATTAAGAACACTTTTGCATCTCGAACAATCGCTCTACCTAGAGCAACCCGTTGACGCTGTCCTCCTGATAAGGCTTTAGGTTTTCGATCTAAGTAGGGAAGAAGGCCTAAAATCTCTGCCGCTTCTTTAACTTTCTGATCAATTTCAGCCTTTGGCATTTTTCTAATTTTCAATCCAAATGCCATATTATCATAAACATTCATGTGTGGATAAAGAGCATACGATTGGAAAACCATCGCAATATTGCGATCTTTAGGAGCGACATCATTGACAAGTAAGTCATCAATATAAAGCTCACCTGAAGTAATTTCTTCTAATCCTGCAACCATTCTTAAAGTTGTTGATTTCCCACAACCAGAAGGACCAACTAAGACAATAAATTCACGGTCTTTAATCTCGAGATTAAAATCAATTACAGCGTGTACCCCATTTGGATACACCTTATTAACATCTTTTAGTTTTAATGTTGCCATTAAATCACTTCCTTTTCTTTAGTTTTTAATAACACTATTTACATTATAATAAAAAAAAGAGTAAAAGAAAATGTGCAGATTGCACAGATTTTTACTCATAATCTTTTAAAAACAAGTAAATAAAGACTGCATCTTTAAAGTTTCTAACATCATAACCAGTAACTTGATAAAACTTTTCAAGCCGATTATCTAATGTATTTCGATGAAGGTTAGCGACCTTTGCCGCTCTTGATTTATTTTTATTTTCTTCAAGATAAATTTTTATTGAACGTAAAAATTCTTGATCATTATAAAGGGCCTTAAAAATTTCTTTCTTTCTTTTTTCATTTGTTTCTTGCGAGAATTTACGATAAAAGACAGTTTTATCATTATTATAAGTTTGATTAAATAATTGTTTAGTTTTATTTTCTAACAGATTTTCTAAAAGCTGCGTTCTACTACTAAACATAATTGATTCATATAGTCTTAAATCAGTATAAAAATCTCCGTTAACTGTTACAATAAATGATTGCCATGACATGTTGCTGCTCGCTATATCAATCGCGCTTAAAATATCTTCTTCTAAATTAATTTCTGGACTAACCATTAGTTCATTTAACAAATTGAGAAGTGTATATCTTTCATCGAGATTTAATTGAGTGATTCCTTTAATTAAAATATAATAACCATACATAACTAACCACCATCTATATTATAACGCATAATAACTAATAAAACTATTATTTGTTGTGCTATAATTTAAGTGAGGTGGTATGATGAAAATCCCCAATTTTATAAAAAAAGGCGACACAATTGGACTTGTAGCACCGTCTTTTGGTGCTAATATTGAACCCTATTTCAGTCGTTTAAAAAGGGCTATTGAATTCTTAAAAAAATCAGGATTTAAAATAAAAATGTTTGGAGATATTTTCGGCTATAAAAAAGGTGCTTCCGCAAGCAAAGAAGATCGAGCAAAAGCATTTATGGATTGTTATTTGGATCAAAGCGTTGATGCTGTTTGGAGCATTAGCGGAGGAGAATTAATGATTGAAATTCTTCCGTTTTTAGATTTTGATAAACTTAAAAATAGCAAAGAAAAATTTTTCATCGGCTACTCTGATAATACAAATTTGACTTTTTTATTTCCACTACTTTTAAATACTGTTAGCGTCTACGCTCCTTGTTTAACATCTTTTGGAATGAAACCCTTAGACCCATTTTTAAAGAATACTTTAAAGCTGCTTCAAGGTGAAGCTTTAACTCAACACAAATCAAACTATCATGAACCTGCTGAATTACCGGAAAAAGGCCCATTAGAGCCTTATACTCTGACAAAAAAAACAACTTGGATTAATCTTTTTGATGAAGATGAAATAAAGTTAGAAGGTCGAGTTATCGGTGGTTGCTTAGATATTTTAATCGCTTTAGTTGGAACAAATTTTGATCAAGTAAAAAGGTTTTTAAATCGTTATTCTAAAGACAATATTATTTGGTTTTTGGAAGCTGCTGACTTAAATCTTTTTGCATATAAAAGAGCTTTATGGCAACTAAAAAATAGTGGTTGGTTTAACAATGCAAAAGGCTTTATAATTGGTAGATCAAATTCAACAAAGCCTATTTTAGACTTAAATGTTTATGATGTCACAAAGAATGTTTTAAAAGATTTAGATGCGCCGATAATTATGGATGTTGACATCGGGCATGTTAATCCAATGTTAACGATTTTCGCTGGTGCTAAAATGACCATTATCAACAATGATTTAACTTCTAAAATTGATTTTCATTTATAAAAAATCTCGCTTTATAGCGAGAATTTTTTTTAGCCGATTGAGCCTTCCATTTCTAATTTAATTAATTGATTTAATTCAATTGCATATTCCATAGGAAGTTCCCGTGAAAATGGTTCGATAAATCCCATCACAATCATTTCGACAGCCTCTTCTTCAGTGAGCCCTCTACTCATTAAATAAAACAGTTGATCTTCGCTGATTTTTGATACTGTTGCTTCATGTTCTAAAAAGCCATCTGCGTTTTTAATTACATTAATCGGAATCGTATCACTATAAGAATATTCATCTAAAATTATTGTGTCACATTCAACGTGAGCTTTGGCTCCTTTTGCTTTTTTGCCAAACTCAACTTTTCCTCGATAATTTACTTTTCCACCACCTCGTGAAATTGATTTTGAAATTATATTTGAAGTTGTATTAGGAGCAACATGAATCATTTTTGCACCTGCATCTTGGTGTTGACCTTTGCCTGCGAAAGCGATTGAAATGGTCGTGCCTTTGGCTCCTTCTCCTAATAAGATACAAGCAGGGTATTTCATATTGATACTTGACCCCATATTTCCATCAATCCATTCCATGTGACCGTTTTGATAAACATGAGCTCTTTTGGTCACTAAGTTTAAAACATTGCTTGACCAATTTTGAATAGTTGTATAGCGACAAGTTGCATCTTTATGAACAATTATTTCTACAATTGCTGCATGCAGCGAATCTGTTGAATAAATTGGCGCTGTACAACCTTCAATATAATGCAGACTTGCACCCTCATCAACAATGATTAAAGTTCGTTCAAATTGTCCCATCCGTTCACTATTAATTCTAAAATATGATTGAAGCGGTTTCTCAACTTTTACTCCTTTTGGTACATAAATAAATGAACCTCCGCTCCAAACTGCGCTATTTAAGGCAGCATATTTATTATCAGTTGGAGGAACAACAGTTGAGAAGTATTTTTTAAATAATTCTGGGTGTTCTTTTAAAGCTGTATCTGTGTCTAAAAAAATTACTCCTTGTGCCTCAAGTTCTTCTAAAGTTGAACTATAAACAACTTCACTTTCGAATTGTGTCGAAACTCCCGCTAAAAATTCTCTTTCTGCTTCAGGGATTCCTAAGCGATCAAAGGTATTTTTAATTTCTTCTGGAACATCATCCCAACTCTTACTGATTTTATCTGTGGACCGAATAAAATAAGTAAATTCATCAAAATTAAGATGTGACAAATCTGGTCCCCAAGATGGGTTTTTAATATTTCTAAAATGTTGATAACTTTTCAATCTAAAATCCAACATCCATTTTGGTTCTTCTTTGTATTTGGAAATTTCTTCAACTATCTCTTCATTGATTCCTTTTTTAATTTGGATTACTGGCTCTGTTTCAGTAATAAATCCATATTTATAATCGCCAACTATTTGATCTATTTTCTTTTTATTTTCAGCCATTATTGTTCTCCTTATGTTTAATTATTAAAGCCTCTATAGCCTTCCAAGGCAATGTTGCACAGCCAATTCTTGCTGGGAACCTCCCGACTCCACTATAGGCAAGTGCATCACCTTTCAATAGCTCTTGATCGTAAGGTTTATTCATTAATAAATTGTAAAACGAATCTATAGTCTTTAAAGCTTTATTGATTTCTAATCCTTTTAAGGTGACACTCATCACCGATGCACTTGAACAACAAATTGAACAGCCTTTGCCAATTTGTCTAATATCTTTAACTATCTTATCTTCGACTAACACTTGAACAGTCACATCATCACCGCAGGATGGATTGTGAAGATTGGTTGTTAAATAGTTTTTATCTTCTGTTAACCCCTTATTATAAGGATTTTTATAATGATCCATTATTATTTGTCTATATAAATAATCAATACTCATAATTTTACCTAAAACTTTCTAAAAAAATCTCTTGTTTCAATAACTGTGGAAATAAATTTATTAGCATCAGCATAATCG
>LSQX01328535.1_pt1 | contig 20388 bp, 19 predicted proteins | sample 654561 | NCBI WGS metagenome assembly LSQX01 (sample SAMN04489861, study PRJNA283612) | anaerobic digester metagenome | isolation source: 4 biogas reactors fed with cattle manure at either 37C or 55C with and... | place: Denmark: Kongens Lyngby | collected 2014 | reverse complement strand
GTTCTGCTGAACGCAGACCCGCCGCTGCCAGTTCCCTCCATCCCTCACTCCCTGATGGGAGTCGAGTTACTGCTGATCCTGGCACTGCAGCTCCTGGACGCCCAGGTCACTAGCTACGAGACCGTTGCGGAATACGTCCAGGCAATTGCAGCCACTGCCCCGGATCTGCGCAGATCCCTCGGTCCTCTGACCGCGCTGAAGAAGGCCGAGGGGGCGGGGACGACGGACAAGGAGCTGCTCAAGACCGCAAGGGCTGCTTACAGGGCCGCAGAGAAGGCCAGGAAGACCCTCGGAGGCTTCATCGATGAGAGGATCGCCTCGATGACCCCCGAACTGCAGCAGACGCAGGCGAAGCCGAAGAAGGCAAAAAAGAAAGAGGCGCCCGCGAAGGCGGCTAAAGGCTCTTCCAGCTCTTGAACCCCTTTCCGAGAACCTCGGACGCCACCGATACCGACATGAATGCCTTCGGATCGTTCTCCGCGAGGTACTTTTTCAGCGTGACTACCTGGCGCGGCTCCAGCAGGGTCATAAGCGCCGGCCGAGGCTGCCCCGAGTAGCCCCCCACTCCCTCGAATCGCGTCGTCCCGCGGCCAAGCGAGAGGTTTATGAACTCACTGACCCTCTCCGGGACGTTCGTTATGATTAAGACCTGCTTCCTTCGGTCGAAGGACCTGATGGAGTTGTCCACTACTATCCCGTAGACGTACAGGGCCACGGCGCCGTAGATGGCGGCCTCCAGCCCCACCACGAAGAACGACAGCCCGAGAAGCCCCGTGTTGATGAAGATGGCGAACTGCCCTATCTCGATTCCGTACCGCCGTCGGAGGGCCACGCCCGGTATGTCGAGCCCGCCCGTCGAGCCTCCCACCCTGAAGATGAGCCCGGCGCCCAGGCCCCTGACGACTCCCGAGAGCACGGCCGCCATGAACCTGTCGCCGATAGCAGGCACCGGAAAGTACTCGAAGGTCTTCAGCAGTGTCGAGAAGAGAAGCACCGCCCACATCGTCCACACCACGAAGCGGGGGGAAAGCTCCCTCCAGGCCCATATCATCAGCAGGGAGTTGACCCCCAGTATCACATACGCCGGAGAGATCCCGAACACGTAGTTCGACAGCACGGCGATGCCGGACACACCGAGGTCCGGAAAGCGGTTCGGAAGCACAAAAAGCACCACTGCCAGGGCCTGGAGGGACACTCCTGCGGTCACTGCGAGGAAAGCCCTCCATTCGTCCTTGACATCCTGCACAAACCGTCCTGCAGCTGACCGGATACCCGCCTTTATTGCCTTAAATTTCACTTTCACGCTCCTCCCCTTCCTTTTCAATTCTATGCCCCGTTGAACTGAAAACCCGCTCCCAGTCTGGTATAATAGTATGGTTGCAGACTTATGGAGCGGAGTGAAAAAGTATGTTTATTCCTCTGGAAGGACAGGGTATAGTCTCCATCCGGCGCGTCATCGCCATGATACGCCACGGCGACGAAACGGCCGTTTATCTCAGAGACGGATCACTTCTGGCGACGGGCTTCCGCCCGGAAACGCTGGGTAAAAGATACAACGCTTTCAGCAAAGAGGCAAGGGAAAACGCCCTGGCTCTTCGCAGACGAATGGGAGGAAACAGAACATGACAATGAGTCCGGCGGCCCGCCAGTACACGGCCAGCAGCATCCAGGTCCTGGAGGGGCTCCAGGCGGTCAGGAAACGTCCCGGAATGTACATCGGCGACACGGCGGCGAGAGGGCTGCACCACCTTGTATACGAAGTGGTGGACAACTCTGTGGACGAGGCTATCGGCGGATACTGTACCGCTATCTACGTTGCCATTCACCCCGACGAGAGCATTTCGGTAGAGGACAACGGCCGGGGCATTCCTACCGATCCCCACCCGTCCAACGGGCGCCCTGCTTCGGAAGTGGTGCTCACAACACTCCACGCAGGAGGAAAGTTCGACAATGCGGCCTACAAGGTGAGCGGCGGACTTCACGGCGTGGGCGTATCTGTGGTCAACGCCCTGTCGGAGTGGCTCGAAATCACCATCTGCAGAAACGGTGAATCCCGCACCCAGCGATTCGAACGGGGAATCCCCGTGACGGAACTGTCTGCAGGCCTCCCCACCGAGAAGAACGGAACCATGGTCCACTTCATGGCGGACAAGGACATTTTCGAAGAGGTCAAGTTCTCCGCCGAAGTCCTGAGCGCCCGGCTCCGGGAACTCGCCTTCCTGAACCCCGGCCTCTCAATCACACTCGACGACAAGAGGGAGAACAAGGTCAAGGAATTCCGCTACGAGGGCGGGATGAAATCCTTTATTGAGTATCTCAACCGGGGCAAAACCGTGCTTTTCACAGACCCGGTGACCATTTCCGGCGATAAGGACGGCGTTTCCGTGGACCTGGGACTTCAGTACAACGACGGCTATCTCGAACGGGTCTTCGGCTTCGCCAATCTCATCCACACCATCGAGGGGGGCACCCATGTTTCAGGGCTCCGCACGGCTCTCACCAGGGGGGTAAACGAAGCGGCCCGCCGGGGCAAGCTCCTGAAGGAGAAAGACGAAAACCTTTCGGGAGATGACCTGAAGGAAGGGCTCACATGCGTGGTCTCCGTAAAGCTGCCCACCCCCCAGTTTGAGGGACAGACGAAGACCAAGCTCGGAAACAGCGACGTAAAAGGCATTGTTGATTCCATCGTCTACGAAGGACTGCTCGCATGGTTCGAGGACAACCCCCAGATCGTAAAGACCGTGGTAGAGAAAGCGATCAAGGCACGGCAAGCCCGTGAGGCCGCCAAGCGGGCGAGGGAACTGGTGCGCAAATCCGTGATGACCGGCCTGAGTCTGCCCGGCAAACTCGCCGACTGCTCCGGCAGGAACCCTGAGAACTGTGAAGTCTATATCGTGGAGGGAGATTCAGCAGGAGGCAGCGCCAAGCAGGGGCGGGACCGGAGCTTCCAGGCGATCCTCCCCCTGCGGGGCAAAATTCTGAACGTGGAAAAGGCCCGGCTGGACAAGGTCCTGGCAAACCAGGAGATCCGGACCATGATCCAGACCCTGGGCGCCGGCGTGGGGGACGACTTCGACCCGGGCAAGCTGCGGTACCACAAGATCATCATCATGACGGACGCCGACGTTGACGGAGCACACATCAGCACGCTGCTGCTGACGTTTTTCTACCGGTACATGCCTGCCCTCATCGAAAGAGGGTATCTCTACCTTGCCCAGCCGCCGCTGTACAGGGTGCAGAAGGGAAAGACAGTCACATACTGCTACAACGAGAAGGAGCTCAGGAACATCCTCGACAACGCCTCCGACTCGTCGAAACTCACCGTTCAGCGGTACAAGGGACTGGGTGAAATGAACCCGGAACAGCTCTGGGAGACCACTATGGACCCTCAAAACAGGGTGCTCAAGAGAGTGGAGGTCGACGACCTCATGGGTGCTGACGAGTATTTCAGCATCCTTATGGGTGACAAGGTTGAGCCCAGACGTGAATTCATCTCCGCACACGCCCACGAAGTCCGCAACCTGGACATCTAGAACCGGCGGAAAAAGCGAAATCGAAAGGGCCTCCCGCATCTGCGGGAGGCCCTTTTTAATCTCCTCTAGAAAGCTGTCTCAAGTATTCTGAGAATATCATCCCGCTCGATCTTCCGTACCGCCCCGAGAGGTGCGAGTTTCGCCGCATTGTCGGCGATCCCCGGCAGGTCGGCTTTCGTGACGCCAACTTCCCTGAGGGTCACTGGGGAACCGAGGGAACGGAAGTAGTCCCGCAGGGCACGGATACCCCTGAGGGCCCTGTCTTCACCGTCCCTGATGCCGAAGACAGTGGCGGCGAACCTTTCGAACACGGCTTCCGCGTCCCTGTGCACATATTCCATCCATGCGGGCATGATGATGGCCAACCCCGTACCGTGAGGCACGTCAAAGATGGCGCTCAGAGAGTGCTCTATGCGGTGGGAGGCGAAATCCCCCCGGGCGGGACGGCCCACGTTGCTCAGGCCGTTGTGGGCCAGGGTGCAGCACCATGCGAGCTCAGCCCTGGCCTCATAGTCAAAGGGATCCTTCACAAGCTGCGGAATCCGGCGCATCATGGCACGGATGATGGTTTCACAGTAGTCCTGCACGAAGTCAAGCCCGGGACAGGAGATCACGTAGGCCTCGAGGACGTGGGTAATGGCGTCGATTCCTCCGCTCACCGTCTGGCTCTCAGGAAGAGTTGACTGTACCGAAGGATCAATGACAGACACCCGTGGGACAAGGACCGGAGAAGCGACGGCCCACTTGCTTTCGTCATCCTCCCTGGTGACCACGGCAGTGTTGTTCATCTCGGAGGAGGTGCCCGAAGCGGTGAGCACGCCGTAGACAGGCAGTGCTTTCTTTACGGCGGCCCTGCCGCAGTAAAAGTCCCAGACGTCCCCGTCATAGAGGGCCCCCATGGCGGCGGCCTTTGCCGTGTCGAAAACGCTTCCTCCCCCCACGGCCAGCACAGCCGCGGCTTTCTCGTCCTTCAGCAGGGTGATGACATCCCGGAGTTTTGACAGCCTTGGATTCGACCGGATACCCCCTATTTCAGCATAGTGGATGCCGTGTTTCTTCAGTGATTCCGTCACCGCATCGTGGACCCCGTTCCTGAAGATGGATCCTCCGCCCGCTACCATGACTACCCCTGAAATCCCGTCCGCCGCCAGGGCCTCTCCTATCTGGGGAATGGTCCCTTTGCCGAAAATAATTTTCGTAGGCGCGTAAAAGGTAAAATTCTGCATGCTGTTCCTCCTTCCGCCGGCAAATTCTCCGCCACGGACACTATTGTACCCCTATTTCCAGGAGCGGGGAGATGCTCCCCTTCCCCGGAGACCGAAGATGTATAATGGCCGTGAAGACCAAAGGAGATGATACCATGGGAACGGAAAAGAAAAAAAATCAGCGGAAAATACAGGGAACCTCAACACTTGCAGGACAGATCCGCATAATTTTTTACACCGTTTTCATCTGCGTCACCATCGTGCTGCTCGCCGTCTCTCTTGATCTCATGCTCAACCCTTCAAAAAACTGGACGGATTCTCTCGCAATTCGCTGGATAGCTGATCGGCGGAATATGCTGCCCTTTTTCAGATAACCGCTCACTCCCCGCTCATCTGCCCGGGTGTTTTTCTTCGCCTTCCCGGGAATTTCCCGCGCCTCTTTAATCCTGGCGGTTTGAAGAAGAAGACAGATATTTTGCAGCCGTTCTCCCCTGCGAGATTGTATGCTATTATTGCATCCAATCTCGGTTCTGACCTGAGAAGACTATGGATGACCACAACCAGGGGGCAATACCAGTGTATCTCGCAGGGGTTTTGTACTGTTGCGCAGCAGCTGTTTTCTGGGCCCTCGGCCCTGTTTTCCTGAAAAAGGGCCTCGCCTTCCTGGATCATACAGAAATGGCCGCCTCACGTACCATCGGTTTTGCGGCCGCCTCCCTGATTTTCTGTATTCTCGACCCCGGCGCTTTTATCCTCTGGCGCTTTCCTTCCTGGCTTCTTCTCTTCGTTTTTCTCAACATCCTCGTTGGAAATGTTCTTGGCGACCTCTGCTATTTCAAGTCCCTCGAACTCATCGGCGTGAGCAGGGCAGTGGGAACAACCTGCTGCTACCCCCTCTTCGTCACCGCCATCTCCTTTGCCTGGCTTGGGGAGTCGGTCACCCTGCCGCTGATCCTCGGCACTGCCGTCATGATCGCCGGACTGCTTATGCTGAAGTCCGGGGGACGGAAATCCTCGTGCGAAGAACCGGAAGCAGGAGCGTGGAAAGGATTCCTCCTTGCCCTTGCTGCCGCAGTCTGCTGGGCCGCTGTCATGGTGCTCCAGAAGTGGCTGCTTTCAGTCCATGACCTTCCGGCAGCCTCCATCACCCTGTGGCGTTCCCTGTTCCTCTTCGCTGTTTCCTGGGGCATCTGGGCGTGGCGAACGAGAAAGGAACCGGAAAAACGGCTTCACCTGCTGAGAGCGCCCCGGAGAATCTGGGGTTCCGCCATCGCCGCAGGAACCTTCGGCCTCGCCGCCGGAGGGTACGTTTTCGCCCTCGCCATCCAGATCATCCCCGTGTCAGTGGCGACACCGATCACCGCCACCAGTCCGCTGATCGCTTCGGGCATGGCGGTGGTGATGTTCCACGAATCCATGCGTCCGGTGCAATGGGCAGGAATCCTCTGCATTCTCGGAGGAGTTCTCACCGTCACCACATGACCCCCCGAAAAAAGGAAGCCCCCGCGCATATTTCGCGCGGGGGCTTCTTAGGGCGGTTATCTAGAACTCAAGAATGACCTTGCACACCTCCGAAGGATTTTCCTCGATGAACTTCATCGCTTCCCGGACCTGTTCGAAGGGGTACCTGTGGGACACGAGCAGTTCCGGATTCACCGAACCGTCAGAAAACCAGGAGATGACCTCGGGGAACTTATTCCTGTTCAGGCGGGAACCGAATATGGAGAGTTCTTTCTTTACCGCTTCGAGCTGGACGAAGGACGAAGGCTCCTTCGAGAACCCGAGCAGCCCTATCCTGCCGGCAGGGGACGCCATGCGGAGCAGGGAGGGAAAGAGGTCGGGACTGCCTACGGCGTCAATTATGAGGGGGACCCCGGCGCCTCCCGTCCATTCCGCAATCCTCTCTTCGAGCGAGACCTCCCGGGTGTTGACCGTAAGCTCCGCCCCGAGGGAACGGGCTTTTTGAAGGCGGACGTCCACGATGTCCGCCACGGCACAGGCCGTTCCGAGCCTCCGTGCCGCCTGCAGAATCACCTGGCCGATTGGGCCTGCTCCCAGAACCAGCAGACGGTCGCTCCCCGTGCACTCCGTACGGGAGAGGACGTTCGCCGCAATGGTGAACGGCTCCACGAGGGCCCCCTTTTCGAAGGACCATTCTGAGGGAATCCTGTGGAGGTTCTTCACGGGAAGAACAATGTACTCCGCAAACCCCCCGTCCCTGTGGACACCAAAGACCTCCAGCCGCTCACACACGTTGGGGCGCCCAATGGAACAGGGGTAGCATTTTCCGCAGCTGGTGACGGGATCTACCGCCACGTGATCCCCCCGGGCGAATTCGGTCACGCCTTCCCCCACAGCGGCAATCTCTCCGGCGAACTCGTGGCCGATGACCCTCGGATATTTCGCGAGAGGATTGGTGCCATGGTAGATATGCATGTCCGAGCCGCAGATGCCTCCTGCCCGGACATGGACGAGCACTTCTCCCGTTCCCGGCTCGGGGACGGGAACTTCCCGGATTTCAAGACTGTGGGGCTTCTCTACAAAGACAACCTTCATGATCCGTTCTCCTTTTCTTCTCTCCCGGGCCCTCCCTCTAGGAAGAATGGGCCCTCCGGTAGGATGAATACAGGGACAATGCCGCCAGTGCCAGGAACACCACACCGATCGGCCGGGTCCAGAGGAAGGAGTAGCTTCCCTCGTACATCAGCACGGCCCGCCGGAGGTTGCTCTCCGCCATGGGTCCCAGGATCACTGCCAGGATGATGGGCGACGAGGGCATGTCCGCTTTCTGCATTATATACCCGATAACTCCGAAGGCGATGCAGACCCACATGTCGAAAATGCTGTTGTTCATGGAGTAGGCTCCCACCATGGAAAGGGTGATAATCACCGGAATGATGATTTTTTTGGGGAGTTCAACCACCCTGCAGAAAAAGCGGACGCCAAGGAGACCGATAAGCAGCATGAGGATGTTCCCCACAAAGAGGGAAGCGAAGAGGCCGTAGACGATGTCGGCATTTTTGGTAAAAAGCAGGGGGCCGGGCTGAAGTCCCTGGATGATGAGAGCGCCGAGCAGGATGGCCGTGACTGCGTCTCCCGGGACACCGAGAGTAAGCAGGGGGACCATGGCCCCGCCGGTGACGCCGTTGTTTCCCGCCTCCGGTGCGGCAATGCCTTCGAGGCACCCTGTTCCGAACTCATGGCTTCGCTTTGAGGTTCTCCTGGCCTCGTTATAGCTGACGAAGGCTGCGATGTCGGCTCCGGCGCCGGGGATGGATCCTATGAAAGTCCCTATGAGAGCCGACTTGATCATGGTGGGCATAAGGGAGATGGTTTCCTTCAGGGAGACCATGCCCCTCTTGAAGTTTGTCTCGATGGCATGGGAGGGCTCAAATATCTTCTCCATTTGCACGAAGGCTTCCGCCAGTGCAAAAAGACCGATGAGCACCGGAATAATGGAGAAACCATTGAAAAGGTTCATCTGCCCGAAGGTGAAGCGGGGAAAACTGGTCACGGGATCGAGTCCCACGGTGGAGATGAGCAGGCCGAGCATTCCCGCCAGCAGTCCCTTGACCGGGCTCTTCCCCGAAATGCTTGCGATGATGCTGAGGCCGAAAATGGCAAGGGCGAAATACTCCGGAGCGCCGAATTTGAGTGCAAAGTTCGCGAGAATGGGCGAAATGGTGATGAGCATAACAGTGCTCACCATGCCTCCGGTAAAGGATGCTATTGCGGAAACCGACAGCGCCTTTGCCGCCTCTCCCTTTCTTGCAAGCTCGTATCCGTCGAGAACTGTTGCAGCTGCAGCCGGGGTTCCGGGAGTCTTCAGCAGGATAGCCGAAATGGATCCTCCGTAGATGGCGCCTATATAGACTCCCGCCAGCATGACAAGTGCCCGGGTGGATTCCATGCCGAAGGTCAGGGGCAGAAGGACCGCTACCCCCATGGTGGCCGTAAGGCCCGGGAGGGCCCCAATGACAATTCCTCCGGTCACGCCAAGGACTAGGAAGGGGAAAATTCCGGCTGAAAAGGTGGTCCGGAGACCGTCAAGGAGCAATGAGAACATGGCCGTTCCTCCTAAAAATAGAAGAGTCCCTCGGGGAGAGGAACCACGAGCAGTTTATAAAAAATCCCGTAGACCGTCAGAGAAATGGCGGCGGGAAAGAGTGCAAGAGAAAGAGGGCTTCTCACGCCGAACAGCAGGAGCAGCAAGAAATTGAGGGCTGCTGTGGCGAGAATGAAGCCGAGATACTCGAGGCCTAGCACGTAGACGATGATGATGACAAGCCCCACGAGGGCGACCCTGATTTCCCTGGGGAAAAGGCCGGAGAGAGTGCGGCCGTCATCGTCAAGCTTGCCCCGGGCAGTCAGCCAGCCGAGAAAGAGGGCAAGTCCCATGGTTATCCAGGCGAGAATTTCCGGGAAAAAGGCAGCCCCAACATAGTCATCCTGGATCAGGGTCTGCTCGAAGTTGGCCGCCGAATACAGGACAAAGGCGCCCAGAAGCAGAAACGCTGCGACGATACAGTAATTCATTTTTTTCACTGGACATTCTCCTCGAAATTTCTGCAGATTCAAGAAAGAAGAGGGGGTGCCCGAAGGCCGCCCCCCCTGTGTAAAAAGGACCGGCTACTGCTGCTTTTTCACTTCCTCGACGATTTCGGTGAGAGCCTTCACGTCGTTATCCACGAAAACCTTGAATTCATCGGATTTCATGAAGCGGATGCCGAGGGTCCGGCCGTTCATGAAGTCCACGAATTCCTTCTCCTGGGCCGCTTTAGCGAAAGCATCGCCAAGAACTGCCTTCACGTCGTCGGGTGTTCCCTTGGGAAGTGCAAGCCCTCTCCAGGTTCCGGTGACGATGGGGTATCCCTGTTCGGACATGGTGGGCACTTCGGGAAGTCCCGCCATCCGGACGTCGGAAGCCACGCCCAGCGGCTTCAGCTGGCCGGCCTTGATCTGGGAGATGGCTTCGCCAGGGTTGACCATGGAGAAGTCCACATGTCCTCCCATGAGGGCGGGGATTGCCTCGGCAGCACCGTTATAGGGGATCTGGTTGAACTTGACTTTCTGGTTCAGCTCCAGGGCGAGGAGGTAGAAATTGGGCTTCGCGGTGCTGCCGAACTTCACCGATCCCGGCTGGGCCTTTGCCGCATCGAGAACGTCCTTCACCGAAGTGAACTTCGAATCCGGAAGGACGAGCATAATGGCGGGGTCTTCGTTGATGAGGGCGAGAAGATCAAAGTTGTCGGGAGTGATCTGGGCGAGCCCCATCTGGGGAAGCCACGCGATCTCCCTGGTAACCATGGTGACCGTGTATCCGTCTGCCTTCGCCATGGCGCCTTCGGTCATGCCCACGGCGCCTGATCCGCCGGCCTTGTTCATGACCACCACGGGCTGGCCGAGGTGCTTCTCCGCTGCCGCTGCCAGCGCCCGGGCCACGGCATCCGTGCCGCCGCCTGCCGCGAAGGGAACGAGAAGACGGATGTTCTTTGCAGGGAAATCGGCCGCAAAGGCGGCGCTTCCGAATATGAGTGAAACCAGTGCAAGTACAAGTGCTGCTTTCTTCATATGATTCTTCCTCCTTGATGATGGTAAGTATGAAACTTCAGTTTTTTATTATACAGTTTTTTACCTGGAGAGCCAACCGCCGTCCACGGCGAGAACGTACCCGGCAACGTAATCCGAAGCCGCCGACGAGAGGAAGACAGCCGCTCCCTTGAGGTCGTCGGGGGTTCCCCACCGGCCCACGGGAATCCTGCCGAGAATCTCCCTGCTCCTGACGGGATCCTTCTGGAGAGCTTCCGTATTGTCCGTGGCCATGTAGCCCGGGGCAATGGCGTTCACCTGGATACCAAACTTCGCAAGTTCGTTGGCCAGAAGCTTCGTCAGTCCTGCAACGGCGCTCTTGCTCGCCGTGTAGGAGGGAACCCTGATGCCCCCCTGGAAGGAGAGCATGGAGGCGATGTTCACAATCTTGCCGCCCCGTCCCTGCTTCTCCATCTGCCGTGCCGCCTCCTGGGAGAGGAAGAAGAGGCTCTTGAGGTTGACGTTCATCACGTCATCCCAGTCCTTCTCCGAAAACTCCAGGACGTCCGCCCGGCGGATGATACCGGCATTGTTCACAAGGATATCCAGCGAACCGAGACCGGCCACCGTCTCCGCCACGATGTCGGGAATCCTCTCCTGGGACATGAGATCCGCCTCCACGTAGAGAAACTTTCTGCCGAGGGAGGTCACCGCCCTTTCCGTCTCCGGCATGGGTAAGGGCCCAACACCCACTATGTCCGCCCCCGCTTCGGCAAGACCCTCCGCTATGCCGAAACCCAGTCCTTTCCGCGCTCCCGTAACGACGGCCACCTTGCCGTCGAGCCTGAAAGAATCAAGTATCATCTGCTTTCGCCTTCCTTTCACTCTGTTTCTTCAATAGGTTATGAGGACCTTCAGGTACTTTTCCGGCCCGTCGAGGATATCCCGGAAGGCCGTGTTGATTTTCCCGAAGGGGTAAACCGCCGAGATAAGGGGCTGAGGGTTCACCAGCCCTTTTTCAAACCATTCGATGACTTGGGGGAACCTGCGGCAGTTCATCCTGGATCCGACTATCTTGAGTTCCTTCTTCACCACGATGACCTCCGGAATCTTCGCCGGTTCAGGATTGAACCCCAGCACCACGATGCGGCCGCCCGGAGCGGCATATCCAAGGCTCTCCTCCAGAAGGCGGGGTATTCCCACAGCCTCGACAACGACATCAGCTCCGAACTCTCCGGTAAATTCCGCCAGTTCGCCTGCCAGGTCACCTGTCCTGCCGTTGACTGTCCTGTCCGCCCCGAGAGTTTCGGCCACCTTCAGGCGGCTGTCGACGAAATCGGTGATGAGCACTTCCGCTCCCGCGATCTTCATGGCCTGCAGGATGCAGAGTCCTATGGTGCCAGCCCCAAGAACAAGCACCTTGTCTCCCTGCCGCACCTCGCTCCTGGCGAGTACTTCCGCTCCTATGGAAAAGGGCTCGATGAGGGCAGCCTTTTCCCAGGGCAATCCTGCGGGGAGGGGGTAGACCTTCTTCTCCGGAACGGCGATGTAGTCGCAGTAGCCGCCGTCAACCTGGACTCCAAGGCACTTGACGGAACTGCAGAGATTATCATACCCCCTGCGGCAGGAAAGACACTTCCCGCAGGAGACCACGGGGTCCACGGTCACCCGGTCCCCCCGGGAAAAACGGTCAACTCCGCTTCCCACAGACTCCACTTCACCCACCAGTTCGTGGCCGAGAATCCTGGGAAGGGCCACGTCGGAACGCTCTCCCTGGTAGATGTGAAGGTCCGAACCGCAGATACCCGCAGCCCGTACCCTGACGAGCACCTCTCCTTCGGTAGGCAGAGGCATTCTGTCCTCAAAAATCTCAATCTGCCTCGGGGCAACCAGTTTGGCACTTCTCACGCAATTCACCTCCGCCCGTTTCGGGCCTTTTTTTTGGACGACGGGATTGCCGTCCCCGCTAAAACACCAACGTTTCCAGGAATCCGCAGAGAGCCCCGGGCGTGACGACAGTTCCGGGAAATCTCCGGGGAGAATTTTCACATTCGCACCGCCTGCTGTTCCTGTCCGTAACCTGGTTCACCGGGACACGGGAGGCGGAGGGGCTGATTTTCCAAATTCGGAGACAGCGCTCTTTTTCGAAAGGAGAGAGAGCCATGAAGACCCTCTCTCCCGGCTTCATCCTGCTACTTGTTCGCCTCTATGATGAGATCGAGCAGTTCAGTTCCGAACTTCGCCCTGTACTCCTCCCACACCGGCTGGACTGCCTGTACGAAGGGTGCGACATCCACTTCGTTGAACTTCACGTTGTGTGCCTTCAGCTCCTCCACGGTCTTGCCGACGAAGGCGTTCCAGTATTCACGCTGTTTCGCCTCGGCCTCATGTCCCGCCTCGACCAGGGCCTTCTGCTGTTCAGGGGTGAGCTTGGCAAAAGCCTGCTTGCTGATAATGACCAGGTCGGGAACCATGAAATGCTGGGTCCATGAGAAAATATCGGACACTTCGTAGAGCTTGAGGGTCAGAAGGGTGACGGGGTTATTCTCCCACCCGTCGAGCACGCCCTGCTGGAGGGCGCTGTAGACTTCGCCCTGGGCCATGGGGGTGGCTATGGCGCCCATGGCGTTAAGGGTGTTCACCATGAGTTTGCTGTCCATGACGCGGATCTTGAGCCCTTTCAGATCCTCGGGCTTGGTGATCGGCTTCTTGTTGTTGATGAGGTTTCTTGACCCGCCGTCGCCCCAGTAGAGGAAGACGAACCCCGCCTTCTCGATGTCAGCCTTGATCATTTCGCCCGCCTTGCCGTTGAGGGCCTTGAACATGTGATCGGTGCTCTGGAAGACATAGGGAAGGGACAATACATCCATTGTGGGGACAAACTGCCCCATGGGCCCGGCGTTGGCCATGCACATCTCGATAGTCCCTGCCTGGAGGCTCTCAAGGGCTTCCCGCTGGCCGCCAAGGGCGCTGTTGTTGAAGAGGCGGACTTCCACCGTTCCTCCGGTCTTCTCCTTCACCTTCTCGGCGAAGAAGACCATGGATTCTGTGGTGGGGTTGCCGTCGGGCAGAACGTTGGAGAGTTTCAGGACCACCGGTGCCCCATAGGCGAAGGACGCCGCAAGAAATACGAAAAGAAGCGCGAGACTAAAGGTCTTTTTTCCGAACATGAAATTACCTCCTTCTTTTCTGCTTCCACATCCCTTACTCCCTCCTGCGGGGAGGGAGTCTTCCAAGCCTTGAACTGCTGCCTTCCTCTTCGAGCATGGATGTTTTTCCTTCCACTCCCCCCTTCCAGGGATTTGGGGCCTTTCCGTCCGCAGAAGCCTATTTCAGCCCCATAATCATCTGGGGCAGAAAGGTGATGATCTGCGGAAACACTGTGATCAGCGCAAGAACCAATATCATGGTAAGGAGATATTTGGAGTAGGCTCCCAGGATTTCTCCGAGTTTCGCCTTCGCGATCCCCGTGGCGACGAAAAGGGAGATGCCCACCGGCGGGGTACACTGCCCTATGGCCATGTTCACGATGGTCATGATGCCGAAGTGGATGGGGGTCACGCCGAGCTGTCTCGCGATGGGGAAGAGAATGGGCACGAGAATGATGATGATGGGGGAAACATCGAGGAACGTGCCCATGAACAGCATGAGGGCGTTCATGAGGAAGAGTATGACCAGCCGGTTGTCCGACAGGGCGAAAACAGCCTTCGCTATCTTGTCGGGGATCTGCTCCGCCGCCAGGATCCAGCCGAAGCTGGAGGCGGTGGCGATGCAGAGAACCACAACGCCTGTAGTGATTCCCGTCTTGAGCATAATCCCCGGTATGTCCTTCCACTTCAGCTCCCCGTAGACGAACCGGCCGACGAGAAAGGAATAGAAAGCCGCCACCACCGAGGCTTCAGTGGCGGTGAAAACGCCGGAGAGGATGCCTCCCATGATGATGACCATGGTCATCAGGGCCAGGATGGAATCGGTGAAGGCATGCCACCGTTCCTTCCACGTGGCGCGCCGTTCTGCGGGAAGGTTCCGCTTCCGGGCAAAGATGCCGCTGGTGACCATGAGGGCCAGGCCCATGAGCAAGCCGGGGAAGACCCCGCCCAGGAAAAGACCTCCTATGGATATGCTTCCCGTGATGCCCAGGATAATCATGGGAATGCTCGGAGGGATGATGATCCCTATGGCGCCGGCCGTTCCCACCACGCTTGTGGCAAGATCCTTCCCGTAGCCTTTCTTCTCCATGGCCGGGATGAGGACGCTGCCGATTGCCGCCGTATCCGCCGCTGTGGAGCCGGAAATGCCGGCGAAGAACATGGCCGCCACGATGCTGATCATGGAAAGCCCTCCCCGGATGTGCCCCACCAGGCTGGACGAGAAGGAAATGAGCCGCCTGGAGATGCCGCCGCTCTCCATGAACCCGCCGGACAGGATAAAGAAGGGAATGGCGATGAGGGAGAAGGACTCGACGGAGGTGTACATCCGCTGGACCACGATCAGGGGATCCATGCTCCCGGCAAAAACGAGGGCAATTGCGGCGGAAATGGCAAGGGAGAAAGAGACGGGCATCCGTATGACGAGCAGAAGGACGAAGACGGAAAAAATAGTTGTTGTCATGTCAGTCCCTCCACTCCGTATGATGCCGGAAGAACAGCCCCGTGAGATGGTTCAGTGAATGGATCGCAATGAATGTCCCGCTCAGGGGGAGGATAACGTAGGGGGCGCTCATGGTGAAGGGCATCATGGCCATGAGCTGCCGCTGGTTCAGTTTCACGAGGAAAAGGCCTTTCCAGATCATGAACAAGGCAAAGACAAAAATCATGGCAAAAACCGCCAGGGAAAGGATTTTCTGGATCATCTGGGGGAGACGTACCATGAAGATTTCCACCTCGAAATGGGAAAGTTCCCTTACCGCCAGGCTGGCGCCGAGAAAGCTGAACCATACGAACATGTACATCAGGAGGGCCTCCGACCACATGATGGGGGCTTTGATGACGAAACGGCTGATGATCTGGAGGAGTCCCAGAACCACCATGACCGAAAGGAGAACGATGAGCATCCATCGTTCGAGGCGTGCCGTGAGGGAGTCCAGCCGCTCCATGACGGTCCTCTCTCCCCTTCCCTACCGGAGGAGGGACATGGGCACGCCGTCCATGTCGGAAAAGGTCTGATTTTCTCCCGCCATGCCCCAGACGAAGCTGTAGCTGGTGCTTCCGACCCCTGAATGGATGGACCAGCTCGGGGAGATGACCGCCTCGCCGCTGCGGACCACGATGTGTCGCAGTTCGGAGGGCTGCCCCATAAAGTGGAAGACCACCCCGTCGTCAGGAAGGTTGAAGTACATGTACACCTCCATCCGCCGTTCGTGGGTGTGAGTGGGCATGGTATTCCACACGGAGCCCTCCGCGAGTTCCGTCATCCCCATGGAGAGCTGGCAGCTCTTCACCACGTCGGGGTGGACATACTTGTTGATCACCCGCTCGTTGCATTCTTTTTTCGTTCCCAGGGCCTGTTTCACCGCCATTTCCCCGGTGATGAGGGTGGTGGGCCAGGCGCAGTGGGCCGGGCAGCTGAGCAGGTAGAATGCAGGGGTGCTGCCTGCCTCGGGTTCGAAAGAGACATCATTCGTCCCCATGCCGATGTAGAGGGCCTCGTACCGGTTCAGGCGGTGGGATGTCCCGTCAGTGATCACCGTACCGGGGTCTCCGATGTTGAGCACCGCCATTTCCCTCCGCTGGAGGAAAAAGTCTACCCCGAGCTCCCTGCCGCCCTCAAGCATCAGTCTCTTCGACACCGGGCAGGCCGAGCCTGTGATCATCCTGTCCACATGGGAGTAGACGAGGGGAATTTTATCAGGGGAGAAAAGTCCCTGGATAAGAAACTCGCTGCGAAGGGCCTCAGTGTCATACTTTTTCACGTCTGCCGGATTTGCTGAATTTCGTACATCCATCGGTTCTTCCTCCTTGAGTTTGTAATTCTGTCTCTTTCGCCGTTTATCCCCGATATCCCAGTTCTCTTGAAATGGCCAGGGCCGTTTCCCGAATCCTTTCGCCGAGGGAACGGGACTGGGTATCGCTGAACCGGTAGGCCGGGGCGCTGATGCTCACCGCCCCCACAGGAAAGCCCCTCAGGTCGAGGATGGCCGCGCCCACACACCGTATGCCTTCCTCGTTCTCTTCGATCTCCTCGCAGAACCCCCTCTTTCTGCAGAGGGACAGGAGTGTCTTCAGTTCCTCCTTGTCGGTTATTGTGTTCACCGTCCGTGCAAGCATCTCGGTTGTGTCGAGATAGGCGTCAAGATCCGCTTCCGGGAGAGCGGCGAGAATCGCCCTGCCTCCGGACGTGCTGTACAGGTCACGCTTGGCCCCTATGCGGGAACGCATCCCCACTGGATGCGGGCTGTCCAGCTTGTCAAGGTAATAGGCTTCCCCTGCCTCAAAAATGAAAAGATGGACCGTTTCATTGCTCTCTTCCCACAGACGGCGGAGCCAGGGCCTCGATATTTCTGCAAGGCCGGCGTGGCGCCTGTAGGCGTCGGCCCAGAAAAGGACCGAAGGGCCCATCTGGTAGCGTCCGCTGTCATCCTTCAGCACCACCGAGTAATCCCGGAGAGTCGAGAGAATCCGGTGTACCGTGGCCTTGGAGAGGCCAGTGGCATCAGCGATCTCCGTAATTCCGACCTGGCGCCTCGCCTCGGCCATGAAGCCGAGGACACTCACCGCCCGGTCGAGAACCCTGATGGAACCGCCGGATTCCCTGGCGCCGTCTCCCTCGTCTCTCTTCAGATCGTTGATTTCCGGGCTCATGACGTCACCGGCCCCCATTCTCTTATCTTCACCGCTGTTCTTTTTTCCATCGGAATTCCACCTGCCAAAATGACGATTCTTTGGATGAAACAATATTTTCACTACGTTACGACAGAGGAAGAAACCTGTCAACTTTATTTTTTCCAATCCATGAAACAAAAAATCAGCCTATAAAACAAATCCGGCCCGGAAGGTGCTCCGGGCCGGATCGGCAGAAGTGTTTTTAGGTGAATTTTCTGGGGACACGGGCCTCGAAGAGGGCTCCTGCCTCCGACGGGCGGAAGAGAAGATCTCCTCCCGACCTGATCAGGATCCTTTTCGCTATGGCGAGGCCGAGGCCGTACCCCCCCTTGCCCCACTCCCCCCTGGACCTGGAGGAGTCTCCCCTCCGGAATCGTTCAAAGAGCACGGGAGCGGTCTCAGGAGGGATGCCGGGCCCGTTGTCGGCCACCATGATGCTCCAGAAATCCCCGTCCTCCCGGAGGGTCAGGGTCACCCTGCCTCCCTCGCCCGTACCGAATTTCTCCCGGACATACTTCAGGCTGTTTTCCACGAGGTTCGAGAGGGCTCTCGACAGGTCTTCCGTCCTGACCACCGCCGGCGCCCGCAGAGGCAATTCCGTTTCGACGGCGATCAGGGAGGCGAAGGGGTGGGTCCGGCACTGGTCCGCCACTCCAGCGAGGAGAAGAGCAAGGTCAGTTTCCTCCGCATCCCGGAGGGGCGGTTCCGATTCCATCCTCGAAAGCAGAAGAAGGTCGTCCACCAGTTTGCTCATCCGTTCCTGCTGGACAATGATGGATGAAAGGAATTTTTTCCGCTGCCCCGCCGTCTCCTCCTCCGGCGCTTCAAGAAGGTACTCCGCCGCCGCCCGGATGGCGGTCAGGGGGGTCTGGAACTCGTGCCCCGCATCGGCGACGAAATCCCTGCGGGACTGCTCGATCCGCCGTTCCTCCGTAAGATCGGTGACCACGAGGAGCACCCCCGTCGCCGTCTTCCTGGAGGCTATTCCGAGGCATCGTCCGTCAAGTTCCGGCAGGTCGAACACCCTGCTCTCCTCCCCGCCTTCCAGGGCGGAAAGAATGAGGCCGTACATCTCGCCGGAGGGAAGCATCCGCTCCACCGGTGTTCCGGGGGGCACGTCTCCCCGTACGGCAAGCAGCCATGCGGCGACTCCGTTCATGTAGCGCACCCTTCTGCCGTCGTCGAGCAGGACCACGCCCACGGGAAGGGCCGTGACAATCCGGGAGAGATCCTCCCGGCCGGACCGGAGCTCCTCCATGGTACCCCTGAGCTGGGCGGACATTCCGTCCAGGGCGCTGGAAAGACGCTGCAGCTCCGGTTCGGCCATGAGGGGGAAGCGGACTTCCTCTCCCTGGGCGATCCTGCCCGCCGACTCGACGACCCGCTCGAGGGGGCGGAAAAAGAGGCGGACCAGCCCGGCCCCGAAGACTGCGATCAGCGCCACGGCAACGAGGAGATACAGAAGGAACCTGTTCCTGGTCTCGGCAAAGGCGGCGGACAGATGCTCCAGGGGGTAGGCGGACCGGATGACCGCTGTCCGCTCCCCGTCAAGGGAAATCTTCCGGGCAAAATACAGGTAGTGCATGTTCGTGGTGGTGCTGTACCGCAACGCCGTTCCCTCGCCGACGGACAGGGCTTCCTTCACCTCCGGGCGGGAAAGGTGATTGTCCATGGTCGACGGGTCGCTTTCCGTGTCTGCGAGAACCGCACCCCGGGAATCCACGAGGGTGACTCTCCCCCTCAGGATTCCCTCCCACCGGGCGAGATCCTTCAGAAAGCCGGACACCCCCTCCTTCGACAGGGAGACGGACAGCAGGGCCGTCTGGCGGGAAAGTTCCATTCTGCTCTGACTGACGATCCCGTTCCTGACCACGCCGTAGAGGAGAGCCCAGCTGATGCCGAAAGCACAGAACACCACGGCGGCCACAAGGAAAATTACCTTTTTCTTCAGGGTCAGCATGGCTGTCATTCCTCCCACAGAAGGCGGTAGCCCCTTCCCCGGAGGGAATTGACCGCAAGGGCCGGGCGCTTGCCGTCATCAAGCTTCTTCCGCAGCCGGGAAATGTGGACGTCCACCGTCCTGGTGTCGCCGCCGTAGAAGCTCCAGATCTTCGAGAGCAGTTCTTCCCTGGGAACAGCGCGTCCCATCCTCCGGGCCAATGCTTCGAGGAGGCGGAATTCCGTGGGGCTGAGGTCCAGGGGCACTCCCCGGAGCAGGGCCGTTTCTCCGTCCACTTCAATCCGGAGATCGCCGTCCTCCACGACCCTGCCTGTTTCACCCGGGTCGGATCTCCGGAGGAGCGCCTTGACCCTGGCGGCCAGCTCCGAAAGGGAAAAGGGTTTTTTCATGTAGTCGTCAGCACCTATTTCCAGGCCCTCCACCACGTCCCGCTCTTCTCTCCGGGCGGTGAGCATGAGAACGGGGACGGAAGCGGTCTGGCGGTCCGCCTTGAGCCTCCTGCAGACTTCCCATCCGTCCATCTTCGGCAGCATGAGGTCAAGGATCACAAGGTCAGGCCTCAGGGAGAAGGCTTTCTCGAGGGCATCATCGCCGTCGGCGGCGGAGGCCGTTTCATACCCGTGCCGCCGCAGAGTCTGGGATACGACCTCCACGATGGCCTCCTCGTCCTCCACGATAAGTATTCTCTGCCCCGGCACGGCTCACCGCTCCTTCGGGCGCCGAAAAGCGGAAGCCTTCACTGTTTTGCCGGTGCAGATATAGACCACCCGCTCCGCCACGTTGGTGATGTGATCCCCTGCACGCTCCAGGGTCCTGGCCACATTCAGAAGCTGTGTCGCCTGGCCGATTCTCTGGGGATTCTCCATCATCATGAGCAGCAGTTCCCTCATGATCTGTTTTTCCAGGTCGTCCAGAAGATCATCCATGGGAAAGACGGTTTTCGCCCCTTCCGCGTCGCCCGTATCGAAGGCGGTGAGCACCTTCTCCACCATGGAAGAGAGGGCGTCCACCATGCGGGGAATGTCGATGAGGGGCTTGATGAGTTCCTTGTCGGCCAGGTCGAGAGCCACCTTGGCGATGTTGCCTCCGTAGTCGCCGATCCGCTCCAGGTCTATGGCCATGTGCATGATGGAGGTCACCGCCCGGAGATCCTCCCCGAGGGGCTGGTATCTGGCGGTGAAGTGCATGCAGGCACTGTCCACTCCTTCAGCCAGCTCGTCGAGTTCGTCGTCCTTTTCGATGACATTGCGGGCGACGGCGGCGTCCTGGTTCTTGAGGGCCCACACCGCCCTGGAAATGGCTTCCTCCGCCATCCTCCCGAGCCGGAGGATCATTCGCTT
>LSQX01101648.1_pt1 | contig 20389 bp, 15 predicted proteins | sample 654561 | NCBI WGS metagenome assembly LSQX01 (sample SAMN04489861, study PRJNA283612) | anaerobic digester metagenome | isolation source: 4 biogas reactors fed with cattle manure at either 37C or 55C with and... | place: Denmark: Kongens Lyngby | collected 2014 | reverse complement strand
AAGTGGTTTTCAGAATAGATTTTTTTACCTGTTTCAAATGCATATTTAAATGAATCCAGTGCCTGGCTGTATAATCCTTCGGAATACACTCCTAATCCTGCTTCATAATAATGTTGCATCAGAAGGCTGTCCTCGTAATGGTTATTGACAGAAGCACTTATTTCTGTTGAGGATATGCAAATTATCAGAATTAATATCTTATTAAATGCGTCCATAAATATTGATGGTTATCAAGCTTGCCAAATTAAAGGATTTTAATTTTTTTTCCAATAAGGGGTTACCTTTTTATTTTTTTTAGAATTAACTATTAGAATGTGTATTTTAAATTAAACGAATTAAAAAAAAGCAGAGGAATGAAAAGGACTGATAACCGTGTAAAAAGAATTTCAGAAGGTATTGAATATTTATCAATTAACGAACTGTTTTACGTTCGTGGTGGCAGTGTTGAAAGACCGGCATCAAGGCCTATAGACATTATTGATCTCGATAAAGAATAATTTCCATATTTAAATAAATTTTATATCATTTCTCTGATAGATTACCAGGGAGATGGTATATTCTTTTGCCTTCAAATAAAGGATATTGTGCATAAATGCATTTCAATGGTCCGTTGTAGAGGGTAATTTTTTTTGATGGTTTCAATCCCACATATTTCAGATGTTCAGGTGATGTTGTAAGTATCCACGCAGAATTTCCTGCAAAATTGTGTTTCAACCTTTCTCCTATCATATTATAGATCTCGTCAAGGTTTTGGTATTTCATCCTCTCTCCATAAGGAGGGTTAATTATAATAGTAGCGTCTTTTGTTTTTATGCTCAACTCTTTCATGTCGCATGCTTTGAAACTAATCCATGGAAATACCCTTGCATAGCGGGCATTGCTTTTAGCTTTTACAATATTAGTTTCTGATATATCGGATGCATATATTTTTTTTGCAAATGTTCCGGCTGTTTGTTTACCTTTTATATACTCAAGTAATGTTTTGTCAAAATCCGGCCAATTTTCAAATGAATATCTTTTTCTGTATTTTCCGGGAGGTATGTTCCGGGCGATTAATGCCGCTTCTATCGGTAATGTACCAGAACCGCACATTGGATCGATAAAATCTGTATTACCATTCCAGCCTGAGATAAGAATCATACCGGCTGCAAGAACCTCATTCAGGGGAGCTTCTCCCTGTACTGACCTGTAACCGCGTTTATGGAGGGATTCGCCTGAACTGTCAAGGGAAAGTGTGCAAAAATTTTTATTGATATGTACATCAATTATAATATCCGGATTTGAGGTATTCACATTCGGCCTTTTGCCTGCAATTTTCCTGAAATGATCAGCAATGGCATCCTTAACTTTTAACGAGGCAAACATAGAATTGCGAAAATCTTCAGAATGTAATACAGTACTGGTGACCATAAAACTCTGATCCTGTGTCAGGTATCTGTTCCATTCAGCCTCTTTGCATTTTGTATAAAACTGGCTGACATCCCTGAACCGGAAAGCAGTTACCTCTTTTAAAATCCTGAGAGCAGTTCGCAGATAGTAGTTTGACCTATAAATAACTTCGAGGTTGCCTTTGTAAAAAACAGCACGGTTACCCGGTTTTATATCTGTTCCGCCTATTATTTTGATCTCTTTTGCCAATACATCCTCCAGTCCGGAAAATGTCTTTGCGGTAATATTGTAAATATCTGTTTTCCCTTTTGTTCGATTAGATTCCCGTTCCATTAAAAAAAGATTGTTCTTTCGGAAATGACTGAATTATTCTTGATTTTGCCGGAACATCCCTTGTGATCCAGACATTACCACCGATAACGGAATCTTTTCCAATTGTTATTCGTCCCAGGATAGTAGCTCCTGAATAAATTACAACATTATCTTCAACAATCGGATGCCTGGGTATTCCTTTAATAGGGTTGCCATTTTCATCCAGGGGAAAGCTTTTTGCACCTAAGGTAACCCCCTGATAAATTTTTACATCATTGCCAATAATTGAGGTTGAGCCGATGACAACTCCGGTTCCATGGTCTATTGTAAAACTTTCTCCAATTTCTGCTCTTGGATGGATATCTATGCCGGTTTCACTATGAGCCATTTCTGTCAAAAACCTTGGAATGAGTGGAACTTTCAATTTCAGCAGCATATGTGCAAGCCTGTAGTTTGTAATAGCCCTTATTCCCGGATAGCAAAAAATAACCTCTCCCAGGTTTCTGGCTGCCGGGTCATTCAGATAGGTGGCATTGACATCCAATACCAATTTTCTTCTGATTTCAGGCAGGCTTTCAATAAACTCAGTTGCCGTCAGCTGAGCCATTTTGGTGTGCGTCTTTAATTTATTGCTTTTCTTATCCTTGCATTCAAAGCACATGCCAGCCAGTATCTCTTCACTCAGTAACTCAAATAACTCGTCAATATAGACTCCCATGTAGTGCCTTGTAGTATTCGGCCGCAAAGATGTGTTTCCAAAATAACCGGGAAATAGTATCTCCCTGACCATCTCTATAATCGTTCTTAATTTGACTCTTGAAGGCAGTGGTTCCCCAAGTTTATGTTCATGGCATACGATATTAATACTGTCGGGATCGCTGAGCCGCTCAATAGTCTTTGATATTTTATTGTCAATTTCCCGGGATGTCATGGTGTTTTTAATATATGTTTACACAAAAGTACATAATTAAAAAAAATCAAATTATAAATATTGCTCATAAAGGCCTATGTTAATTTATTTATCTTGTCTTCGACTGATTTTAATGCATTTTCAAACCGTTCAGAATTTTGTCCGCTGATTATTTTATAATCAAAACCGTATTTCTCAATAGTTTTAATATATCTTTTTTGCAGTATTCTCCTTTTTTGTCCTCCGTTTTCCCTAACCGGGTCTGGTACCCACGGAAGGTCAATATCACATACAAGGAACATGCATATTTTTGAATTTTTTATTTCATTTTCAAGCCAGAGAGGGCTTTCCCCATATACAACCTCAAACCATATTTTAGTAATTATCAGCCATGTGTCAACAAATATGAAAGGATAGTTACTGTTTTTGTATTCATTTATCTCCTTTACCTGTGTTGATGCTATTATTTCAACATCCCCGGAGGTATACGGCCTGTTCAGGTGTTCAATGTAATTTCTTGCAAATTCAGGAATATACGGTACATTAAAGTGATTAGCAAGCCATTCTGCCATAGCGCTTTTCCCTGTAGATTCAGCGCCTGTTATAACAAATATGGCAGGAGTAGATTTCATTTGTTTCATCTGGTTAAAATTAGGGATTTTTTCCATTCCCGGTATCCTGCGACTGCCAATATGGTGTATATGATGAACAGAATAACGGTAGGCCACAAGCTTTTATAAACATATAACCCGGCTGAGACGATATCTACAAAAATCCATATCAGCCAGTGTTCTATATATTTTTTTGCCAGCATCCAGGTTGCAATTATACTAAGGGCAGTGGTGAGGGTATCCATGAAAGGAACAGTCGAATCTGTAAATTTTAACAGTATAAACAGTATGGCAACATAAATTAATATAAAAATTACTGCTAGCTTTAACATCACTTTACGTGGCACCCTTTTGACCGGCAATTCAGATTTGGCATTATCAGTGCCGGCAGCCTGTCTGCCACCTTTAAGCCAGTAATACCAACCATATATGCTTATAAAAACATAATAAAACTGCAGTCCCATGTCAGCATAGAATCCTGATCGAAAAAAAACAATAATATATAACAGGGAGGTCAGTAAGCCGGTAGGCCAGGTGAAAATATTTTGTTTTATTGAGAAGAAAATATATAATATACCCAATGCTGCTCCCAGCAATTCAACTATATTGTTATTTATCCAGTTAAGAAATATTTCTGTCATGTAATATCGCGAACTATAAAATTAGAATGGTAACTGTACAGCCTGCACAGTTAATATTTTGGACAGGTAATGAATAAAAAAATATCTCTGTTTATCACAAATGAAGTGTTTTGAAACAGGTATTATTCAGTTGAAACGAGCAGAGTATTATACTGATTTTTATCATTCAGTATTTCCAGGGCCTTACTGATTGCTTCATCATCCTGATAAAATATTTTATAGAAGCTGTTTCTTGAATATATATCATGGGCAATCAATGCCTTCACCTCTTTTTTCATCAGATCAATAGTAAATGAAAGACTCTCTTCATTTTTTTCAATTCCTTCCTGTATGCCGCCTTCAACTATTATATTGACCATTTCGGCGGTGACCTGAAATTTTTCGTTGTAATTTTCGAACTCCGGGTATTTATTTTTTAAGGATTCCCGGTTATTATCTACATAGTTCAACACAAAATTGTGGATTATATTATTCCTCCGGAGCATATTATAATAGCTGAAATGCTCTGATGTATCCATAGGAATGAATATGTCAGGCATTATGCCTCCACCTCCAAAAACAGGCCTGTCGTTAATTAAAGTATTATATTTAAGAGAATCGCTGAAAAATATACTGTCCCTGGAAAATAATTCACCATTAGTGAGCCGCTCGAGGTAATCTTGTTTATATTCTTTAACCCCTTTATCGTAAGGTTTCTGTATACATCGTCCACTTGGAGTATAGTAATGAGCTGTCGTAAGCCTGACCACAGAACCGTCGGTAAGGAAATATGGCTTCTGTACCAATCCTTTACCAAATGACCGTCTTCCGATTATCAGTCCACGGTCCCAGTCCTGAATAGCCCCTGATACTATCTCACTTGCAGAAGCTGAGGTTTCGTCTACCAGGATGACCAGGTTGCCTTCGCGAAATATTCCGTTGGCGGTTGATTTATATTCTCTTTTAGGTTCATTTATACCGTTGGTATAGACTATAAGCTGGTTATCATTAAGAAATTGGTCTGTTATATCTATTGCTGTTTTCAGATAACCACCGCCATTTCCCCGCAGGTCAAGAACCAGGTTTTTAATATTTTCTTTATTGAGGTCATTCATTGCACTGGTGAACTCGTCTAATGTGGTTGCCGAGAATTTGTTCAATTTAATATATCCGGTAGATTTATCAAGCATGTAGGAAGCATCAAGGCTGTTTATTGGTATTTTATCCCTCACAATAGTGAATCCTAACAGATCAGAAAGGCGGTTTCTTGAAACTCTTAAGTCAACTGTTGTGCCTTTTTTACCTCTCAACATAGTCATTACATCACTGTTTTTTAGTCCAATGCCTGCAACATTCTTTTTGTCTATCTCCACTATACGGTCACCGGCAAGGAGTCCTGCCTTTTCTGAGGGGCCACCCTGTATTACCGACACGACCAGTAGAGTGTCCTTGAATATATTGAATGAAATTCCAATTCCTTCAAAATTTCCCTTGAGGGGTTCATTCATTTTTTCTACCTCATCTTTCGAAATATATACTGAGTGGGGATCAAGCTCACCCAGCAGGTGTACAATAGCATTCTCTGTTAACACATCCACATCGGCTGAATCAACATAATAGCCGTCGATAAGTCTTAGAAGCCGGCCGAATTTGAGCTGATTTTTCTGTACCGCCTCCTGTGCATTTACAAGATACGGCGATTCAATAAAAATCAGAACAGTTAATACTATTATAAATTTAAGCCATTTGAATTGCATCTGTTAAAAATTTTATGATTGCAGTAAATTATTTCTAATTAACTTTAATTATCCAGATATTAAACGTTTATTCCCATTCAATTGTTGCAGGTGGTTTAGAACTAATATCATAAACCACTCTGTTAATTCCCGGAACCTTATTAATAATTTCATTTGACATTTTTGAAAGAAACTGATACGGAAGATGCACCCAATCGGCTGTCATTCCGTCAGTTGAAGTTACGGCACGCAAAACAATTGTATTTTCGTAAGTCCGTTCATCCCCCATAATACCGACTGAATTTACAGGAAGCAATATAACCGCAGCCTGCCATACTTTTTCATAAAGGCCCCAATCCCTTAGTCCGTTTATAAAAATAGCATCTGCCTCCTGGAGCATCATTACTTTTTCAGGTGTAACCTCTCCAAGTATCCTGATTCCCAATCCCGGACCAGGGAAAGGATGTCTTTCCAGGAACTTATTATCCAGGCCAAGTGCTTTCCCTACTCTTCTTACTTCATCTTTGAACAGCAACCGTAAAGGCTCTGCCAGCTGCAACTTCATCTTTTCGGGAAGTCCGCCGACATTATGGTGTGATTTAATAGTCACAGATGGCCCGTTGACTGAAACCGACTCGATCACATCAGGGTAAATTGTACCCTGGGCAAGCCATTTTACATTTTTTATTTTATGAGCTTCCTCATCAAATATCTCAATAAAATTACGACCGATAATTTTTCTTTTATGTTCCGGATCACTAATTCCCCTCAGGTCATCAAGAAATTTCTGTTTTGCATTGATGCCACGCACATTGAGTCCCATGTCTTTATAGGAATGCAGAACGGTTTCATATTCATTTTTTCTCAGCAATCCGTTATCCACAAAAATACAAATCAGTTTATTCCCAACAGCTTTATTGAGCAGTAAGCCTGCAACCGATGAATCAATTCCTCCTGAAAGTCCCAGAATTACTTTATCATCTCCAAGCTTTTGTTTCAGATCCTCCACCGTGGATTCAATGAAAGATGCAGGGGTCCATGACTGTTTGCATCCGCATATATTAACCACAAAGTTTTTTAGGAGTATTAATCCATCGGTGGTATGATATACCTCAGGGTGAAACTGAATCCCGAAGGTAGGCTCATTTTCGGTTTTAAATGAGGCATATTTTACATCTTCCGTGGATGCAATAACTTTATAATCTGAAGGTAATTTTATGATAGAATCTCCATGGGACATCCACACCTGGGAATTCTCATTTATATCTTTGAAAAGAGATGTGTCGCTGTTAATATACCTGAGCTTTGCCCTGCCATACTCCCTCGAACCCGAAGGTGCCACCTCACCTCCAAAAAAGTGTGCGAGATACTGGGCACCATAGCATATGCCCAGCAGGGGAACCGCCCCTTTTATGCCTGACAGGTCAGGCTTTGGCGCGTTTGAATCCCTGACTGAAAAAGGGCTTCCGGAAAGAATGACACCTTTTACAGTATGATCAATTTTTGGATAATGATTAAAAGGGTGTATTTCACAATACACGTTTAGCTCACGAATCTTGCGGCCTATCAACTGTGTATACTGAGACCCGAAATCAAGGATCAGAATTTTATCCTGCATTAGCTAAAGTTTTATACTTTAAAAAAAACAAAAGTATAAATTACCACGAGATTACTTTATTAGATAAGTCTTAAAAAGGTCAAAATTATTTAGAAATATAAACGTTTAATCTTACGTGATGGTCAAATATTGTTATTTTTGAATGAATTTTGGAAAAGTCCTGATGAAGTTTTATAAGATACTGATTATAATATCAACTTGCCTGGCATTTTCTACCGTAATTTACGGCCAGCAGCTAAAAGAGAATGAAGTCATTGTTATCAAAGGCGAGAAGTATGTACTCCACCAGGTGCGTACGGGAGAGACTATGTACTCTTTGGAAAAGAAATTCAGGGTAGACAGTATTACTTTAATTACTCACAATCCCCATATAGCTGAAGGAGGTTTAAAAATTGGTGAGATTCTGAAAATACCTTTAAGAGAGGATGTTGATCTTAGAGAACAGCCGGTTTATATAAAGGGAGACCCTACGTATTTTGATTACTATACAATAACCTCAAGAAGGGAAACCCCCTATTTCATTGCCAAAGCGCATGGTATTACCGTTGAAGAGATATTCGCATATAATCCTGAAGTGGAGAAATTCAGAAAGGGTATTAAAATACGGATCCCGCGATGGGAAAAGCTTTCCGGAAAGGAGCCAGCAAAAGAAACAGAACCGGATAGTGAGGTAGTTACAGAAAGGGAAACGGTAAAGGCAGAAGAACAGGTATCCGGGCAAAAAGAGATTGAATTGATAAGGCATACTGTTAATCCCGGAGAGACGTTATTCTCATTATCACGAAAGTATGGTGTTTCAGAAAGTGAGATACTGTTTTATAATCCTGATGCTAAAGATTTAAAAGCAGGGAGCATACTTTATATTCCACAGCCAGAGAGGCCACTTGCAGATGTGACATTACCGGAAACACCTCCAGAAGGTCAATTCCCTCTATCAGAAGGTCAGTTTTTTGAACATACAATAGTGTCGGGGGAGACTCTTTGGAGTTTATCAAGAAGATTTGGAGTGACTGAGGAGGAGTTAATAGGTTTAAATCCTGTTTTAAAGGAAGAATTTCCTGCAGGAATAACCATCAGAGTCCCGGTAAAAGAATCATCACTGGTTCAGGCAGAACCCGTTAATGAAGATGCATTTGAAAAGCATATTGTTAAACCTGGAGAAACTTTATTTGGACTTGCGGAACAATACCGGGTGACTATACCAGATATTAAAAAATTTAATCCTGTCCTTGAAAAGAGAAACCTGGTTACCGGCGAAACGTTACTGATCCCTAAAACTGAAGAAAAGGAAGTCGTTACTTTTAATGAGGAGTCAACTAATCCTGATACTGTTACGATGATAGTACCACAGTTCGACGATGATTATTATGAAGTAAAGTTTGCTGATAAAATACCCGCAAGTTGTCTTCCCCGCACCGATCAGCAGGTTCAGGATAAGATTTATAATATTGTGTTGTTTTTGCCATTGTATATCAATGATAATGAGTTATTAAACAGAGAATACGACGAAAGTGCAGATTCTCAGCAGGATTCAGCAGTTAACGAATTTAATAATTTTGAAAATGATTCGGTTATTGAACCAGAATCAATTCAAAAATTTCATGATTTCTATCAGGACAGTGAAAATTTTATCATGTTTTATGAAGGGGTCCTGCTGGCAATTGATTCAATGCAGAGAACAGGTATGAAGATTCGCCTTGATGTATTCGATACCCAAATGAAGCTTGATCATATAAGGAACCAGATCAGCCGGATTAACTTTTTGAATACCGACCTGATAATAGGACCTGTATACCCTCAGGTTCAGAGGGAAATCGCATCACTCGCATCTAAAAACAGGGTTCCTATAGTGTCTCCACTGGCTTCACAATCTGAAGTGCTGGTTTCAAATCCCTATTATTACCAGGTCAATCCCGATAGAGATATTTTGGACATTAAAACTGCAGAACTGATTGCTGAAGAGTACTTTAATAGCAATTTTATTGTATTTAAAACGCGCAGTGGAGGGGACGAGATGAGTAGAAAAGTACCAGAAATGATCAGGGAAAGACTACTGCACACAGGTTATTATGGACAAGCAGAAGGGTTTAATTTTAATATTTACGATTTTAATCACGGGGGGGCAGCCGGAATAAGCAGTTTATTGTCGCATGATAAAGAAAATGTAATTTTTATTCCCTCCATGGATGAGGGACAGATAAGTGTGGCTTTGTCAAATATTAATAATTTTGCCGGAGAATATTCAATTACCTTAATTGGATTTAACAGGTATCAGCAGTTTAAAAGTATCAATATTGAACTTTTCCATAATCTCAAATTGCATTACGTTGCTCCTTACTGGGTCGATTACAATGATAAGTCAACTATAGCTTTCATTAAAAAGTTCAGGGATTATTTTCATACAGAACCCGAAAATTTTGGATTTCAAGGTTATGATGTTACTCTCTATTTTTTAAGTGCATTGAAAAATTATGGCAAAGAGTTTTCTGAATGTATTCCTTATATGGATGTAAAGCTGATTCAGGGAGATTACCGGTTTGAGCAGGTTTCCCGGTTTGGCGGATATATGAATAACGGCGTGTCGGTAATTTACCACAGGCCTGATTTTGAAGTTGTCAGAAAAAGAATCCTGGGACCTCAGAATATAGCCCGTAAATAGAAATGGATTTTTACCTCTTTTACATTTTACTTCATAAAGCGGCTTATCAGTACCTCAGTAATTATGAACAGAAGTGCGGCAATAATACAATACTTCCATAGCTGCCGGCCTCTGTTAATTTCATCAATAATATCTCCATAAGTCCTTTCGATACTGGTAATTACAGAAGTGTTTGTTAGTCCGGCTGCTTTTATTTTATCCGTTAACTCAGTACTGCCGGTATATTTAAGGTCAGATTCATCACGGTTATAATTGAAAGCAAATGAAGTTATAGTCTTTTCACCGGTTTTTACCAAATATTGTCCGGCATTTTCTATCATGTTGTTTAATTCAATACGGCTTCCCTGGTTGGTTACAGTGATTCCCGGAATAAATTTGTTGCCTGTTTCCTTATTGTCTATTTCGACAGATGATCCAATGTCTACATTCATACTTTTCGGCAACATAACAGCCATATCTTTGCCTACAGTATATGTCGTTCTCTGGTCCGGGATGCTATTCAGCACAATGTTATATATTGCTGGTACAAAAATAATATCACGGGCAAAAGCTTCATTAGTTTTCGTCAGGGGAAATGCAAAAATCCATACCTTCCCTTTATCAAACGGACTTACCGACATTGCCTTATTTCCGTTTCGGAACCAGAGCAGGTTCGCTTCCGGGGTAAGCGATTTTTCCTCAAACTTGTAGTGAAAACTGATTTCAGGCATGACTGCATCATCTCTCCTTTCCTGAAAAACATTCTTAAAGAAATTATTATCATAGTCTATCCCTGACACAGGCTGTCTGACTGAATCGATACCGGTAATATTGGCAACCCTGAATTTTGAAAGGAAGAGGTTATCGTGTATCTGGTTGTTACCCGGACTGGGGAAAAAAACCACCGAAGTTCCGTTAGAAACAGCTTCAGCAAGCTCGTTCAGGAATCCGGTTGAATAATTATCTATCCCTGTCAGGAATATTGCATTGTATTCCGGTAGTTTGCTGATCTGCAAGCTTTGGATATTCATTGTCTCAAGTATTATATATTCATCTTCTTCCAGTAATGAACTTATATAACTTAATCCTTCAAGAGAATATTCACTGTCGCTGAATATCGCCAGGGTTTTTAATTTAGGTTCGACAAAATAACTGAAATACCATATATTGTCATGTGTAAATGGATAATCAGTTATTTCTATCCTCCCCAGTTGGATGCCTCCTGACACATTAGTGTATTTTAAATTTGTAATAACTTCACTGTTTGAAGTTACTGAAAAGTTTGTAATTGATTTAAGAGAGTCATTCAGGTAAAGCCTGACAGGCAAATTATTATAATCTTCGTCAGATATATTTTTAATCCTTACAAATATATTTTCCTGTTGGTTAAGGGCGTGGGCCGGTACTTCCATCCAGCACGAGTCTATATACAGGTTCTTTACCTCTGATGGGAAAAGTGGAATAAAATAGTTTATATTCCTGCCGTTATTAAAATTCTCAGGATCTGTTATACTTCTTTGAAAATCTGAAATATAAAAAAGAGTGCCCGTATTGTCATTACCTGATTCAAGTTCAAAACGGTTATCTATCAATGAAAGGGGAATTGTTGAAGATGATGGTTTAATATTTGTCAGCTCTTTTATCAGTTGATCTTTATAAAAAGGGAGATTATGCCTGGATTGCATGTCATTCGTATATAATTTGAAACCGGTTCCCGGCTGATACGAATCAGCAATATCAATTGCCAGTCTGACCGCCTCGTCAAGAAGCCTCCCTTTTTCTGAAAGAGCATTCATGCTAAAAGAGTTATCAATATAAAATGCGATAGTTTCTCCTGATCTGTTCCGTGAGTCGCCGCCAGCCGGAATAAAGGGACGTGCAAATGCGAAGACCAGAAAGATGATAGTCATTATTCTGGCTAAGAGTATCAGTAAATGCTTCAGTTCATTTTTTCTGTGAGTCTGTTTTTTGATATTTTGTAAAACATCAACATTGCTAAAATAAATTGTTTTATATCGTCTGAAGTTGAAAAAATGTATAAGTATCGGTATAACAATTGAAAAAAGTGCGAATAAGAATGCTGGATATTGAAAATTCATATCTGTAAAAAATATATATTCGTTTTCGGCCTGTAAATAAACAAAATGATTTATTATATTCGGTAAAATTACTTAAAAATGGATCGTTTCCTTTCCAACTGTGCACAATATATTTACAAAAAGCACTATTTCGAATTACACCAAATATGTCTGGTTTTTCCTAACAGGCGGGCAGCTGTATTTTTTAATTCCTATCTGCAGAAGCATATTACAGGGGCTGTGATTTCACCTCATATGACACAGGTTAATGAATTAATTTCAGGTTACTCTGATATTCCCGTGGGAGAACAGTTAAATCTGATTTCAATTTTATATAAAATATTCAGGAAGCACACCAATTCCAGTGAAAGCTTTGATGATTTTTATTATTGGGGTGAAGCACTGTTATCAGATTTTAATGATATCGATAATTATCTGGCAGATGCACATGATTTGTACAGAAATATTTCCGGACTGAAAGACATTGAGTCTCATTTTTTCTATCTCACAGAAGATCAGAAGGAGGCTATTGCACGATTTTGGAATTGTCTCGAAAGAGTTGAGAAGAAAGGTAGCCGTGATCATTTCGTGTCAATATGGAGCAAGCTTTATCCTGTTTACAGAGATTTTAAAAAGGAGCTGGAAATCAGGGGCTTTGGATATAACGGCATGATTTGTCGCAGGGTAATTGAAAAGCTTAAAACAGATCAGCTTCAATTAAGGTTCAGTAAGTATTATATAATCGGATTGAATGCACTGAACAGATGTGAAGAGGAGTTTTTTAAATATTTAAAAAAGGAAAGTAAGGCAGAATTTTTATGGGATTACAATCAATATTATCTTGATGATAAAATAAATAGTGCCGGGCTTTTTATTCGCAGAAACCTGGAAACTTTTCCTCCTCCCGGAGATTTTAAGTTAAAAAGCAGTCCGTTTGAAGAAAATAAGAAAATTAAAGTTATTTCTGTTTCTTCAGCTAACGGACAGTCACAGGCGGTTCCCCGTTTTCTTGAGGATACAGGATATAATGCAGATCCTCAGTTTGACAGTACTGCGGTCGTTCTGGCCGACGAGTCCCTGCTTCTGCCGACACTCAGTGTTATTCCTCCGAAAGCCGGTGAAGTGAATGTTACCATGGGATATCCTGTCACCAACTCCGTAATATATGGATTAATAAATCTTCTTGTCAATTTAATTAAAAACCGTAAAATCAGTCCTGAAGGTGAAACTATTGCTTACCATCGTTACGTGACCGATATATTGCGTCATCAAATATTAGTAAATATTGAAAGTGAAAAAGTAAATCTTTTCCTTGAAGACATTAAGAAAAACAACCGGCTGAATATACCATTGAGGGAAATAGATTTTTCCCCTTTACATGTAATGATTTTTAATATACCTGGCAGAGTGATCGAATACTGCAGTTATTTCCTGAAGATCCTCTCCGGATTATATGAGACAGCAAAAAGTGCGGTACACGGCAGCAAGTTATTGCAGGAGTTAATATACAGGCTTTATGAATCAATTGAGAAGCTTCAGTCAATGGTTTACAGTTCTCTGACTGAAGGAGAAATCGAAATAAGTGATTCGGTATTTTTCAGGTTATTCAGGCAATATGTGGGGAAAAGTTCGGTTGCCTATGAGGGAGAACCTCTGACCGGTATTCAGGTTATGGGCATTCTTGAAACAAGATGTCTTGATTTCAGGAATATTATAATACTGGGTTTCAATGAAAATAAATGGCCACGTACATCCACGGCTCCGTCATTTATTCCATATAATTTAAGGAGAGGTTTTGGGTTGCCGGGACCGGATGAACAGGATGCCATGTATGCATATTATTTTTACCGGCTTATACAACGGGCTGATAATATTACGGCTGTTTACAGCACTGCCAGAGAGGATTTTGGTGCAGGCGAACTGAGCAGGTATGGATATCAGCTACTATATGATTCAAAGCTTGATGTAAAGACCGGTAATTTGGTATTTCCCTTTTCAAATGATCCCCCCGAACCGATAGTAGTGCAAAACAGATCAATTTATATAAAGTCATTGCGTGACAGGAATTCTTATGAAAAACCCCTTTCGCCAACAGCAATCAACACATTTTTAAAGTGCAGTCTCAGGTTTTACTTTAGGTATATACTTCAATTGCCTGAGCCGGAGGAGATAAAAGATGAAATTGACAGTCCGCTTTTTGGCAGTATATTCCATGAAGCGACAGAACAGATTTATAAGCCATTTATTGGAAAAACAGTGCAAAAGTCTGACCTGGAAAACCTCAGAAAGAACAAAGACCTTTTAGAAAGTATTCTGGTTAAGGCAATATCAAAACTTTATTATAAAGAGAAAGGGGATGGGCAAAAGGGGAGAAAACCGGAGGGTAAGACAGTCCTTATATTTGAAAATGCAAAAACCTTCCTGGACAGAATACTGGAACTGGATATGCAATATGCCCCATTTAGAATTATTTCCCTGGAAGAAGATTATTATACCTCAGTTAATATCATGGTTCAAAAGCAGAAGGAGGCCATCTGTCTGGGAGGGAAAATCGACAGAGTTGATAATATTAACGGAACTACCAGGGTCCTGGATTACAAAACCGGTAATGTAGAAAGCTTTTCTTTCGATGAGGTAGGAGAACTTTTTGATAAGGACAAAGATAAACCGAAGAAAGAGTTGCTACAAGCTTTGCTTTACAGCTTTTTTCTTAAAGAGAAGACCGGATGTAAAGAACCGGTCCAGCCTGTTATTTACAGTTTAAAGAAATTTTTTGACAACAAATTTTCTCCTGAAATAAAATATCAAAAGCAGCCTGTATATTATCAGGATATTGAAGAGGAGTTCACCGGTCATTTGAAAGAGCTTATAGCAGATATATTTTCTGAAGAGACCACCTTTCGCCAAACTTCTGATATTGAGTTTTGCAGGTATTGTCCTTTTAAAAAAATATGTCAGAGATTTTGAGAAAAAGGGTTACTCTGTTTTTAACTGTTATTTTTAAGATATTTTTGATAAAGGTCAGGCCTGAGATTCTTTGTCCTTTCAACTGCCTGTTGATGTTTCCAGTCATCAATCAACTTGTCATTTCCGCTCAGTAAAATTTCGGGGACTTTCATTCCTTTATAGTCAGCAGGCCTTGTATATACCGGTGGACTTAACAGGTTATCCTGAAAAGAATCAGAGAGTGCTGAAGTCTCATCAGAGATAACTCCCGGTAACAACCTTATAATGCTGTCCGTAATAACCGCAGCAGCAAGTTCGCCTCCGGTTAAAACATAATCTCCAATTGAGATTTCCATAGTTATAAGATGATCCCTTACCCTTTGATCAACACCTTTATAATGGCCGCAAAGAATGATGATATTCTTTTTCATTGATAACATATTAGCCTCTTTCTGATCAAATAATTTTCCGTCGGGTGTGGTGAAGATGATTTCATCGTAATGTCTCTCCTTTTTAAGAGAGTTAACAGCCTTTTCAATTGGCCGGATAGCCATAACCATTCCTGCTCCCTTGCTGTATGAATAATCATCAACCCTTCGATGTTTATCATCAGAATAATCCCGCAGATTGTGGATATATATCTCTGCAAGTCCCTTGTCACGGGCTCTTTTTATTATTGAATGGTCCAGGGGGCCATTCAGTATCTCAGGCAAAACAGTTATAATGTCAATTCTCATCGGTCTTTTTTAAAGGTTGGATATATCAGTCCAAATTTTTACAAATCTATTTTTATATATTGTTTTATAAATAAATAACATGACATAAAATCATCTTAAATAGTGTAATGAATGACAATATGTCTTGAAAATTATCTTTTTTGTGAAGATATTACAAATTTAAGGTATTGGAACATGAATTGATAATTTGAATCATGAAAATATGATAGGAGAATGATTGAAAAAATAAAAAATTGAACAAAAATAAACAATAGGAGGAAACAAAATGAATTTAGTTAGATTTTACCATCCGCAGAGCAGCGTTACCAGGAATCTTGTTGATGAACTGATGAACAGTTTTATCACCAATAATTATGATGAAAACCATAATGAAGATTGCAACCCTGCAACCAATGTTTTTGAAAATGAGAAAGAGTACAGGCTGGAAATTTTATTGCCCGGGTTCAACAAAGAAGATGTACAGTTAAATGTTCATGAAAATTTGTTAACTGTGAAGGTTGACCTGAAAGAGGAAAATGAGGACAATGAAAATGGATATGTTTACCGGCAGCTTCAATTTGGGAAATACAACTTTGAAAAAAAATTCAGAGTTCCCAAAACCGTAGAAGCCGATAAAATTGTTGCACACTTTAATAATGGGATCCTTGAACTGACATTGCCTAAAAAAGAGGAGGCAATCGAAAAATCACCAGTTGAGATTAAAATTAGTTGATTTGTAAGGAAGCTTTTATTTTATTGGCCCGGTATTGTACCGGGCTTTTTTATTTCCCCGTGTTGCTGTTAATACGAACCGGATATTTTATCGTTTAGCAGTAAAATATTATTTTTACTGCAACACTGTAATATTGACTTTTAATTAACAAAGAAATAAAATTTAGCATATGGATTCAAAATATACAATAGGCCTGGATTTTGGAACAGATTCTGTTCGTTCATTAATTGTTAATGTGGCAACCGGTGAGGAAGTTGCAGGCGAAGTATTTTACTATCCCCGTTGGAAAAAGGGATTATATTGTGATGCCACTTCCAATATGTTCAGGCAACATCCAAAAGATTATCTTGAAGGCTTGGAATTCACTATAAAGGAAGCTTTGAAAAAAGCCCCTGCAGGTGTTGCTGAAAGGATAAAAGGCATCTCTGTAGATACTACAGGATCAACCCCTGTTGCTGTTGATCAAAAAGGAGTTCCCCTGTCCTTAACAGGAGGGTTTGAAGAAAATCCCAATGCAATGTTCATCCTGTGGAAAGATCATACTGCACTTAAGGAGGCGGATGAGATCACAGTCCTTGCTTCCGGTTGGGATCCTGATTATACAAAATTTGAAGGAGGGGTATACTCAGCAGAGTGGTTTTGGGCAAAGATTCTTCATGTAATAAGGGAGGATGCAGGAGTACTCCGTGCCGCATACTCCTGGGTGGAGCATTGTGACTGGATACCTGCTCTTCTTACCGGTAATACAAATCCAAAAACATTGAAGCGTAGTCGCTGCGCAGCAGGCCACAAAGCTATGTGGCATGATGAATTTGACGGACTCCCATCTGAAGAATTTTTACAAAAGCTTGATCCCCTGCTGTCAGGATTGAGAGAAAGATTATTCAGGGAAACATATACCTGTGATATTCCTGCAGGAAAGATTACACCGGCATGGGCGGATAAACTGGGACTCCCACTTGATGTTATAATCGGGGTGGGGGCATTCGATGCACATATGGGTGCAGTGGGTGCAGAGATCAAACCATATTATTTATCAAAGGTAATGGGTACTTCAACATGTGATATGCTTGTTGTGGCTGAAGATGATATGGGTGATAAACTGATCAAAGGTATTTGCGGCCAGGTTGACGGATCTATTGTTCCCGGACTTGTTGGACTTGAGGCAGGACAAGCTGCATTTGGCGATATTTATAACTGGTTCAGGCGTGTACTTGAGTGGCCGCTGACAAATATTTTACAAAAATCTGACCTCATTGATGAAAAAACAAAACATGCTCTTATACAAAATACTTCAGATCAGATAATTGCATCATTAAGTGAAGATGCAGCAAAAATTCCTGTAGAAGAAAGTGGCATTGTAGCCATGGACTGGATGAACGGCAGGCGTACCCCTGATGCAAATGAAGCTCTTAAGGGGGCAATAACAGGACTTACCCTGGGATCTGATGCACCCCGGATTTTCAGGGCATTGGTTGAGGCAACAGCTTTTGGGTCAAAACTTATAAACGACCGGTTTATAGAAGAAGGATTACGGATCGACGGGATGATTGCTCTTGGAGGTGTTGCAAAAAAGTCCCCGTTTGTTATGCAGATTGTTGCTGATGTCCTTAATGTACCAATTGAAGTGGCAAGTTCAGACCAGGCATGTGCACTGGGCTCAGCCATGATGGCTGCTGTTGCTTCAGGAATTTATGAAACGACCTTTGAAGCTCAGCAAAAAATGGGTGGGGGAGTGGAATCGAAATATATTCCAATTCCTGAAAATTCAGTGAAATATGAGGTTCTCTATAAAAGATACCTTAAGCTGGCAGATCATATGGAAACTGATCTGACCATTCACTAAAGTGAACAGCAAAGGATAAGGCTTAACTGATATTTCTATTGCATCAAAAATTCTGTAACTGCTATTTCAATACGGTTATTTATTTTTGAGGTATCTGATTTTTCAAATTTATCACCTGTAATATTTTCATAAAGTTCAATATAGCGTTCGGATACAGAGTTTACAAATTCATCAGTCATTTCAGGAACCGGCTGGCCCTCCTTCCCCTGAAAGCCGTTAGCTATCAGCCACTGCCTTACAAACTCTTTTGACAGCTGCTTTTGGGGTAATCCTGCAGTCAGGCGTTCTGCATATCCGTCAAAGTAAAAATACCGGGTCGAATCTGGTGTATGTATTTCATCGATAAGGTAAATTTTACCATCTTTCTTCCCAAATTCATATTTTGTATCAACCATTATGAGTCCCTTATCTTCAGCCATTTCTGTTCCTCTCCCGAACAATTTCCGGGTATAATCCTCTATTAACTCGTAGTCTTCCTTACCTACCAGGTTGCCTGAAATAATTTCTTCCTTTGAAATATCCTCATCATGTCCCTTTTCTGCTTTAGTTGTGGGAGTGATTATCGGTTCAGGAAATTTTTGGTTTTCAACCATTCCTTCAGGAAGCATTACCCCGCATAATGACCTTTCCCCCATTTTGTACTGACGCCATGCATGACCTGAAAGATAACCCCTGATAACCATCTCTACTTTCAAAGGTTCACACATTAATCCTGCTGTTACATTGGGGTCAGGTGAAGCAATTTTCCAGTTAGGGACAATGTCGGATGTAGCATCCAGAAACTTATCAGCTATCTGGTTTAAAACCTGGCCTTTGTAAGGGATTCCCCTTGGCAGTACTACGTCAAAGGCAGATATCCTGTCAGTCACGATCATTACTAACAGGTTATTGTCAATATTATATACATCACGTACTTTACCATGATATACCCCTTTTTGACCCGGGAAATGAAAATCTGTCTTAATTAGTGCTTTGTTCATTGCGATACTTTCAATTAGTTAATCACTTCTATTATCTCTATTTAATTTCTCAGTGTAGTATTTCTCATACGCTTCAACTATATCTCTGACCAGCCTGTGTCTTACAATATCATTTTTATTAAATCTTATAACTGAAACTGACTCAATTTTATTCAGCAGTTTCAGGGCAAACAGGAGTCCTGAGTTACCAGGTTTAGGCAGGTCTATCTGTGTTATATCACCTGTAATTATAAATTTGGCATTCAGTCCCATTCTTGTAAGAAACATTTTTAACTGGTTAATTGTTGTGTTTTGGGCTTCATCAAGAATGACAAAGGCATTACTCAGGGTCCTTCCCCTCATAAATGCCAGGGGAGCTATCTGAATAATCCCGTCTCTTAAAAAATCTTCCAGCTTTCGTGGCGGGATCATATCCTGCAGAGCATCATAGAGAGGTTGGAGGTAAGGATCGATTTTCTCCTTCAGGTCACCGGGCAGAAATCCCAGGTTTTCACCGGCCTCCACTGCCGGGCGGCTAAGTATAATTTTTTTAATTTCTCTGTTTTTCAATGCCTTAACGGCCAGTGCAATTGCAGTGTAAGTCTTTCCGGTACCTGCCGGCCCTATGGCAAAAATCATATCATTGTTACAGGTCTCTTCTACCAGTAATCGTTGGTTTGGAGTTCTTGCCCTGACAGGTTTGCCATTGTTTCCAAATAGAATTATATCCTTTTCATTTCTGCTGTTTTCCTCAAAAAATACTGTTTCCCCGGAAAAGATCTTGCGGATTATCTCATCGGTGAGCACATTAAACCGGAAATAGTGGTCCAGCAGCAGTGCGAATTTTTTTTCAAAATTGTCGATTTTGTTCTCTTCTCCCTGAACAAACAGAGAGTTGCCGCGGGAAGTGATTTTGATGTCAGGAAATAACTTTTTTATCAGGTCTATTTTTACATTGTTGACCCCGAAAAATTCCAGAGGATCTATTCCCTCCAAATAAATTTGTTTTTCCAATTAAATTATTTAAAATTATTTTAGTTCAAAATTACAAAATATTTGGTTAAAAGTATTTGCTTAAGTATATCGGTAAAAGAAGAATTAAATTTTTCAAAATAATTACTTTTAGAGATTCAAAAAAATCATTTAAATGCAAAAGAAATTAGATGCCTTCAGGGAGTTACTTGAAATAATAGATGAACTGAGGGAAAAATGCCCGTGGGACAGGGAACAGACTCTGGAATCGCTGAGAAAACTGACAATTGAGGAGACATATGAAC